>Ga0307945_1000440_pt1 | contig 28493 bp, 27 predicted proteins | sample OrgLakmetagen228_FD_201818 | JGI IMG/M metagenome (GOLD analysis project Ga0307945, IMG submission 201818) | Saline water microbial communities from Organic Lake, Antarctica - #228 | ecosystem: Environmental > Aquatic > Non-marine Saline and Alkaline > Saline | place: Antarctica: Organic Lake...
GAGAGAGGGAGAGAGAGAGAGAGAGAGAGAGGGAGAGAGAGAGAGAGAGAGAGATAGAGAGAGAGAGAGAGAGAGAGAGGGGGGGGAGAAAGTGAGAGAGAGAGAGAGATAAAGAGGGCAAAAGCACCAAACACTGGAGTAGAGAGGAGGACCCAGCACAGCAAATCATTTTAGGCATAACAGGAATGCACGATGGCATTTCCCTGGAATAGATGAGAAGTCGCAGTAACTGCAAAAAAAAGACAGACCTGCCCCCCAAGAGCTGCCGCCGGCACTACCAAAGCCATTTCCACCCCCGCCACCCCCGAAATTGCTGCCGCTAAGTCCTGGAGGAAAGGTGGATGCAAGCAGGGGCAGTGTTGGTTAGTGCTGCCAAGTGATGGCTAGTGCTGCCAAGTCCTGGAGCAGAGGTGGATGCAATCAGGGGCAGTGGTGGTTAGTGCAGCAGTGTGTTAGATGCAAACTGAAAGTAGTGAAGGAAAGGCAGGACTGCAAAAATATGAGTAGAGGTGGTCTTGGGCATGTGTAGGTTACCAGGGAACTTCCAAGCAGGAGGTGGAGTATTCTAGATGCAACTTAGAGTATACAAATTTAGCAGGGTTGTTCAGTTCGAGGTTTGGTCAAAAGTTCGGGTTTGCGAACTTTCACGCATTTTAACGAACCCTAAAAAATCCGTTTAAGAGCTATTAATAATTCGTCAAACTATATGCCCTTTTTTCGAATTTTTGGTCCAAAGTTGTAGTCCAAAATGCAGAAAAAAGCCTTAGATGGCCGTCAAACGTTCTGATTTTTCGTATACTGATTTAATATAAAATATATAATATGTATATAAAACAATTCAAGCATGTTTTGGACGAGTATGACCACAGAAACCAGCAAAATCCTCCATTTTCTAAATTGCACATCGAACTGATCGAACAATTCGAGGGTTCTAGAACTTTCACGAACTTTATTGAACCCTCGCTCCCAAAAAATTCAAACTGAACAACCCTGTCATTTTGCATGTAAATGAAAATGCAATATGAAGTTTACAAACGCACACCCACCCAACACAAAACATACAAGGACAATGAAGCATAGACAAACACACACGAGACAAACATACATACAACAAGCACAGGCAAAACACGCACAAACATTCACAAAACCAAAATTTACAGGGGCCTCTTACCAGCTTGTGAGCCACCCCTATTTTGCCATTGTGAAGCGACTGGCGACCATGCTGCAGGTCAGAGGGGGGTTATTGTTTGTTTGCGTGAGTATGCGTGTGCGTATACTGTGTGTGTAAGCTGTGTGTCTATGCTGTGTGTGTGTGCAGTGTGTGTATGTGTGTTCATGGGGCATGCCAGCTCTTTGGGCACGCCGGCTGTTGCAGCAAAGCACCCACAGCAGCCTCAGACTCACAAGCAGGACAGCAGGGAGGAGGGGTGCATGAAGATTATGCACAGGGCAGAGGGCAAGCCCATGAAAAAAATGCAGAATGCAGGGCAGGTGTATTAATCATAATGATGTGGGAGCCAGGACAGACGAACACTTTGGCTCTGGTTTGGATTGAAATACGTTCTTGACTTCTTGACTCACAGCTCCTGAAACACACAACCGCTTAACACTGTTCAAATTGCGTGCCTCTTTAAAGCAGAATTTTTGGAGCAAAATGACACCCTCTATTTAGATAGGGGTCGAACTTCTTCCTGCACCCTCCCATCTTACTGATCGAGCTTCAATCCTAATCACAACGTGTTAATTTATTGGGTACTTGCAAACATAGATGCTCCGACCCCCACCCACAAATGATAAGGTACACACGCACACCTACCTGCATTCCCTTGTAGACAGGCATACATACACACACCTACCTGCAATCCTTTATAATGAATACACACACACACACCTACCAGCTTTCCTTTATAAACAATTACACACACTCATACCTGCACCCCTGTACAAACAGATACACTCGCACACCTACCTGCATTCCCTTGCCAGGCACTTCTTTGTGTGCCATTGCCAGAGCGTAATGCCACCTGCATATGGTGAGGCATGGGTGGTGGGCAACTTTGGGTATATGCGTGTAGGTGGGTGGTAAGTGGTAATCATGTCTACAGGTGGAGAAACACGCCTGCTCACACATCTGTGAAGCACGTGCGAACGCGTGCACATGAATGTACCTGTTGCATTTTGCCTGCACTCATCTTTCTGAGTGCCTGCATTTGTTGCTCTTTGTCTTCTTGCATACAATTACCACATGTACACAACAAACCACATGTACACAATCAATTACCATGTGGTGTGTGTGTGTGTGACACGTACTCACACACAGTTAATACACAATCAATTACCATACACTCACACACAGTTGGTACACAATCAACTACCATACACACACTCGCACACAGATAGTGTACCTCTTGCTGCCAGGCGTTGCTGCTGTCTAGCAACTCCTTAACTGCTTCCTGACCTTGGCTCATGGCCTGCACACATTGCAGAAGTGCAGGTAGCTTGTGCTTGCGTGTGTGTGTGTGTGTGTGTATTTGTGTGCACACTTGTGTACTTGTGTGTGTGCGTGTATGTCCGCATGCGTATTAGTGCTTATGTGGCTATGCAGGACCTTATCAGACCCACCCCTGGTTTTCAGATCCAGAATATGATACGCCTTTTGTTAATAAAGAGCACCTTTTAAGTAGGAAGGTGCGACCTGCACAGGCTGCAGCCAAGTGGCAAAGTGGGGCCGTCACTTGTGAAGCTGCAATCAAACCTTTTACTATAAACTATGACTCAGCCTCCTCCTTGGAGGTTGAGTCATAGTATGGAAGTGGAAACGCATGCCAAAAGTCAGCATCACGCACCCACCCACCCACCCAGACACACACGTGCTCCTTTTAATAGAGATGCATGCCAGAAACTCAGCATCACACAGCCATACACATGTGTGCTCCTTCTGGTAGGAGTGCAGATCGAAAACGTAGCATCAGGCACCTGCACCTGCACCTGCACCTGCACATGCACCTGCACCTGCACCTGCACCTGCACTGTTGAGCCCTGGCGCTCACCTCATAAAACTTGGCCACCAGGGGATCGGTTTTGATGCAGTTAAAGTCATAGTCCAGCAGCTCCAAGCCTTCCAGGCTGTAAATATACGTTTACATGTGTTTTTGCGTGCGTGTGTGTGTAAGTGTGTGTGCGTTTGTATTGTGTGTGTATGTGTGTGTGCGATTGTGTGTGTATATGTATGTGACAGAGGGGAAGCATGCTGACAAATTTAATAGCTACAAATTGTAGCAAATAGACCTCTACCAAAGCAAGATGAAAAGCGTTGGTGGAGCAGGGAGGATATCACACCCAAGCTTGCACACCCAGACCCTGGTATGATTAACAAGCCAACCCACGTACGTGCTTGACTTAGGGCAGCATATGCTTGACCGGCCTGCAGCATTTCTGTCCTGACTCAGGAAAGCATATGCTTGACCGGCCTGCAGTACTTCTGTCCTTTCTTAGGATTAGCGAGGGTCAAAACATCGCGTACGCTTTTTTGCAATGTGCCATGTGATGTCCTTCCAGCCTTGCTAATGCACACAATCAAGCTCCACCTCCCCCTGCAAGAGTAGCATGTGCTCAACCGACCCCAACTGAATTTGAACGATTCTTATGACACTTACAGTTTGTTGCCTGCATCTAATAGTGGAGAAAGGTCATCCTGTAGCTGAGCCCTATCGTGGTTAGCATGCTGTGTAGATCACCCACCTGCTGCTGTGGTTTAAATGCATATCGTGGTTTGAATGCCGTGTATGCAGGTGCGTGAGGAGGAGGAGGAAGAGGAGGAGGAAGAATTGAGTAGATCTCTCACCGGCTATTGTGATTTGAATGCCGTGTATGCATGTGCGTGAGGAGGAGGAGTAAGAGGAGGAGGAAGAAGTGAGTAGATCACCTACCTGCGCGCTCGACTCAGGGCCACGTACGCTTGGCCGGCCTGGAACATGTTCTTCAACGAAACCTGACAGGGGGGATTGTGAGGCTTGCATTGATTTGTAATTCGAGGCAGGAGGTGCAGCAGTCGTCATGCAATTCAATAATATAACGACCCAGGGATTGTTAAGGAAAGGGTTTTGTTGTTCAACGCTGGGTCTGATCTTAAAATGGAACACCCAGGTGGAATATTAGTGGGGAATGACGTGCAAAGATGTGCGGCAAAAGGAATTAATCTTGCCGACAAGAACTGCCCCTTCAGCATCATTTGATGAGCAGAAATAGTGTACACCTTTTGCCTCCCTTTTTGCTTCTATTTCCACCATCTACCCATTGTCCAGGCCAGGAAAACTAATGTGTAGACGTCCTATCCTGCTTTTGTTCACTGAGCCCACCTGCAGCCGATCTAGCCCCAAGCCCTGGCTCTTGTGAATGGTGATCGCCCAAGCAAGTTTCAGAGGTATCTGAGAGCAGGGTTCAGGGAAACGCAATGATCTTATAAAGCGCTAAGAAGCACCATGACAGGTTTGTGTAAAAGCAGACGCATGGTGATCGCCCAAGCAAGCTTGAGAGGTATCTGAAAGCAGCAAAATGTGTGTATGATCTCCACGAGCACTCAGAGGCACCATTAAAGGTTTGTGTAAAAGCAGGCATTAATTGCTTCGACAAGCTTTAGGGGTGTCTGAGATCAGGATTTAGAAAGTCAGTTGTCACGCGCAACAAGGCAAATTAAGCCGGTGCAAGTAAAAAACATGGTGGCTGCTCAATACAATCTTGGACCAGAATCTCAGAGATGTGGTTTCACGTGCGTTATGAAGCATCATGAGAGGCTTATGGCAGTGCGAATGGTGATTACCAAGCAAGTTTCAGGGGTTTGTGATGAGGCTCGTGCAGAAGTAGGTGGTGACCGTGAGTGAGCTCCAGGAGGGTTTTCAGTTTGTGGACAGCACGTTATACTTTTGTGAGCACTTGTGTGAGCACTTGTATGAGCACTTGTATGAGCACTTGTATGAGCACTTGTATGAGCACTTGTGTGAGCACTTGTATGAGCACTTGTATGAGCACTTGTATGAGCACTTGTGTGAGCACTTGTATGAGCACTTGTGTGAGCACTTGTATGAGCACTTGTATGAGCACTTGTATGAGCACTTGTGTGAGCACTTGTATGAGCACTTGTATGAGCACTTGTATGAGCACTTGTGTGAGCACTTGTATGAGCACTTGTATGAGCACTTGTATGAGCATGAAGGGACACGTTACTTGTATGAGCATGAAGGGACACGTTACTTGTATGAGCATGAAGGGAGGTTGAATATGGAAGTTGCGACTCCTCAAGCGTAGGGTTTAGGGTTTAGGTTTTAGGTTAAAAGCCCTAACCCTAAACCCTATGTCTGGACAGAGCTTGAGACACAGACTCAACAATGCTGGAGTGCTCTGCAAATCACAGAAGGCAAAAGAAACTCATGATGGGGGCAACTGCAATATAGGTGTCTTTGTAAAGGGGTTCTGATACGGGTGCGTCAATGCCAACAAGAAAGTCCTTGGAGTTAACATGGCAACGGCCAGACACTGAGCGGTATAATCAGATCTACAACTGATACCGACCCCATCACTGAAGCCAAATACAAAGTGCCATTAGTTGGTTACACATCCCAAAGACATGGGAAATTGCGTCCATGGTACGGTGATTTGAAAAGTCGGGCGGCGATGACACCATTGTACTTGCAAAATTCCATTGCCCTGCTTCCAACCAAAGTGCCTGTATCGCAAATCTCCAAAGGTTTGGCTAATGATCTTGCAATGGAGAGGGCTAATGATCTTGCAATGGAGAGGGCTAATGATCTTGCAATGGAAAGGGCGAATGATCTTGCAATGGAGAGGGCTAATGCTCTTGCAATGGAGAGGGCTGATGATCTTGCAATGGAGAGGGAGGCAGACAGGATCTTGCTTGTGCTAGCAATGAAAGGTTTCGTTCTGATTGACAAATACAAGCACAAACACACACATAGATTCACGCATGTGACACACATACATTCACGCATGTGACACAGATACATTAACGCACGTGACAAACACACGCACACACACATGCACATATACATAGAGGGCATTGCGTGCCTTTCTCACCTGCTGGCGTTTCACAGTGCCCACGTTTGGGAGGGAGGCAGAGAAGTTGGCAGGGAGAACCTCTACCTCAGCCCCGTTGAGAAAACGCACTTTGGGGAGCTCCGCGCCAAACCATCTACAGCAAACACACAGCGAGAGCAACGTCAAGCCAGTGTGAGAAATAGCGTGCGGACTTGTAATTGGTCTCCATATCAGCCCTGTCAAAAAAAGGCACGTAAGCTCAGCGCCCGACCATCTACAACACACACACGCACACACACACACACGCACACACACAGACACACACGCACACACACACACACGCGAACACACTCACACACTCAAGAGGACTTGTGCACCATTTCGGTAACTAACAAAATGATGAAATTAAGGATAAGTTGAATATTGAACACTTGTGTAACCTTTGCTTCACTCCAAGATCTGGAGTTTAAGTGTTACACACTGAACTGAGCAGTTGACAAGGTGTGCAGCTGAGTCTGTCTGTTTTCTAGTATCCTTGGGTTTGTTACCCAATTGCTACCCACTCCTATAAGGCTGCCGGTATTCTTTTGACTCGGTTGTTGCAACATCAAATGAAGATTAAAGCAACATGGCTACAAAGTCTCAATTTCAACGTCTCAATTTTGACTTGTTGCAGCAGTACAGAGCTACCAGCTCAACCACTTGCGCACACTTATCCACACACTCACACTCTCTCTCTCTCTCTCTCTCTCTCTCTCTCTCTTTCTCCCTCCCTCCCTCTCTCTCTCTCTCTCTCTCTCTCTCTCTCTCTCTCTCCCTCCCTCTCTCTCTCTATCTCTCTCTCTCTCTCTCTCTTTCTCTCTCTCTCTCTCCCTCCCTCTCTCTCTCTCTATCTCTCTCTTTCTCTCTGCGTCTGTCACACACACAAACGCACACGTACACACACAGTAGACACCCACCTGCGCAGAGAGTCGATGCTTCTGCTGAGGTTGCCCACCTTCTGGCCCATCTCACTGTTATCTTCTCCGTTGCTGCCACCCACTCCCCCAAAAGCCCCAGCTAAGCCTTGGAGGCCCCCTGCAGCACTGCCTGGTGCTTTATTGCCTGATGCCTGGCTTCCAAGTTTGGCCTGCACAAATTACAGGGGAGGGCAGTGGGTCTAGTGCCCTGCGTGGTAGGCAGCGGGTTCAATGCCCTGCGTTCTTTGGCAGAGGGTCTGCATGATTTACAGCAAACAGCAGCAAGGGTGAAGCCCTGCGCGGTTCACAGTGGAAGGCAGCAAGGTTGAGTGGTGTGTGGGTCCTCAGCTTACTATGAGCGGAGTAAAGGGAGCACATGGAAGGGCTAGTTGGCCTATGCGTGTAGAGCCCTACTTTCAGAGCTTATGTGCCAAGGTTATTCTGTGTCATGACAACAAATATTAGTGTACAAGGGGTACAAAGGGTGAGGGTTTAAAGACACCTCCGTTAGAACGCACAGAGGGTTTAGACACTTTATACATTCAGTGAACAAAAGTGGCAATATGAACAAAAGCGGAACTTTCGGTACAACAGATCAGCATCAAACAAGCGGTAACTCTTACATACCCGTGAGGTCAACTATTGTGGAGATTAATGATAACCCCCTGCATGAGCTCCCCTGCAATGGAGTTTTGTCTTCCTCAAAACGTGAGTAGGGGGACGACCTTGACCCTGTACTATGTTACGCCATTGAGCCATTGTACTGTTGTTCAGCCATGCCAGCCGTACTCCCTCCCTGCATGTCCATGTCCACACATCTGAGCAACAGGGCAGGGATCCAATCTCAAAAACACAACAAAGACTTACAACGACATGCCAGCCCTTTTTCCGCATCATTCAGACGCAATTTGAGGCAGTCATCCCAAAATGCAGAACAGGCAGGAATGGACACAGCTTTTCACATCCACGTCTGTACTATTCCTCTCCCACATGCATCCTCAACCAGGCACCAGGGCAGCGCCCCAACTCCGCATCCTATCAACAGGGAAGCAAATCATGGTCATGCCCTTACTCCCCCTCCCACATGCCTCCCTGATCAGGTACAATGGCAGCGCCCCAACTTTGCATCCAATCAACAGGGAAGCAACTCACCATGCCAGCTGCGCTCCCCCCAAGCATGCCCCCTCGATCAGGCACCAGCGCTGACGCAGCACGGCGCTCCTGCTCCAGCCTTCGCAGCACATTGGCTTTGGGCACCATGGCAGTCACCTGCGTGGGGTTAGAGGATGCCACCAGCATTTGGGGGTGCTATTATGGCAGGAGTCTGTAAGCATCTCGAGGGGTTTTATCATGGCAGGAGTCTGTGAGTATTTCAAGTTTTTTGTGGTTTGCAGAGCGCCAAAGGGCAGTCCCTGCATGGAGCTGGGGGTGCTAGAACACTTGGGGAGTGTCGACACGGCAGGGAGGGTCATTTTTGGCAGCCGCCCGTGTGGGTCTCTGGGTGCTAGCACAGTTTGAGGGTGGCACAAGGCAGGGAGCGATTATTATAGCAATCATTTGCGTGCGTTTGGGGGCGCTAGTTTGGTGGCACTGGCGGTGAAGCTTGCTTGGTGGCGTTAGCAGTGAAGCATGAGCTTTGGTGATGAGCACCAGCAGATCAGCACCAGCAGATCAGCACAGATCGTCCTCTTCCATGCAGAATGACAGGGCACTAGGCACCTCCTGCTCTGGTAGCCTGTCTGGTGAGAACCAGGTTGCCAGCTACGTTGTAAGGGTGAGGTAGGGGGTGTAATGATGGCCAGAGCTAGAAAGGCACCGTGTAGGGCTGTAAGTTTCAGAAATATACCTTCCAGAGTATCACACACACCGTGATATGTGTATGGTGCTGGCCAGCATCACCTACAAGCTTTAAGCGCTTGATTCGAGACCAAGAAAGGCGTAATTATGTATCAGTTGATTAAATACAACACCTGGAGTGCACGATTGAGAACTCACCACTCCACGAGAACCATTTACTAATTGGCGTCCGTTCACATCTCCTTCCAAATCCACGTTCTTGAGTAACATCACTTGTGCTCCAACCTGTAGAATGTGTGCGTTGTGTGTGTGTGTGTGTGTGTGTGTGTGTGTGTGTTTGTGTGTGCACGCGTGCGTATGTGTGTGCGTGTGTGTGCACGCGTGCGTATGTGTGTGCGTGTGTGTGTGCGTGTGTGTGTGTAAAGTACAAGCTAAGGTAAGTGTGCATGTATGCAACACGTGCTTAAATACAATGCAGGGATTAAACATGGGGGGAACTGTGTGCTGCACTTATTCGTTAAGCCGTAGACTGATGTTGTGTAGCAAGAAAGCGGTTGCTCCGGGTATTTGCAGGGTCAGGCCCTCTCACATCCCCCTGTGGCCTATGGCCTACGGTGAGAATATATCAGGCGTGGCATATGGCCTATGGTGAGAACAAATCAGGCGACAACCTTCAGGCTCTTATTGTCACTAGTATATAATTGCAGACGTGAATAAAAATGTCATCCTTTCATGTACTAGCATTCCTCCCAGTAATTACTCAAACACGTGTTGAGTGGCAAGTGCTTTTTGCCTAGGTGGCGCCATATCCCCTATAAAAATACTTCGCTTCGCTTTCCTCCCCACTTCCTGGAGATCACAATGTAGCGGGCACTTTTGCTTAACCCCTGCCCCTAACAGGATAACAATCAACACATCACTACGTCATTCAACACCCTCTTTTCGGAAAATAAAGACACACACACCAAACAGTTGACAAGGATGGCTGGAACCTTTCAACCCTCTTGACTTACAATTTGTGTGCAAGAAAGTTTCCCCAACTTGACTGTCACAGCACATTCCGTCTCTCAACCTCTTTACAGTTTGTGTGCACAGAAATCCCCCCCACCTTCATGGATACTTGCTGGATGGCCAGGCAGTCAGGCCAGCCATCCCTGTGAGAGTTCTTGCCCCAAAGCAGTGAAGGACATTTCAGTACGTAGGAACCTTAATTAGATGTATCAAAGCACCCCTGCACACTCAGTTTGTGGCGAGAGGTGCCCAGGTGGGCAGGGTGGAAATGGGTGGAAATCCCTATCAGAAAGTGGATTTCCAAAAGCTCCTTCCCGGTACTATCAACTTACCAGGGGTGTTTGCAATGATATTGGGGGCATTTTGGTGCAAGTCCAAGGGTCTGGGGTGGAGGTTCGGCTTTGGACCCCCTTTTGGCAGGGAAAACTGCCATTTACAGACAGGCACCAACTGCTAAACCGTTTGGGGTCGCGTCTGTTTTGCTGAACTCTGTCAAACATATTATTAATAATGTCCATCCACTGAAGTATAAGTCTGCCGCGTAAGTCTGAGCGGCTCAGTTTTGATAAATAGTTCATCTGGAATTGTTTGTCAAATCAGTCTGTGCCCGGAGGGGCTGGGCAGAGCCTGATGTTTTTTGAAAATTTCAGCTGCTGCTGCCCACCACGGCCCATCTCCAGCATTCTCCAGACCATGATACTTGACAGGGCATGCCTTGGGAGCATGCTGAAGGGCTCCCAACACTCAGGTGATGGCCAGAAAGCGTGTTTCCAGGGTTTTCAGAAATGCACCATTTTTGCCCAGCAAACAGGCCCATGCACTAAATCCTTAGGGGGAAATTTTCACCCCCCTTTTTTTGCTTTAGTGGGTATAGTTTGACCCTAAACCTATCTGAGAACAAAAGAATTGGTGAAATTCAGACCAAAACCCGCATTTATACACCCATGCCACCTTTCTGGCAGGGAAATGGCACAAATCCAGCCCTCCACTCACGCCCCTGACCCCAAACTCATTAAGTTTTATGCAGAAGTGTTACATTTATGTATAGAAACCACTGTGTGACCTGAGATGTGCAATTCAGGAAGGGGTATCGGTTCCCTTTTTGGGTGGGGCTTGGCTGGGCTGACAGGCAGTCACGGAAGAATTAAGTTCTCAACCCTCTTAGTCCACAATCTGTATGCAAAGAACAGAAAGTGCTCCCACCTTAACAGACACTTGCTGGATGGCCAGGCAGTCACGGAAGAATTCATGACGCTGCAAGCGCTGCCGCGCGGAGGGAATGGCGTTGCCCACCACCATATGATCCACCTCCACCTGCATGGGAAATATTTCACAGTGACATCAGCATTCTTGCTGCAACAGCGACCAAATGGTTGCTACGCAAAGGGAAAGGCGCTGCGGACTACCAAACTTCCCTCCTATGTGCATAGCAGGTCAGAGCACAAACGGTTGTAAAGGAACTGAAGAAAATATAGAACAACCCTTATTGATTGGGTAAAGGAGCTACATGGGTGTCGAGAAGCAAAATGAGCATTAGTGTGGTCCTGCAGCAAGCAGAAATTTGTTGATAACAATATGTTGCCGTATACCTAAAGAAATTGCCATTGCTGACCACCCAAGTCGCCTACCTCTACCCACAGGAGCAAACTACAGCGGAGCTCTTAGCACATCGTTGCTGCTTAAAGAGCAGTGGTTGCTTTTAAGCAGACACAAAACCTTTACACCCAAACATTGATGATGCATGGCCGTGTGCTATCGCTGGCACCTTTACACGAAGGAAGGGTAACACCCCATACACCCTATACTAACGGTATACACCTCTCACATTTCTGTACACCAACAAGGAATTTTACGACACCTCGACTTTTGATTTTAAGCCAGGCCCCCTTTTCTGTGTGTCACACGAGCCCGTCAACTTTTCCACTATTAAGAAGTCAGGACCCTTAGCTAGACATATATAAGCACCCCTGAACACTCAGTTAGTGCAGATGAGTGCCCAGGTGTGCTGGGGAGAAATCCCTGCCCAAAGGTCGATTTCTGGAAACTTTTCCCCAGTGCAAGTCAAATACAGGGGTGATCTGAGTGAGATAATATTGATGTTTTGGTGAAGATCCGGGGTCCTGGGGCGAGGGTCCCATTTTGGACCCACTTTTGGCAGGGGCACTTTGAAACACCAAGGCTTTGAACAAGATGTACAGAGCAAAATTTTGTGATGAACAGTATATTTAAAGCTTTGGAACGTGACAAGGTCGTGGCTTGAATTGTCCCAGTGATTTCAGATTGGCTCGCCACAGATTTTTCTACATAGATGCACAGCTGTCGCTGCCCACCACCTCTACCGGGGAACAAAAACAATCAATGTGACAATTAGACCAGTGGCAGGAGGCTGCAGTAATCATAACTTTTTGACGTCACGTGTAAAATGAAATATAAATTACCTAATCGCTATACTGACGTCGAGAGCTATTACATATTGGAATCCTCAGCTCGAGCCTATTTGATCGACACCCTTGTTGGGTGATTTGATTAAAGGGGGGGGTCTGGGTGCCTGGTCACAGAAATGCATGAAATGCCCCCAAGTAGGCCGCGGGTGTGTGTTCAAGCAAATTACCAGCAATTCCAAACATGCAGTTCATGTATTAAATTATGCACAAGTTGCAGGAATGAAGTAATAAAGTGATTTGGCAAAGGTTTTGGCTGGATTTGTGCACTAAACAGGTGGTCAGTGCAAGAGCGTGCATAAACCAGTTTTTGCCCTACAACTCTTCAGGTATTAAATTGATTGACATGAGAACTGTGCAGGGCCTTTACCTTTCAAATGCCTGTGAAACCTAAATTTCAGAAGTTATTTCCAAAGCTTTCAGATAGCTGCTTAAATTCTGAGCAGACTGGCACCCTTTTTATTAGTGTGTGGGGTCAGGAAGAAGTTTGGGGTGCGGGTGGTCATTTTTGGCCGGAGGCCCAAATTATAGACGTGACTGTCCGGAATCTTTTCAACAGCCTCCTGCCAGTGGTCACAATTAGTACCCATGCATGGATACAGCCACCTTTTTGGCAGGGAAATTGGCGAGGTTCGTTGTGGGACAAATTTGGCAGGGGATGGGACTGTTTATAAGGAATTGTTCTGACTCCTTACACCAATATGACACCTCATACACCTTGCACCAGTAACATGTTTCATAACACACCTCATGTGTTTGCACCAACAGAATATGTCATACAGCACACCTAGATTTGTATGAAGGAAACTGGAGTGCCTCTTCTCCTTCTAGTTTAGTGTTATAAGCCTATGCTTTGCACCTCACTCTCTGCCTCATATTTTATGCAAGCATTGGCGTCGGGGCAGAACAAGCATACACAGTTCACTGGCTGTCTGAGCGAGAGTTCCCTGATGTCAAACAGTAAACATTGGTACAATATCAAACCATTGATGGGAGTTTGACTAAATATGAAACTTATGTTGACCTGGATAATTGTGTAGTCTAGACTTTTGGCATAACACACACGTAATATGCCATCACATCCCAACCAGAGCTCTTTCCAGCCCCAAGAGTCCGTCAATAACAATACCAACAAACGATATAAAAAAATGTCGTTTGGAGGGGGATTACTGGCAACCCTTTTGTCTTTTCAAGAGGTAAGTGGCTGGAATGTAAGATCTCACCAATCACTAGGTACTTCCACTCATTTTTTTTGCAACTTTTGTGAATTTCGAGAACACCAAAGCACACAAAGACACACAATTTGGTGACCTGGCTGGTCAGATGCAGCATGTCTGAAAGCAACGTTCATGCTCCAGCTGGTTGGACATGTGTACCAATGCTTGCTGGCCTTTAGCTCAGCTACTTTGGAATCAATATGAAAGTGCCACAATAGAAACCAGCACAATCATGACGCATTTTGGGAACATTCTCATTTAGGATATCAGATCAGCCCTGTGGGCTTGCTAGACGATGTGATCCCATACACCTCATCATTAGAATTGAAGAGGACAGAACACACTAGACAAAGGGTTTGGTATGTATATGATAAAGGAGACGTAATACCTCATTCCTAGATTTGAACAAGGTCACAGCATTAGGCTAAATAGTTTAATGCATCCTGTTAAAAGATGCAGATCTCACACCTCATCTTCAGATTTGAAGGAGGCCATAGCACCGGGTAGCTGCTCAAGCTCTCTTGCGTTGACCTGATCCACATCAGCATTCCTGCCAAACAGCTTGGTGGGCTTGATGCCATTCTGTGTGCATGAGCAGGTGTATCTGAATGATTCCACATCAGCATTCTTGCCAAACAGCTTGGTGGGCTTGATGTCACTCTGTGTGCATGAGCAGGTTAATCTAATCAGATTTATCTAACCAGACAGATTTATCCAATCAGATTTATCTAACCAAACAGCTTGGTGGGCTTGATGCCATTCTGTGTGCATGAGCAGGTTTATCTGAATGAATTCACACAGTTAAAAGTCGTGTACATAGGCAACCTGACAACGCTACCACATCGTCTGTCTGGTGCCAATTTTAGGCAAGACAATGGATACAAAAGTGGCGAACCCATGTCCTTTGGTTTTCAACAAGAAACGACCACTGCGCCTAACACATTCAGCTCTCAAGCATTTGTAAATGCAGCAACCACTTCCTTTAGGAGCAACCACTTCTGCGGCTGTGAGACTGCAAAGTCACAAACAATCTGCAGCTGTCTGCAACACGTGTGTGACTCCTGGTAGTAAAGACCGGGCACGGCAAGTCAGAGAAATTGCAGTGGGTGCTGCGTCATTCACCGCAAACAATCTGCAGCTGTCTGCAACACGTGTGTGACTCCTGGTAGTAAAGACCGGGACACGGCAAGCCAGCGAAATCTTAGCGTGTGCTGTGCCATTCACCACGCCTTACCTCCTGGCTTGATTGCCTGCTGGAACTTGCACAGTCTTAGAAAGCACAAAGCACAGCAGAAACTAAGGATGGGTAGTATCGCCTTGTTGCCTCATTGCCATGCGTACATTCAGGCCATGCGTACATTCAGGCCAGCTTGTCGCCACCCTAACTACAGTGGGATTCCTTCCTGCTTCTCCTTATCCTGCATAGAGTGCGCTACATAAACAGGTCTTGTTGCCTCATTGCCATGCGTACATTCAGGCCAGCTTGTCGCCAACCTGACTACAGTGGGATTCCTTCCTTCCTGCTTTGCCTTATCTTTCATAGAGTGCGCTACATGAACAGGTGCTTTAAAAGGCGCACCAGTTCTGGCAGCGGTCTCTTGCAAAGGTTGATCAGAGTCTGGATGGACTCCTGTGGCGTGACAAGCGAGCGTAAGTGAATGCAAGGGCTCGTGCTTATTAAAAATTGATAGGGGCTTGGATGTGGGAGTGGTGTGGGTGTGGTCCTTGATGTGAGTAGAGCAACAGCAGCTAGAAGTGGTTGGTTTCAGGCAGGGAATGGCTGCTATGCACGCATAGAACACAAAATGAGGATACCCTAGCCGCACACATTATCTTGGTAAGACTCTAGGTAATGTGAGCACCGGGAGAGAGTGCTGCCTTTTATGCACACATGCCCTTATCATTTTCCCTCTCAATTTTGAATAGAAATGCAATAACAAGCTGGCAGGGATGCGTGATATGTGATGTCTCTGCCGCGTAGAGTTGTACTTAACTGTGCAATCCGTCATATTGCTCATCTTTGAGGGCGAGTGTTTACATAAACGCACCCGTGTATTGCGCCCGTAGCGAACGTCATCTAAGAGCTGCACAAAGGCCTGGTCCTTTTGCCGGAACACCTGCGTGCAGCAGCAAGTGCGTTGTCAGTGCATGCGTAGGTTTGACTCTTTTGCCAGGCACCTGTGTGCAGCAGAAAGCGCGTCGCCGTTCATGTGAAGGAATATTTGCTGGAGCACTTGTGAGCAGTAGATTTTTTTTGTTCGTGCATGTGCATTGTACTCATGCATTAAGGCCTAGTTGTGTACCTATGGAATTGAGCTTTTCCCTAATTATTGTGGGGAGTGGGTATCACTGCCTGCATGGCATTTCTATTCAGGAGTGAAAAGCATTTCTACTGTAATTCTATTCAAACTGCATAGTGTTTCTGTTCAAAAGTGGTTATCACTGCCTGCATAGCATTTCTATTTCAAAAGTGAATGTTTCAATTGTAGTTCTATTCAAACTGCATAGCAATTCTGTTCCTGTGATGGTGCTTATAATTTTCCGGACAGTTAGATTATGCCTGCAGATCTTCAATAAGCCAGAAACTTTAACTTTAATCAGACCGTCAAGGTTACGTGGTCATCAAGCCTCCAACACAATAAGTAGGCGCACTCTATCGTAGCAGGTTACCTACATGTGATATACACACTCAGCGCGTGCCAATTCAAAGGATCGATGAAGATGCCACGTTGAGTGGGAATGCAATCCTCCCAGTAAACCACACCTTGTGAGCAGCACCAACTCCACACCATCTTGGCCCAAGGTGAAGAGTTTGATGGAGCCCGTGCTTCATCCACTCGTTCCCTCACAACGAGTACAAATTTAGAAGCACTAGCCCGTACCTTCCTAGTGAGCAGCAGGAGCCTGTACTACAACTTTAAAAGCACTTGCACAACCATTCCTGGTTAGCAGTGCGAGCCTGTCACTCGCAGCACTGCCATACCTTGGTGAGTAGCACTGCCATACCTTGGTGAGTAGCACTGCCATACCTTGTGAGTAGCACTGCCATACCTTGGTGAGTAGCACTGCCATACCTTGGTGAGTAGCACGTGCTCAAACTCGCAGCGCTTCCAGGCTGGGGCCTGGAACGCCCAACCCCAGTTCATGAATAGGTCTGGAGGCATGCCATTGGTCCACGGCTTTGACACTGGTGGGAGGGTGTGCGTGTGTGCGTGTGTGTGTGAGTGGTTGTGCGTGCGTGCATGTGTGTGTTTGTGGTGGCATGCCATTGGTCCACAGCTTTGACACTGGTGTGTGTGCGTGCGTGTGTGTGTGTGTGTGTGAGTGGTTGTGCGTGCGTGCGTGCGTGTGTTTTTGGAGGCATGTCTTTGGTCCACAGCTTTGACACTGGTGTGTGAGCGTGTGTGCGTGCGTGCGTGTGTGTGATTGTGGGATCAAGTGTTGTGCGTGCGTGGGTATGATTGTGTGCACATGAGATAATGTACATATTGTAATTGTGAAGAAAGAGAGTAGAGGGAGGAGAGAGAGAGAGAGAGAGAGACACATTTCTGATCATTACAACATGCAGCACTGCACAGCCATTAATACCTACAACACTTGTAAATGCTTTAACTACTTCTGTCGGGTGACCCTGTACGTCATAGTTATACTGCGCACCTTGCTGCAATTTAGCCGCAGCACTCAGTGGCAAGTACCTGGAGCAATATGACACAGTGTTCACACACTATCACCTGGAGGCAGCTGAAAGAAATCTCCACACACAATCAGTTGCAGCCCTCCAGCAGCCTTGGGCGAGTTCCTGATCTCTCGAATCTGTCAACGGGCCAAAGCAACACAAACATGTCAGTGTACAGGTGAACGCACAAACAAGGGTCAAGCACAAACAAAGTCACAACGATCAATTCACGGTGTTTGTGACACAAGTAGGGTTGGCCAGGATTGTATATAGACACTGTATATGACCGTACATTTGATAATTTGCCTGCCAATTTTACCGTATATAACTGTATATATATTTGGTTCTGGCCAACCCTAAATAGAGGTTTTGAGACAGGTTTTCTTTGTAAGCGGTCTGACCCGTTGTCCTGTAAAGTAGAATTGGCTTAACACGCTCAGGTCACGATCCCCTTCATGTATCCGAAAGACTTGAATCATAACGCACGTTATGTGCGTAACATGCATACTACCGTACTGCGCTTGGTTGTTTTGCGAGTAATCAAATAATTATTGAGGCCCCTCGCAATGAGTCAAGCCAAAAATAAATAAAGTTTTTTCAGACCTTGCAATACTTAGACTTTTTAATGCGGTAGTTTCTGGGTCCCCCCAATAGAACCCACCGCCCTAAGGGGCAAGCATCACTATTTGACCTAGGTTGCACTGAACGGAAGCGCACAGAGGACGATGGTCCCGCTCGGGAGCTCATCATCCGCCTCAGGCCTGATGTGCAGCAGGCAGTAGCAGCCAGGGATGCAGCCATTGAAGCCAGCATTGCATCCCGCCCTGCCCCAGTTAAGAGGCCTGTGGGGAGGCCCAAGGTGCTTGCACCATTGGGGGCAAGCCCCTCCAGGAGACAGGCATGTGTGGGCAGAGCTGCAACTCAGGTGGAGTGGGGGGGAGCACCAGGTGCGCTTGCATCTTCACTTCACAGCAGCAGCAGCAGCAGCAGCAGCAGAAGCCCAGAAGCTGAAGAAGCAGGCAGTGTGTGTTTACATCTCAGACTTTGATGTAAACCAGCACTGAATAGATACAGAGAGGAGAGCACAAAAAATCCCCAAATTTGCAAAGTTCGCAAATTTCCTTAACTATTCAGGGGCCTCGCAAAAGCCTAATGCTCGCAAGTTAATTATTCGAATTATTTCGGCACTTCGCAAAAAGTAGGCCTCGCAATACTAAAAGCGCAGTACGGTATGTCACATAATATTTACATAATATTTACATAGTATGTGTACGCATCCTTTTGAGGAGATCAAAGTTTAGCCCAAAACAAAGGCCTCGGTGAAACTCTATATTATAAGAGCAGCAAACTGAAGCTCTTTGTAATGCACACAGACCCATTTCAGTATATGCTCCCAAGCATTACAAAATGTGATGTTTGATTCTAGTATGGGTGCAGGTCCCACACAAGTAATTGCCTCTCACCTTCTCCTCCACTTTCTCCCACATCTCTGCAGACAGCATGGACGCTTCATCGACGACTAGCACCTGCACACAAGGCCATTGAATGCCGTATGTAATGCTTATTTTGATCAGATAGTTGCAATTAACATCAAACTTTTTGTGGGATGTCTAGATAGATTAGATACATGATAAAAAAGAACAAACTTGTCATTTATCACACCATGCAAGATATGACCACATACACCAAATAAACAATCAAATATGGCGGCCATGCCTCCCACCCTTTACGTGTATTGTCCTATCCACACCGCAAGGATGCCACTATGAGGGCCACAAGGATTAAGAGCATTGCAGACATGAATGTAAACAAAAGATGCCACAATGAGGGTCAAAAGGATTAAGAGCATTGCAGACATGTAAGTGTAAACAAAGGGCACGCAATGGACAGGGGAAGGGGTTTGTTTAACACATACTCTCACACACTCACTCTCTTACATACGCACACTCATACCCAATACCCACTTAAGCACGCACGTTCACCTGGAAATTCTGTATTTTGGTACGGTTCTCCTGCTTGTGCATAGACCCAAAGTCTTTGTGTGTTGTGGGCACACCAATGCCCAGTGCTGAATTTAGGGTGGTGCCTGTAAGCCATCAGGCATGAGGCACGCGCACAGATTCTGAGTTCAACAGGGCTTTTCTGTGTGCATTGAGGTGTTTATGTGGTAAAGGCACACTTTCTGTGCGTCGTAGGCATGCCAATGTTCAGAGCTACATGAACAGTGGTACGTGTGCTCAACACGCATAGGCACAATACTTGAGTGAAGGCTGCTTGCATGCTAGCAGTGGACAGGAAGAAGTCTTGTTATATTACAACTTGCGCACTAAGACGTCCTCCAAACTACAAATGCAATGTTTGCACAGCAAAAGCAATGCAGATCAGGCCGACGTAAGTCTTTGCTTGCTTGCACATATATGCTAAGAGCAGCTCCCACATTCTTGGATGTGTATGCACAATGCCTGTGGCAGCATTTCGACTCATTCGTTACGCAAACAGCACACCATAAATGAGTGTGGCTGCCAATTGAGGCATCCAAACCCCATAATCATGCAATTGATTACATTAGCATACCTACCTATGATGTATGTGGCTACAGTGCCTGTGGGAACTTTTAAAGCTTATCAATCACGCAGCCGATTAAAGTGTTTCACCTGCCTTAGATGTGTGTGGCTGCAGCAGGCCTGTGGGGGCTTCTAGACCTCGATAATCACGCAACCGATCACTGCTTTACGTACCCTGAATATGCGTGGCTGCGATGCCTGTGGGGGCACAAATAGCCACGCGCTTGCTGTAGTCGTCCCCATACTTGAGCTGCAGCTCTGCAAAGGCCAAGGGACGCACATTGCGTGGGGTGATGCTTTGGAGCACACTCATTTTAAATAGAAATAAAAAACAAGTGTTTGAGCTGCAGAGACAGGACGCATACAAGCTTGGGACATCGCGGACGAGCGAGAGCAGCCTAAAGCAGAAAAATTATGATCAAGTCCAAACTGAGGCTGAAGCTCCTTAAAACTTTGCATAGCCAACTCAATTGCGCATGTGCTTATGAGGGGTGCACTCCTTGTGTGTGTGTGTGTGTGTAATTACAGCACTCCTTCCTTTGGTGAATGAGCGGTGACTTTCATTTCTCTGAAACAAACGTTTCTAATATCAGCCTTACTGTGCCTCATCAAAGCGCGCTGCATTTAATTCTCCATGCCCTGCAACACATCATTTTTCTTGACAAAATTTGACAAAGAGGCAATGAACGGACGGATGAACATCACAACAAGCTGTAGCTGTGTCGCTAGCTACCTGCAGTGGAAGGTGCAGCGGAAGGAGCAGTGGAAGGTGCAGCGTTCCACGAGTCACTCACTTGCTCACTTGCAATGATAAAACATTTGTCGGGACGCAATGCAAAAGTGGAGGTGCCTTGTCAGTACTTGCCTTGCAGACGCTGCTACAAATAAAATGAGAAGATGAGTGCATTCACATGAGAGCGCCATCAGATGTAATTTGCAAGTACCTGTGAGGATGCGAGACAGGAGAAACGTCTTCCCAGTTCCTGCATTCCCCGTGAAGAAGACGTTACCCCCATCACGCACAAGCTCCAGCACACGATCCTGTGTTGTGTGAAGGCGTGCTATGTGAATGCGCATCTTCCGTGGTCTTTCCACCACCCGTACAAGCCCCGGCACACTCTCTTGTGTTTGTAAAGGCGAGCGAGCCTGGGTTTGTGCAGGTTTATAATGTGCTCCCATTCAGCACCAGCTTCAACAAGCAAATATGTTTGGAACAGAGTAATGGGTGGGCGAGTGGGTGTAGGGGTGGATGTGGGAGTGGGTGTGGGTGTGGGTGTGGGTGTGGGTGTGGGTGTGGGTGTGGGTCTGGGTCTGGGTCTGGATGTGGGTGTGGTTGTGGGAGTAAGAGAGGGCACGGGTCTTTGGGTGTATGTATAGGTGTGTAGGCGTGTGAGTGAGTGAGTGAGTGAGTGAGTGAGTGAGTGAGTGAGTGAGTGAGTGAGTGAGTGAGTGAGTGAGTGAGTGAGTGAGTGAGTAAGTGAGTGTGGGCGGATGCAAGTCAGGAAGCCCTGCTTTGCTTGTAGGCGATGCACCAGCTCCAGTATAAAAAGAATAGGATGCTCGCGCACAACAGCGTTCACCTCTTTCCACCCACCCATACCCACATCTGCACCTGTGCAGAGTCACATCGATGCAAGACAGTGCAAAGTCACATAGATGCGTGGCCCCCCCTTACCCTTCCCCCTCTCCCACCCACACCAGAAACACAAACACACATTCAAGCCCACACGCATACCCAAGATTACGGTTAAAACACGAACACACACATCCACAGACCTGCTCATCACTGAGATCAGGGCTGCTGGCCTCCCCCTGGTTTATAAGCTGCTGCTGACCTCCACTGGTAGAACCAAGGCCGGTGCCCCATTGGGTTTGGCTCACGTGGCTACGATCTGTGTGTGTGTTGATTGACGTGCAAGTCACTGTATGTGAGTTGTTGTTAAAACAGGCATGTTGATGGCTCGGACAGGTGCGTTGTTCGTATTTGAGAGTGGCGGCGTTTGTTTTGGTCAATGTGTATATAGGCTTGGTACCAAGATGGTTTGTAGGTCTATTGTGACCAATGACTATCCACTTGGCTTATTGGCCGCAGTCTATGTGCAAAAGCTTGCAATAATTGATGCCTAGCGGCCTGATAGTCTGCAACCTGTGAGAAGTATGAAGGGTGGCAGGAATGGGGCGGCACGCTTAACTAGCTTGACTCCTTTGAGCAAAGCGGTCTACAATTAACAAAGCTGTTTGGAGCCGCACAACTACTTCAGAATCGGGAAACCAACATGTACGTGTCAAACAAATATGCCGCACACAGGCAGGCTAGGTAAGGTTGGGCAGCACCGCATATGTTGGTGTAGAAATAAAACATGTCTCTAGGAAATCTCTCCAGGTATGAGACCCAATAAAGCATACATTGGTCCGTGGCATGCGCCTGTGATCATCTGCCTGTGGCTACAGCAGTCGGTGATTGCTGGCCTTTCCTAGTCTTTCACCTCACCCAAATTTTGCATTCTGCTGATTCTTTGGCTGTACTATGGTTAATTATTATCAGTCACCATCCTTGCTATACGCTACTTTTGTACTGAGCAAGCACCTGCAACAAAAAAGAAAACCATGCAGGCAGTGAAAACCACTCCACAATGAGGAAAAGGAGCCGCTTTGGTACCGGGTACCATAAAATTCCTCCACCACAGAAAAGGGAAAACGCTATAGATGGATTATTATTTGCAGTACTTCGTGTTGTTCCACTCTACCTCTCTGTGTAGAGCAGTACCTGTGCGGAGCGGCTACCTGCACAGTGTTTTTCTTAACCTTCTTTTCTTTTAGCAGTACCTGTGAAGCTATTGCCCACGCGGCTGATGCTTTGGAGAGCCGTCTTCAAGCTACCTGTTTTTGAGGTGGTGTACAACATAATAAGGTGCTGTGGGGAAGGAGCTTGCAACCCCTTTTCAATCTCAAATCAGCTGCTGCGTTTACCAAAAAGCGAATATATGCATACAATTGCTCAACGCGTCGCAAGCTTACTACTACGTGCTAAGCACCTAAAGCTGTTGAAAAGCCAACAGTCCTGATGCAAAGTGACAGCCAAAGACAGCTCTAGCTGTTCTTTGGCCAGTGTGTGGCCCCAAAACCCGTCACTGGTTTTCCTCCTGCATGACTGATTCGATACAACGAATTGCTTTGCTCTTTTGGACATAGAGGCCTTATAACTCCTAACGAATAGTACGCTTAACAGCTCTCCATTCTACACCCACACCTGCTTCAGTGCCGCTTTGCTGGAGGCTGCTGCTCGCTGGTGCGGGAGCATGCCTGATCAGAGAAGCGGGCAGGAGCCTGGGAGCAGGGGCGCCACCTGAATAATCAGCGGTGACCATAATGGTCTCTTTAATGGATTGCTGTATACACTGGTTTAGAATGCAGGGCTGGTGTTTCAAGAGGGGGGGCAAGGGCTTTCTTGCCTTTGTGCTGTGCATCAAACTTTTTACACGATACATAGAATATGTGAGTATGTGGTAGAATTTCAAGATGTTGGTGTTCATTTAAATAACATGCTTGACCTACCATCAGGGATAGCAGGAGAAGGGGGTGTCGCAGTGGCACCTTGGGGGTGGGGAAGGGGACTGCCGTCGTCAAGCTTCACCGCAGGGCTTTCTTTGACGAGCACAATTTCGCCGTCCGCATTGCTGGACGTCACCTTGTGAGGCACCTGCAGCATTGGTGACGCAATTTGTTGCAAGGAGTGAATGAAGAGGAGGGTAGCGAATTACCCTTTTACGCAGTTATCTTGCATCTGCGTGGCGTGCGTCAGCTGTCTGAGTAGAACCTCCTGTCACTTGATGTGACTGAGCAGATAGATTCCACGTTGCTTTGAGCTTTGCATGCAAAGCTCTGGATAGACACTCCTTCATAAGCGACAAGATTTATTGTTGAGAGCATGAAGTCAGAAGTGGACATTGAGTGGACAAAGAGAATGGGAGAGTGAGGATCCTTCCCCCTCAAAGCATGATGTCAGTGTGGACAATTCGTGTCCCCAGTTGGTGGCTCTCCGCTTTGAAGACAGAAGAGGTGCTTGACAGCTGAGGAAGTATCAGCTCTGAAGAGGAAAACAGGCATACCTTTTGGAAGAAGCTCTTGATATTTTTGTTAGGCTTGGCTTCCTTGCTCTCCGCCTTCCTCTTCTTTTCCATACTCTCAAATTCCAGCAATTGAAGGGTTCCCTGTAGCTTGTAGAAATACAAATTGTAGTTAGAAATTATAAAATATTTTCAACTACGTAGCATTCCACTCTTTTGCCTCTTTTAATGGCCTCAGCCTCAGTGCAACATCAGCAGCAGGAACCCATAGTTTTAGACGGTGATGATGAAGAAGATGATGAGACAGGGCAAACTGAGGTGTGGGACCTTGCAGGCAGCATGCCTGAAAAGTCAGTTAACGCACTTTCCTCCATGCATACACAGGGAGGTGCAGGATCCAGTAGCAGGAAGAGATTGCCTTCCTCCGGAGGAAAAGAATCAGGTTTGTGCTGGACTTGCTTCAGACCACTGGATACACCGTTCAAGCCTTCTATTCTGTACGAGCAACTACCAGCTTTCATACTTACCTAGTTTCACCCGCTAACTACAGAAACTCATGAATTCCACCGCTAATCCCTGAAACCTATGAATTCCTTCACAGGACGAAAAAGAAGGAGGCAGGCAGACAGACATAAGGTGAGTGGCAGTTGGCATTCTAAATTCAACTAGAAATAAGATAGGTTGTCTGCACATGCTTTTTGCTACGCCATGAATTAGCACAAAAGAAAGGCAGTCATTCAGCAGGCAGGCGGCAGGCAGGCAGACAGACAGACAGACCGACAGACAAGCGGACAGACAGACAGACAGACAGACAGACAAGCGGACAGACAGACAGACAGACAGACAGACAGACAGACAGAGACAAACAGATAGACAGAGATACAGACAGGTACAGGCAGATATACAGACAGATAGATAGAGATACAGACAGACAGACGGACGGACGGACGGACAGATAGCACAGACAGACAGACAAACGGACAGACAGACAGACAGATAGACAGAAATACAGACAGGTACAGGCAGAGATACAGACAGATAGATAGAGATACAGACAGACAGACGGACGGACAGACAGATAGCACAGACAGACAGACAGACAGACAGACAGACAGACAGACAGACAGACAGACAGACAGACAGACAGACAGACAGACAGACAGACAGACAGGCACATTGAACACACACACATATGTTTACCTGTATTACACAGGGCGTATGCATAGACCTCACGAACGCCCCAGAAAGTGACCCGGATGAAATACAAATTACCAGCGAACGCCGAGCCCCGCCACGCACCCATTTTACCAGCACAGCCAACCGCAGCCACCAGCAGCAAGCTGACCAACCGTCCCATCGGCATCAACACCAATTGCATGTCCCCCAGCCCCGTCTCCCGCCCCCTCCTCCTGAGGAACCAGGCATCAAGTGCCCCATCTGGTGCGTGTTTTGCTTACAAAGAGCCTGTGTCAGCTTGATTTTGATGTGAAGATTGTGCACTGATGGAGCAAGTGTACTTTAGGGGGGCTGCACTGGCAAACTTGCGCTGCTGTGGCGGTGACGCGTCATACACGCAGATTGGTGTCACTGTTGATTCAAGGCAGGGTTCAAAGGAGACTCATGGTGTGTCATAGTGAGAGGGAGGACGGACGTGTTGTCAGCATCCTGGTTTACAATTTGAGACAGTACAGGGTGTGATAATTCAAAGTTGAGCGTGATACAGAACCACGATAGGGACGAATGCAGCCTGATGGGCGTGAGCTCCTTCATCATCAGTCAACATTAACTGAACGTACTGCTGCATGTCCATACAAGCGTCATTGATAACAACAGTGGGACGTGTCCACACGGCTTTGAAAGCTTGACTGGGCCAGATTGAGCTGTACTTCTTGAAGCTGTGCTGTTTCAAATGCCACAAAATTGTGACGTGTCACCACCACCCTATTATAAAGCCACTCTTGGAACGCTCTATCCAATTAAACTTCCATCGCCATTTCTCTTGACCTAAATGCTGGCAATCAACTTACATCTTCCACTACACACTAAGCTTTTCACACGTCAAAGGCATCTCCATGACCTCACACTTCAAACCCTACTCCTGGCACCCATGCCGCACACCTCTCAAAATAAGAGAGGATTGCGCTTGCCCCATACTAAATAAGGAATAGAAATTAAGCACGGGGTTGCTTAGATCTTCACTGATGAAGTGAGGGAAGAAAAGCTAGAAAGGGATCAGAAGGGCATCTCTCACCCACATCGCATGCTTTCACGTCGTCTGCAGTTTGGATTCTATCACCGAAATGAGCACCACCAGTTGTGGGCACGTGTTTTGCACCGTGTGCATCACAGCGTCCATCAAGGCCACAAAAAAATGGTGAGTTAAGGTTTTGAATGGGTGTGTGTGTGTGCCATGCTGAGCTTCGTCAATCATTCCTGGTGCTTTAGGCAGGTGACTCAGCGTAGTGGTGGTGGTGGTGGTAATCAATTCTGGCACGAGTGGCACCTGCAGTCTTAGTGTATATCACAGCACCTATCCAACCAAATAAAATGCTGCACACGCAGTCCTGGTGTACATCACAGCACCTATCCAAGCCAACATGAAATGTTGCACACGCAGTCCTGGTGTGCATCACAGCAGCTGTGCAAGCCATAAACAAGTGCTGCACATGCATTGTCTGGGCTAGCCTGGACCGTGTATGAACACTGCTTGCGACTGATTGCTCAAAGAGTACACTTTTTAACGTATATGTATACGTATTATAATATGTATGTATGACCCTGGCCATTTACAGTCTTTCGCGTGCATCCTTGCCTTCACTATACAAGTGGATGCCAGAGAGGAGGGAGTGTTCGTTGCTTTCAGGAAGTTAGGCCATCACCTGCTTGACATAGAACACACATTCCATCGTTCCACTGCTCTTCTCACACGCTTCTTCCACTGCTGTTGGTACCTTCTTCGCAGCCCCAAGTGCAGGAAAGCATTGACAACAAAGCAAGTGCATCGGGTGTACTTAGACTAGGGTGAGGCCCTGTGCATGTACAAATAAGATGTTTTAATTGGAGCTCTTCATCTCCTGCTCGTTTAGGCAGCCTCCTCGTTCTTATTTCGTAGCTTGCAAATATAAAAACAGCATTTGGCATTTTTGCAATATTTAGTGTCATAGCGCGCAAGACCACTTTCTACCGCCCCTCGCACCCACAGCCAGGCCTCTCATCATGCCTGCTTTGTCATGCCGGTGAAGTTATTTTTGTAGTTAAATTTCAGGAAACTGAACTGATGAAACCGCACCAATACTATTAGGGCACCAGCCTAGTCCAGCAAAAGAGCTGCTTCTTATTCCTTCTTCTTTATCTTGATATTTGCTATTTACTGTGGTTACGGTTTAAGAGGACCTAGGTACTCTTTTTTCATAGCTAATAGCTAACTATATTTGATCAACACTGGCTCTTCGTCCTTGCTTGCTGTCTGACCCCTGAACACTTACAAATGGTTACAATAGAGGGTGATTAGATCAGATTAGTTTACAATGTTCAAGGACGGATAATAGAGGGTTTGACCTTTAGCCAAGTTGTTTGGCTGATCGACTGCTACTGGTCTTGACCAGCCACAAATAAATCCATGAGCTCAGATTTAAAGAGGAAAATGTTGACCCATGAACACTCACTCATTACTCGGCAGTACTCAAGTTGTTATAAAGAAAGTGCATCAAATTTTAATTGGTGGATATTTGTAAAGAATAAAGGGAGAAGCCAACAGCAACGTGAAGCTGGTGGCCCCACAAGAAGCTTTTCCTCTCAGGTGGAGGTAAGGTAAGGGCTTCAAATAAAGGCACCATACAATGTGAAACGGCTTTTAGTTATGACGGTTGGCTGCTAGCCTTAAAAGCACCTTACAGCATTACTTATGCTCAGATGCTCCCTCAGGCATACATGGTGTGTAACCTTCCCTTAGCCAGGCAAGTGCTGGTTCAGAGTTCATCTAGCAGCAGGGCCCGCAGCAAAAGAGTAATGAACCAGATCATGTTTAATGTTCCAGACCCCCTCGTTGTGCATGTGCTGCTCCTCACACATGGGCTTATGTATAATGTTAAATACCTCCCTCATTCTTGGTATCCTCAGTGTGACAGTCTAAATTGTTTAATCTGCCCAAATTCCCCCTCTTTAATATATTGCGGTCAGGTGGGCCTGGCAGATGCTTGATTGTTTACTGATTTTATAGTGCTGCAATGTCACAAACAGCATTGTGCCCTTTTCCCCTTTCCAAGGGTTATTTTGTAGGTGCTACTACAGTTCTGATGCTACAACAACAATTATCGCATTTTGGACATGCTTTACACACGCAGCCTAGCAGTAGCACGTTTTGACTGACGGCTTAACTTGTAAACATATAACCTTCCCTTATAGCACTATTACAGAAATCGGCTTTCCCTTACACAGCCTACACATCTTAATTCTGTGCTGATAGTTATATGAGTTAACTAGTAACTAGTTGCTCCGCCCCCACATGTTTACTTCAGCCATCGTGCACGTGACCTTTGCAGCGATCATCTTGTTCTGTGGACATTAACAGCTTTTCCTCCAGTTTGCTTATACATGTTAAATTCGCCCCATTCTCAAGTGCTTGTGTCCTTGTAAGCATAAGCATCCTTGTTCTCTTGGCTCTCTCAGCCTCTTGTTTCCTGTTTCTGACTGGGGCTTCTTATTCACACA
>Ga0307945_1000444_pt1 | contig 28327 bp, 34 predicted proteins | sample OrgLakmetagen228_FD_201818 | JGI IMG/M metagenome (GOLD analysis project Ga0307945, IMG submission 201818) | Saline water microbial communities from Organic Lake, Antarctica - #228 | ecosystem: Environmental > Aquatic > Non-marine Saline and Alkaline > Saline | place: Antarctica: Organic Lake...
TTTGACCAACCTGCAAGACAAACTATAACATTACATGCACGCCCACCATTACCTTGGTGAAGCTAACACAGATACACTGCTTTACAAGCTCTGGCAAAAGTTACATGATACGCCCGAGCGTGCAGCACAGCCCGACTCTCACACACAGCAACCTAATGCAAATCCCCTTGCTCATGCCTAACTCAATAACACATTCTAATCCATGCCAAATGTGACTATTAAGGAGCAGGAACAAGTCCTTAAGTACAGGCAGGACGGACACGATACACACAGACAAGCACACCAAACGGTTTAGCCATACGACAGGGCCTGCCACATGCCCTTTGTGCGGAGGATCAGACAGTGCTCCACACATACTTCTTAGATGCAACAACCATACTCTGACAATAATGCACATAAACCGACACCACCACGCAGTTAGCCTTTGTGGTGAAGAGATCAGTAAAGGCAAGCCGGGCTCAGCAATTATTACAATGGATGCTTGTGACAGTGAAAAGTTATCTGACCTAAACATTGAACCCTAGTGTAATGAACCCAGGCATTTGGATCCCAAACAGATCCCCCCAAAGGACAGAGACATACATCTTGTAGAATTCAAATTCTGCTCAGACATAAACCCGCAACAGACATTAGAAAAAGCGCACAACCAACATCAACCTCTTATCCAGCGTCTACAAACAAGGAGCCTCCGAGGCATCTCTCGAAACAACCAAGTCACACTTCATGTTATACTTCTTAACGTCGGGGCCACAATCTACAATCAGTACACCATAACTCCTTTACTTAACTTAGGCGTCCCCACGCACAAAGTGCACCAACTAGTTTCTAAACTGCACTGCCATGCAATATAAAGCTTGAACAAGATTACAGAAACAAGACACAAAATACACCTTAACAACAGCAGTGATAATGGGGGATCAGGCCAAGCCTGCAACCCTCTTGATCCCCATTGTTTTTTCCTTTTCTTATCGCGGTGGAGGAGCTTTACGGTACTCGGTACCTAAGTGGCTCCTTTTTCTTAATTAATGTGGGGAGTGGCTTTCACGTGACAGTGCACTACCTGCGTAGTTTTTCTTTTTTCCATGTCATGCTAAATCAGTGGCATGGACGAATCATGTCATGTGATTTTCCCTGGGATTTATAATGTGAGCAACAATTTTACGGTTATTTGGTTGTTTGGCCTGTTTAGATGGTCCCTCTTGTAACAAACTAGCTCTTTCCTCAGACTGCTTTGGGTAGCTGCCCTGAAAGCCTAGTGGCCCGTGGTCAGGCCAGAGTCTTTGGGGTCGCGAATTCGAATTCGCCTGGTAGCGTGAGTATTTCGCTGTCCAACAGCTCTTTCTTCGTTTCCAAACTCCATGCTTGAGGTGTTATCACCCCTGCGTTGATTTTCTTTTCTTTTCCTTTCCTCAGACTGCAAGTCTGAGTACTACCATCACCTCGGGGCGTTGCTTGAGCCGTGGCTTCCTCCTCGCGTGGAGAGGGAGGAGACGTTAAACACAACCTTTATGGGGGGGCTTGGCGGACTGGCTCATACTTGCAATCCATGCTTAAGCTGGTACCATGACTCGTCGTGACATCCAAACAAAAAAGGCGCTAGAAATACAATCTGGAGGAGAGGGCTATTTGGTTTAAAGGAAGCGAGAGAGAGGAAATACCCCTTAAATGGTATTTAGAGTTTTTCCAGTGCGGGTTTAACGGTCTTATCTAAAGAGGGTTGTCGCTGGACTACATGTTTTTGCTGTAGTATTGGTGGGGCAGGTCGCACAGGCAGAGGCGTTTCAAGTATTCAGTGCCAGCGTTTTGTTGCTGCCTTGATTCAGGTCCTAGAGAAGCTTGTCCACCAGTTATGGCATTCATGCTACCGTAAAATAGAGCTTGCACCTTAACATCAACAATCCGGCAAGAGGCGGATGACCCACCTATAACGCGTAAGTACGCATTTGTAGACTTAAGAATCCGTGGTTGTGGTAAATATACGTGATTTAGTGACATTAACACAGGATTTTGTGTGACATGACAGAGAAGCAAAATATATTGCACTGAATACTATGCTTGGTATTACTAGTAGCACTACCAGAGTCTAGTACTTGTGGGCTTAACTTTCACCTTGAAAGGGGTGACCATTTTCCTCCTGCAGTATCCCTGGAGTTGGAAAGTCATGGCTTGAACAGGTACTAGAAATCCTTCATCTTATGGACCTCCTGTACTTCAAAATGTTGCTGACACAGCAAAATTTACCCAGCAAACCCAACACGCACACCAGCAGAGTCCTGCAATCATCTTGCTGTATCAAGAGCTACATAGTATGCTCCACAGCAGCACTCGCCAGTCAAAGCACCAAATATCTTACGCACATCCTATTCTGTCTTCTATCATGCTTTATGATCAATTTCGTTAATTTTATGCTGTAGATCTGTAAGCAATACACTTGCATTCTTGTTGCCATAAAGTTAAATCAGTCCTTTGAAGAGTACATGCACCTCAGCATCGTCATAAAAGGCACACTGCTCGTCATTCCATTCATCAATGTTTCAAAGGGCAAAGGTGGCAGTACGGATGTCATGTGCAAACAATTGCGTCAGTGGACATAGTACTCCAGGACCTGCCATTTCTCCACCCATCCTCCCTCGGTAAAGAAAACACGCACACGAGCCCATTTGCCGCCGTACCCCATGACCCCCCACTCGCATGCCCATGGCTTGTCTATTCTGCTGTTTGGAGGAGAGGGTTGAATTGCGGCACCAAAATGATCAGCTGTGATCATGTAAGCGCTGCAGGTGCATGTGTATGAGGCAAATATCAGGGTCTGCATGTGAGTGTGTGCGTTTGTGTGTGTGTGACCTCGTTCTGAAGAACAACATATCCCACGCAAAAAGGAGTGCTGTTTTTAGTATAAAATAGGTATAGCAAGGTCGGGGCTTTCAAATGGCATCAGTTCATTCATTGCTACTTACCTATTAGGGATTAAACCCTCCATCCTTAACAGCCTGCAATGTGTTGAACCCCTCATTGCTAAAAGCCTGAAATATCTGATTCCTCAATAATAACATAACAGCCCCTCCCGCCCCACGCGTACCCCCTAAAGCAAGGCAAAAGGCACATACCAGTCAGGGTAGGTCGTTACGCTGTACCCTGTGGGTACCCCTATGCTCAGCGGGGAGCCATGCCAAAGTTGACCAAATTCAGGCAGTTCTACATCGTCAGGTGCTACACCTGCAGCAGGTGGGAAAGGTGTGTGTGCATGTGTACGTGCATATGTAATATGCGGTTCAAATTCATCAGGGTGTGAAAGACAGAGGAGCATTCTATTCATCATTCACTCGGTTCGTCCAACCAGGCTTGTTCTGGGACAACTTAAACCTAGCATTATTGCTGCTGCTGTACGTGTACCATTGAAATGCCTATAAAACCCAGCATTACTGCACGTCCATCCCAGCAATGGGAAATACGGCAGCACTTCACCTGTGCCAGCTAAGGCGTACGCAGTATCAGGGTCGGCCTCCATCCATTTCAAGCCCACTGAAAGGAACTCAAGCAAAAGTGTACAATTCGAGCTCTCACAGCAATGTTAAGGATCAAAGGACACTGCACATTTATCATCTAACGGTAAAATTCAAAACTGGCTGCACATATACGCTAAAAAGCATGATATTTTGCGCTGCATGCCTCTGATATATCACATTATGTATCCACCTGACATTTTGCCGCTCGCACTGCGTTCCATCAGCAGCTGGTTTTCTGGCAAATAGCGAACCTTCAATTTATTAGGATGCGAGAAAATGTGAGCGTATGTGTCGAAGGGCTTGTAAAGCTAAGATATCAAGTTTGCCGCAATTACTGAGCGTAACAAGCAAAGAGCCAAGGAATGGTGCTCTCATTCTTGCAGATCAATTGCATAGCACCTGAGTTGCCCGGATTGTGACTCCCCCCTCAGGTAACAGCTTGCTTGCTGCTCCTAGTTCGGCCGTTGACGCTACAGAGTGTTGTGAGTCGTGAGGTTAAATACTTAGATGTATACTCATTCGTACATCGCTGCCCACAAATGCATTGACAGACGAAGAACACGCTTACAGGTGGATGTCCCCCTTTGCCAAGCCTGATTATGAACATAATTTTGAAACGTGCCTGCGGCGTGCTGGAGCAGAGGGACCAGCCACCGACTTGTGTCACCAGGAGTGAGTGAGGGGCCAACTTGCTGCAAGTAGACGGTGAATGTTGGGGAATGAGCAATTGTGCTATGCTCAAGTTCAGCATACGTTGCCTTGATAAAGGTATGCGGTATGCGACATGCAATTATTTACGATAGGGAGAATCCTGATTTCCACGACTGGTTCTGGCGTCCTCACTCCCACAACCATGTACATTACCTGTCCTTTAATAAGCTCCTCCAGTTCCAGGTCACTATTTGGGGTGATGTCCAACTGCAGAAGGATGCAGGCACGAAGGAGAAGAAGATCAGCTCTTGTAAAGTTCTGTCGCGCCAAAAAGCATGTCAACATTAAATTGAAAGGGCGCAGAGGGGTTACCTATAATCTGTGGTGTCTTTAACCGACCTTTATCTACTCCTAGACTTCATACATGACAACTCTGGTAATTAAAAAAAGGAATTAAAACCCTTACCATGAGGGGCTCCCACACCACACTCCTCGTTTTTAGCGCCATCAAAGATCCGTCATATGCCAGGGAAAGACCAATTCTGCAGGGTTCCTTTATTCCTGTTCATGATCGTCGCAATAACCACTGTGTGTTTTTAACAAAAGAACACCCCAGCCCAAACTGGCTTGCCTTGCTCCTACCTGGGCACGTTTATCAAGGTGCCAAAACAGGACACATATATGCATGCATCTCAAAAACGGGGTTCAAGGCATTTAAGGTTTCTAGATCTCATGCTTTCTAAACCTAGCTTGCTTTGTCAAACACCTTCTTCCTGGTGAAACAGAAGCACACATGCCATAGAAACCGCTGCCATGTCTGTCTATTTGCCCACCAATTCTTATACTTCAAACATACACATCAACACATGCACACATGCAACAAAACAGGCTCAAGGAACTTTCTTACCAGCAACAAGCCCAGCCTCAAGTGATGCCTCTCCACCGGGGCTTGGTCCGTATGCCAAGCCATGCCTTTCGCGCTGGCCCTTCACAAACGCATGGGCATGTTGGAGCATACGCTCGTTAATGTCTGCAACGCTAACAGCCGCTTCTGCAGTAGCAAGACCAAGCGGAGGGCATGTGGAGGGACACATCAGATGAGAACACATCATGGTATGGTGTATGGTGGAATTTGTGAGAAATAGCAGCTCAAACCAAGAGGTGTGGTTTCCTCAGCCCAACATTTACTTGTAACACCTATGCAATTGACAGCACTTTGCAGCACTCCCCTTCTACCCTTGGCTCGTCCTACGCAATTTTCCCGACAATGATTTGTTATTATAAGAAAGCGTTAGCCGGCATCTTTTGTTACCTGCTGAGGGGTAAGATCCTTGTTCAGCCTTTACTGCAGCAGCAGCGTCTGCAATGTCTTTTCTGATGTGCGTATCTCCATAAAGGATGACCGTCCCCCACCAAAATGCGTTCCTGCCTTGGCGAACCTGCGTATGTGGCTGTAGTAGCAAATGAATAGCCAGAGGTTGCAAGACAGCATTGAAGTGTCCTGGAAGCTGGAACAAACAATGGTAAGAACAAACATCGATTTTTACTGAGAGACCTAACGTTTTGCCCCCGACGGCATTGGAAATCAGAAGCCTTTGGATGGATGACCGTAGTGTTGCCACAGCCCAATATTGTTTGTCCAGTTCAGGGAAATATAAATCGAAATAAGAGCAGGGAAAACCCTTTTTTACTGGAACTTTAATTAGTTGATTACTTGTACTGTACAGATACGCCTGAAAATTGTAGCAGAAAGGGTCTGTCTGTGGAGAGCGTCGTGGAGGGGAGCGGGGATTCAAGTCGCTTTAGCTTGTTTTTTAGAGGCTGCAGCCTTTTCAGCGTTTACAGCTTCACCCTGGTTGTACCTTTTTCTGTCGCCGCACCTGGTAGGGCTCCAGGGCTTAGTACCAAGCGTGAGGGACTTCTATACGTAGACTGTATCAGCTAAGCCAAAAAGACACCAGTTTGCTTGGGCAGCCATCAAACAAAACCAGAATTGTGCTTATTTTAAATTGTACACACGACCTTGCCATGCGCCAGCTCACACCACCTTTGAGTGTGTTGGAGTCACTATCTAACCAATTGCATCCACACCTGGAGATCCTCCTCAGGTGCCATGAAGGTCTCCGCACCAGCAGGCTCATGCCACACCGCTGATACTTGCGTTGGGGAGGGTGTGCGCGGACCTCCTAAATGTACAATTGAATAAAGACGGTGTTGTTGCTTTAGAGCTTACCTAAATCATTGCAGTAGGCCTACTTGTCAACCCCTACTATATTCCTTTACTAAACTCATAACTAAAGCCCAACAATTCCTACTGCGCGGTAGGCAAGGCCTGACGCTTAAATTGAACTCCCCTTGTATGGAGTGTACCTTGCCTCCACAACTCCTCCCAAGGATGCGATTGCTGTGCAGGAAGAGGAATGGTAGCCGGAATTTGGGGTTGAAGGTGCTGCTGTTGCTGCTGCTGGCTTAAGATCTGCTGGTGATACAGTAGCTGCAGGCGTATGCAAGAGGGCAGATAAGTGTGTGTGTGTGTTTGTGGCTGTTAGAATCCCTTCTGACTCTCTTGTGTGTGACACAGGCAGTCAATACTTTGACTACGACTTGGCAGCTGCATTGATGCTGAAGTGAATCAGGATCCCAGGAGCCATACACTCTCCCAAATTTGCTCTGATGATTAAAATGTGGTTGAAACAAAGCACGCAAAGAAGAAGCAAAAGAAAATTCCGCAGGCGGTAAAAAGTAAGTCCCACTTCAATAAACAAACCTGCTTGCTTCCAGAGGCACGCAGAGGCATGAGCACATGGACGGTATCCGTCAGCCCTATCAGCCGCACTCGTTCTCCCTGTGATTTTGCATTGATATTCTGTCAAACACTTTTGAACTTTCTTTTTCCAGTTGAGTCGAAACTTTTCCAAAACAGTGTCTTTGGCTTTTGTGTGCACTGACACTGTGTGCTAGACACAATAGGATGTATGAAGGCAGACGCACAGGGGGAGCAGCTGGCGGCGCTATGCCATCCCCACGCTCTGCCTCTGCTTTTAAAAATCGGATGCTAGCCTGAGCACAGCCCTTCCCTCTGCCCTCACTCCTTAAGTTAACCTGTGCGAAAACAAGATATGCAAGTGAGAAACTGTCGGCGTGGCCTGTGGTGCTTACGCCACAGAATTAAGATTGCGCGCAGCCAAAGGACAGAACAGCAACAAGTGAAGGCGCGTACTTTTTCAATCTGAACGCCTCCGACTTGGTCCACATCTACGTTTGTGGCCTGGAGCCACATGATTTCATTGCGTTGTGCCTGGAAAAACGTCATGACACAGCAGTGCAGCTGAGTTCATCAAATTCGTGATCTACTATTATCTAGTACTGGTCAAGCGTAGACCGCCAAGCTACGTGTATGCGTCACACCTCTTCAATATCTATCGTCGTTGTCTGTGTCCCAACATAACTCTGCCATGCTCCTCCTCGCCTTGTGCCCATGCAGCGGGCGAAATTTGCATCCACACTTAATGGAGTTTCATCAGAGACCTGCATTGTTATTTCTATGATCTTCAAAAACTATATTATTGATGTTGAGTGCCTCTCTCCCTTTCCTGCATTGCTATTTAATGTGTATGTTTCAACTGTTAATTTTTCTTAGATATTTATTTGGTGCCACACTCCCCTGATTGAACCCAGAATCGATATTGGCCGGGAATGATGGCATCAATTTCTGGCTCCTCTAAAATGAGGTTTATAGAGGTTTTACAGGCCCAGGTGGAGCGCCCCCGGCCAGAAAACATCAGCTTTACTTATTATAGTCCCTTATTCTAGACCAGCATCAGAAATCATTTCTGCTCCTCGGTTTTGGCCGGGGGTTCAACAGACGAGAAACCGAACGTGTTTTGCGGCCCCGATAGACCACCCCTTAAAACATAAATTGACACACTTTTAGGTATCAGTTTAGTGAATATACACGCCGATTTTGAGGGCGTACGGTGCAGTGTCTGAGTCGCAGTGACATCGCACAGACTTGAGGTCACATTTGCTGCCAACTTCGGGTCGGTCAGGGGAGTGTGATTTGCCGTTGATTAGAAATGAAAATTTGCTTTTTGCTTTATATCTTTAAATCGAGATTCCGAATCAGTTTCGACTTGGAGCGACATTCGAAGCAGGTGCAACAAAGGTTTTGTTTTTCTCCCTTCCTGCTTGAACTGCTGCTTCAAAGTTTGACTGCATGTATGCAGTTTGACTGCATGTATTGTGACAAATAGAGTTTCCCTTACTTGCGATGTGGTCTTACCCAACGCCCACTGTCTTCAAGCTCTGCTTCCGTGGTCACATCACGCAGCCTTTTATTTAAATGTTTTGCAGGTGCAAAAGCACCCAGGCTCCTTTGCCACACACCCTCAGCAGATGTCCGCTCAGGGACCTGCGAGGGTCCCCAGTAGCCAGGGAGCAGAGTCAGATCAAAGAGTCATGGTACATCGGAGAACACTGGAAATTATAATGTATGCACATAAGTTTCCAATCATGATCATGCAAAACTCCTAAACCCACCGTATACCACATCCAGCAATCAAAAGACACCATCCATCTGTACAAGGTTGAAGCTCATGCTGGCTATTCTAGGGAACGAGTGCGCTGAGGCCATAGCAAAGGGCTCTGCGGAAAATCAAAATGGCCATGATATCCACAGTAACACTGACGCCCATCCCCACTCATCCATCTTCTGGCTAGCAAGGGTTGCTTACCAGATACTTTTAACACCTGCCGACCAGGGCCTCCAGCAGAAAGGCTCTTCATTTACTCAGATCTTGATGCTGTAAAGGACACATGCACGTTACACACAAAGGAGGTCCTATATCAAAACAGGTTTTAACCACCAGTTTACAACGTGCTACACAAAATACCAATAACTGATGAAGGAAGGCATTGTTGAGCGAGAAGTAAGTAACTCACATTGGAAAAATGCATGTGTCACCTCAGGAGAAAAGAATAATGTCATGCTCTGCCATACAGACTTGATAATTATACAGCCAAAAGCGTGCCGCTCAGTGCAACCATATAGAAGGCCCACCAATCTGCCCCATCTGCCAAGAGCTAGACGGCACCTACCACATGCTGTCAAGCTGCCATTCCAGTATAAAAATATGACTATCAATAGGCACAACGCTGCTGGACAAATGATTGTAAAAGCGATCCAACAAGGTACACAGGGTGCCTGCCTGCTAGCACAAGCAGATGTAGGGAGTCGTGCAAGACATTATACGCCCTTCCAAGGAGACACAGATAGGAATGATTCCAACATGGCTTTTACCTTCCAGTCTTAATGCACAACAGCGGTGGAAATTTTGCAAGAATCGTAGTTACTCGACCCAGCAAACACATCCCTAACAAAACTTAACAAACACGTATCAAACTATCAAACTAGGTCTGCAAATAATGCAAGAAAAGTTGCGCGTAATAGCCTAGCAGGTGGCCCTGCCAACCCATACCGCCTATGCTATGAAACAAAGAGACATACAACCAAACAAAGGCGATAAACATACAATCGAAATTAAGTACTGTGTAGACACTCCCCCCTACTCAACAGGCAGAAAAGGCACGAGAACAACATAAGCTGCTAACGCCTCGCTTAGTCGGACACCCTTCGCACCATACTGCTAGGAGCAACAGGCATCATCTACAGCAGCCACACAAGAAATTCACTCCACAGCCTCGGAGTTACTGGTCTTCACGTCACAGCACTCATGAAGAAATAAAGCCTGCATGCAATCAGATACGCAACAGAAATCATACAGATGAGACGAGACATTGATCGGTGCAGGCTTCTGCCTCCCGCCACCTGATTCCCACTGAAAAGCCTTTCTTATACTTTTTCTCCAGGTGGGATGCTGTGCGTCTCTGTATCCATTAGGTGTTGCAAAACACAAAACTACATCCTTTCCTGGTCCATGCCGGTGTTTACATAATCTGCGTTGTCTTATTTCTTTGTCCAATGTACAAGAAGACATCTAGGGTAGCCTGCTCTATTGTCCCACTGTGCACACATACACATGGCTGCCGCAGCAAACCAACCTAAGACGGCTTCTTCGTTGTTAGTCTCGGGCCAAACCACCTCATTCAATTAGGGTTAGTTACTTGACGAATCCTAACTTCCCTGCTTTGCCCTACACATTCTCTTTGAGTGCCAATACAAGCAAATAATATCATGATCGTTGAGAAACTAAACTTTATAGCAAGCATATGATGGTCCACGCCATCGTCAGAACAGGTCCTAGGATTCTACTTTGTCGGAATGTCAGGGCCTGTAATTGATTGGAAGTTGTATGACTAGTTTCCTTTGACCATCGTGACAATTATACAATGAAAGCTCACGTATCCAATCAGATGATGATTGAACACTGTACGGAATGTCTTGACTTATCCCATCCAGGGGCACTTGATTTCAGATTGGTTTTCAAGTTCATGGTCAATTAAGCAGAATCCAGCTTATTCATACATGTAACAATAAACAGCCCTAAAGTTTTCAAGAATTTATAAGTCGGCAATGTACCGCTGGCAATGCGAATCTTCAGATTTTGGAAACAGCTAATTTCATAATCTGCCAGTGGCTCTTTCCTCCTCACTTTAACGGTACGGATAGGTTCACTTCCGGCTGCCAACTAAATACTGTACTGGTAGCTCCCCCTCTGCCAAAGCACGAAAACACCATACCGTAGAGGAGGACAGGTTCTTGCAAGGAGTGTGAAGGGACATTGAAACATTTCAGCCTACCACCAATTACTAGCATGGCCACTGTCCCCAGGTAGAATCGACCTGGTGTAGTGAACCACGGTCTTGATGGTGATCCATCGCTGGTGGTTGACAGTTCAGAGTTTTCATTGTTTCTTGCTTGATTCAGACGGTGGTTTTTTCTGGCACCTCAGAACTTAAAAATTTGCAACGGTGCAGCAACAAAGGAGCTGCGCAGCAATCTCTTGCTTGTCAAGAGTCGGTAGAAAGCTCAGCTGTCTAGACATCCCATAAAAAAGAAACAAGAAAGGAAATTACGCAGGCAGTGAAAAACCACCCCCCACAATAATTAAGGAAAAGGAGCCATTTCGGTACCGGGTACCGTAAAACTCCTCCACCAAAAGAAAAAGAAAAATATCGATGTGGATCAGGAGGGTTGCAGGCTTGACCTGAAACCGTCTCCTGCTGGTGAGAGTTAATTATAGTGCTGGAATGGGCACGTCTTGTATGGACAAGTTCGGCAGCGTAATTGACAGAATGAACATGAAGCTTGTAAGCAAGCAAGTTTCTTAATTCTTTGAGAATCAAGACCCAGCTCCTTAAAAGGCTCCAGTGTGTGATTGTTTTAGATATTGCCACCCACTCCCAAAAGGATAGTGTGAAGGGTGACGGAAGCGCCTTGGAGGATGGAGCAGAGGCCTTTGTTTTGTTCCTGTGCGGCGCTCAGCTGGTTCTGCGGTCTACTGTCCTCACAGTACTTGATCTCGATGGGGTGAATGTCCCGTTGGAGAATACTGAAATCTTTTGGACGATGTTGTCTGGAGAAGGTGGATCTGCTTGTGGCGACTGGCGATGCTGCTGAAGTGCTCCCATTCTCCTTCAGTTGCACCCTGCCAATCCTAAGAACCCACCCCCCTTCATTGCTACTAGTCTGTTGCTTTTTTGTTCTTGCGGAGATAGGAGCAAACAGTTGTTTGATGCACTATGTCCTAAGAAACGCGCCATTAGAAGATCCGCCTTCCCCAGACAGCATCGACCCAAAGATCTCAGCATTCTCCAACGTGACATCCACCTCTCCGAGATCAAGTACTGTGAGGACACTAGACCTCAATACCAGCTGAGCGCCGCACAGGAACAGCGCAAAGGCCTCTGCACCATTCTTCAAGGAGCTTCCGTCACCCTCCACACAATCCTTTTGGGAGTGGGTGGCACCATCTAAAACAATCACACACTGGAATTATTAATGAGCTGGGTCTTGACTCTCATAGAGCTAAGAAATAAGCTTAATGTACAATCTAACAACTACACTGCCAAACTTGTCCATACCTGTCATGCTAAATCAGTTGGCATACTAGACAAATCGTGTGATTTCCCGTAGATTTATAATGTGAGCAACGTTTTTACGGTTCATGATTGTTTGGCAGTTTAGATGGTCCTTTTGTAACAAACTCGCTCTTCCTTAGACCTGTCCATCTCCTCGGTGCATTGCTTGAGCCGTCGCTTCCTTTTTGATTTGATTTGAGAGGGCTGTAGCCCGTGCCTGAAACAGAGCTTAAGCTAGTATTATGATTCGTCGTGACATACCAGACGTGCACTTTCCAGTACTATTGTCAACTGTCATCAGGAGCCGGTTGCAGGTCAAGCCTGCAACCCTTCTGATCCACATTAATCTTTTCCTTATTCTATTGGTGGAGGATTTAACGGTACCCAGTACCAAAGTAGCTCCTCTTCCTCAATTAATGTTGGGAGTGATTTTTCACTACCTGCGTTCTTTTCCTTCTTTCTTTTACGATACGACGACTTGAGCATAAAAGCGTTCCTATTCTTTGTTCTGTTTCTTATTTTCCGCATAATTACTGGTTGGCCAAAACCCCCACGGCCGGCCCACCACCAGCCCAGGGGTCCTCAAGCAATCGGCATGACCAGATTTCTAGACAAGCGCTCTTACATGACACAACAATTACATAACGTGCCTCAACTACTTTGCATCAACCATGGAGTATTATTGAGCAAATTGTTTTTCTAGAAGTGATTAAGTCCCGGATTGTCAGAATTGTCAGCCCTTTTTACCGTCGTCAACGCTAAATTTAGCTCTTAGCAACAGAGAGTTTGACACAACTGCCACCGAGGAGAACGCCATCATTCCTGCTGCTGCTGAGGGAGTCAGGGCCAATCCAAAAGAAGGCAGCAATGCACCTGTATTATTTTGTAGTGCGGTACAGGAAAATGAGCGCATTGTGTGACATCATAAAAACTTAAAAACGGACGCGTCCAATACCGGTATGAAAACATGTTCTGCTAGATTAGGTCAATGTTAAGGGTGATGGCTCTTAATTCAAGCCATACGGGCAAAATTCACTGCCTATTACTTCGAAGCTGTGACAGCACAGGCAAACATATTTAGTTTTTAAAGCGCGACAAACAGAAAGGCTCACTACCTGCTGCAAGGGGGATGCCCACAATGTTGTACCCCAGCGCCCAGGTAAGGTTAGCTCTGATCTTGTCAAGCGTAGCCCTCCCCAGATCTAAGGCATCCAGCACCTGTGAAAGCAGTCATTGTGCATGCAGGGTGAGAGCAGTCATTGGGAGAGCAGTCATGCTCTCAGCACCTCTGAGAGCAGTCATTGAGTATGCAGGGTGAGGCTGGACGCATTATTACTTCCACACAGCATACAAAGCTAAAACAAGGGAGCATCTTTGCAACCAAAGAATCTCAACCTGTGTGACAGTCAGAGCGATGAAAACACCACTTGAGTTGTGCAACAGCTGTTCGAACTCGGGTGCTAATGTATCTTGAACAAAATGCCTGCTTAGAGCAATTGCAAGGGGGAAAGGAAGGAGAAATTGCTTCCGTTACTTGTTTCACTAAAGTGATATAGAATGCTGATATACCCCTTGGTGTCCTGGTTCTCTCTGCAATCATTCTTTTTGGGGCAAGTGTAGCTGCCAAATTTGATGCAAAATTTCACAGCTGCAGGGTTTCTGCGCACCTGGTGCAAGCGGTCACCCATGAGCACAACCTGTGCAGCTTCACCTACGTTGTAAATAAGGGCAGATGACCAATTCTAAGTACGGCACTCACATCTGTGCAGGATGAAAGGAACAATAATCGGCGATTAAAGGCTCTGCTGGGAGCGTGCGACGGCACCCAAATACATCAAAGAAATATTTGAAACACGCAACAGCTGAATGCACTAATAATTCAGCTACAGCGTCCAAGTATTTCCTGTTGAGATCAACGCCAAGCAAGATGCAGCTCAAGAAGCAGGCGTGCCACTCAGGCTTTACCACAGGCAAGCTGCAAATCTCACCTGCAGCGTCCAAGCCGCCTTTGAGGGCAATGCCGACGTGCGACGCAGCCAATGCAGGTGCGTCGTTCACACCATCTCCCACCTGTGCAGTGAGCAGGAGTGCCTCAAATGAGTAGCTGTGCGTGTTCCCCTGCCAAAGATCTGATAAATGCGCGCGGTGCATTTTATGAGCATGCAGAAACCGCAGAAGCCTTTTGTGAGGCTTGTTGTTGTGAGTGAAGACTTGTTATATTTTAGCAGGAGCGTCACATTGCTTATGCCTCAAAAGACCGTCCTAAAGGAGAAGCACTAGTTCTCTCCACTTAGACCTGCTATTCCCCCTTCTGTCCTTCACAACAAACCAGCAGCTCTAGCAAGACATCAGCTCCTACAAGCACATAATGCTACATCTTACTCACCATTGCTACCAAGCACCTGCCATTGCCCCCTGCCTCAGCTGCCTGCTGGTCTTGCAGCGCACGGATGCGCGCAAGCTTGTCGGCAGGAGCCAGTCCACCTATGGCATTACCAGGAAGCACCTGTGGCAAAGGCAGGAGCATAACGGGCATAAAAGCATGACCACTGGCTAATATGTCAGCCCTAATGTGTCAGTCTCTTATCAACATTTTGTACAACAGGAGGACCATTGGCTAATGTGTCAGTCAGCCCGTGTCAGTCTCATAGTAAAATCTTGTTTTTGTACAACAGGAGGACCATTGGCTCATTGTAAAATCTTGTGCGCCAATCAAGACCCGTGGGCAGATCAGGGACAGACTGATGAGAAAGGTCGAGAACTTACAAAAAGGAATAAACATACATTTATTCCTTTTTGTGGCATGTGTATGCAGATTGTTTGGACAGTAATGCTTGTTTAGTGAAGGACGTATGGAAACACATGACGGAGTGGGTGATGCTGATCAGCGTTGAAAGTAGACGGTTTCATTGGTGTCGCCAATAGCACACAAACCAAGAACCAAGGCCTTAGACAGGCATCGGTGGCTGCTTAACAATCCTCACTTAGATTATAAAAGTTATTGAAAAGCATATTTGAACAGTCCCCAGTCCAAGCAAAAAGTGGAGTCCCAAATAATTCTGGCGTAAGCTTATTTTATGAAAAGCACCCGCGCAAATCATTACTCACCCCTGCTTCAGCTGCAGCAGCAGCCACTGTGGACGGATCATCGCCTGACAGGATGTGCACACTGCAGGTAACAGGCAACACGGCAACAAAGGGTGTGTTTCAGAAGGGTGCATGCTTATGTGCGACGAGTGAACTGCATTTTTTGAAGCCGTTATTTTCCTTTGACCTACTCACAACACACACACACACTCACTTGACAGCTGCAGAACAGACTGGTGACCATCACCATTGAGCCAGATCAAAGTCAGCAAGCATAACAATATCAGTCCATGCTGAAAGAAAATAACCTGCATTAATGTAGAGACTTAAAACCAGCGCTCACTCCGTACCTCAAAGCCATACCAAAAAGCAAACAACTCTGCACAAACAATTATAAACACATTTGGCATCTGATTTACACAGCACACCCAGAACATAATATTTTTCCTGAATTTTTGCTTCATGCCCCTTTGCATATCGTCTCAGCTTATCTTGAGATCTGCAGGAGTAACCAAGCACGATACAACAATAACGCACCTGATGCCTAACTCCCCAAGCCGCCGCACTGTGTCAACTGCGTCTTGCCTAAGCCTATCCTTAAGTCCCAGTACCCCCACCAAGCCCTCCCCTTCAACCCCCACCCACACAGACGAAGCACCCTCTTCACAAGTTAAACTGCTGCCCTGGTTCCCATTGTTTCCATCGCTGTATGAAAAACTGCCTTGACCGCTACTGCTGCTGCTGCTGCTGCTGCTGCTGCTGCTGCTGCTGCTGCTCACACTGCTGGGGCTGCTGGGGCTGCTGGGATGGCTGACTTGGCTGGTGGCGGCCATGCTGTACAATCCTTTGCCTGACTCCTTGCCTGTAGCAGGCGCCGTTGGAGGCAGGACCTGGAAAGTTGAGCATGAATTTATTTCAACTCAGTACTCAGTGAGCACAACATAATGACAAGAGTTTTCGACACCATTGCTGTAGAGAGAGCCCTGTTGTGGTCCAACAAAGGGTTTTGATAATCCCGTCCTTCGTATTTGACAATAATAATCAAAGGCACTGGAGATGCAGTTACGCCAATCCATCCTCCGCGCAAATACACAACCACCGCGCCATTACTTTTCCTTGTCCAGCAACATTGTCACGACAGGCTTTGCATGCCACATGCATGGGAAGAGCACCAAACATAGTCAATCTGGCGACTGGCACAAAAATGATGGCACCCCACCTGGCTCAGCACCCAGCTGCGTTTTCCCGCGGCCACCAATCTGCCTCCCACGCGCGCACGTACGCCTGCACCTGGCTCAGTTTGTGCATCTTCTACAGCCTGTGCAAATATGGGTGTACATGTGTACCCGTGCTTGCATGAGTGTGGAGCCCTTGTGTGTGTGTGTGTGTGTGTGTGTGTGTGTGTGTGTGTGTGTGTGGATGGATGTTCATGGCCTATTGTCAGCGTTGTCTACATTTCGTGCAATGTGCATATGGGTGTCTGTGTCGTGTGGCAGAACGGAGAGCACACACGGTGATGCAAACAAAGCTCATCACCAAACTGGTGTGAAACATATGATTCCATGTTCACTTGAGTAGGCACGCCCCTAGCCTCAGCCTCTGCCTCTGCAGCAACCCATCGGCTATGGGGTAACGTAGCGACACAATTTCCTCTCAACTACACCAATCCATTCCATTTCTTGCGCCCCCCACTCACTTGGGTAGAAAGGCCCCTAGCCTCAGCCTCTGCAGCAATACCGTCAGCTAGGGGGTGACGCGTCACACTTTCCACTGCAGCAGCCAGCTCCAGTACCTGGTTGCTGTCGTAGGAGGTACCAGGCTGTACAGCTATCGAAGTCACCTGCAGATTGCCTGTGAGTGAGTATATGTGTGTTATATATGTGTATGCACGTATATGCGTTTGTGTGCAAATATGTGTTTGTGTACGTACAAGTGTGTGTGTGCATGTGTGAGTGTGCAGTGCGTTTCCCTAGTTAAACTGTAACTCACAAAGCTAACACCACTCACAGAGGTACACAAACATCCTCCCACCTTCAGTGAGCGTGCCCGTCTTGTCTAGCACCACTGCCTTAACATTGGCCAGACGCTCCAGCACAGCACCCCCTCCACGTAGCAGCAGTCCACGACGTGCGCCTGAAAACAAGTAACAGGGATATTTTAAAGCACGGACATCAAGGCACAGCACATCTTTCTACAAAACAGGAAGATATTTTAAAGCACGGACATCAAGGCACAGCACATCTTCCTACAAAACAGGAAGATCAAGGCACAGCATATCCTCCAGCTTATCCTCTATCCTCTATCAAGACAGGAAGATCAAGGCACAGCGTATCCTCCAACAGAGCACCACCACAAGGTGTGCCTGAAGTTGTACAAGACAGAGGAAGAAAAGCAGAAGCACACGCACGTGTTCATGCATGTCACATAAGCTCAAAGGCTGTTGGTCACAGCACGGACGCCATGTAGCCAGCAAGGTGTATCTAAGCATGTGAATGAGAGCAACTTATCCATGCATGAGGTGCCTGATCATATCACACACACAGCACGAGGGAGGACAGGCTTCCATGCTTTCATGCAGCACAAAAAAAGACTACAGCGTGAGCCATAGGGGGGAAGAGTGCTAGCTCAATCAATACATACGCGCAGTATCATATATGGTGCATGCTATGCTACGTGTACTTTAAAAGTGCAAGCAAGGTGGCTAAAGAAAAAATAGGTCCAGTAGAGAAACACATTGAACAAGGAATGGAGTTTGGTGGTGATACACTGACACTGCAGCAGATGGCACCCGTGCAAAAGGTCAAGAGGTCGCGCCAGACCAGACTGGTGTCTGTGTAACGAGTAACGAGAGACCAACACTGCAGCAGATGGCACCATTACTACAGGGCAAGCGGTTGCGCCAGACCAGCCTGGGTATCAATGAAACTTTTCAGAGCCGGCCTACAGATTTCCCTTTTGACACCACATTATGTTTGTGCGGGATAAGTGAGGGCGAGGAGGAGAGCAAGTGCTGTTTTTATTCATCTAGCAGCGTCTTAGGAGAGCATACGGGCAGGCCACTACTGGACAGGCTTCAGCCTTGGCACTTGCCACATTAAGATGCCAACCAAGACGGTTCAACGAGCCTCTGGGAGTTCAACCAACAGAGCAACGACTATGAAAAGCGAGGTCAGAGCGCAAACAGCAGCGCAACTGATGTAGCAGTGCTACAGCAAGCGCGGCTGCGACTGCACACAGCCAACAGGGGGTAGAGCCGCGCGTCCACTGCTGTTTTTGGTCAGTTATTGGTCAGTTATTGGTACGTTGACAGCTGCGCAACTTACCTAGGGAGGACGCTACGAGTACTGCTGTGGGCGTGGCCAGCCCCAGGGCGCACGGGCAGGCAACCACGAGCACGTCCACAGCTAGCTTCAAGGAAGCCAAGAGGCTGGAGGGGGTGGGGGGCTCAGCCATACCCCATGTGTCTGCAAGGACCAAAACAGGGGAACCTTATTTATAATTTTTGGGGGATAAGGCACCCCACTGTCCCCTGCACACAAGGCTAACAGTCAGGGTTGGCCAGGACAGTGCATCAGGGTTCTGTAAAAAGAAAAGAAGAGTGTATTCATATCTAACCTGCCACACGGGCAGTGATCTATGAAATATTTTACCTGTATGTACGGTTTTGCCAGCTGAACAAGGGGAACTATGGAGGGCCTTGTGCCAATGTTTGGATGGAAGCACCATTGCATGAAGTCTCAAAGGAGTCCTGCCACATATTTCATATTAATGCCGAAGCAAACGGACTAATACCTGTCTGAGTTCCAACATCGGAGCAGATCAAGGGCACAACGCACATACTTCCGTATGCACATGTAAATATGCACACAGAGCGCATGTTTGTTGCCACGTACACAAGCATACTCACCACCACCCATAGATGAGGACATGGCCGCCCAGTCTGCCATGGAGTCTGCAAGTAAGCAAGACAGGGATGCAACAGTAAGGGTTCTAGTTGTTACCATACAAAGTGGTACATACGCGACTGCTTTCAGTGAAGGCAATGAAACATAGAAGTTTGGTCATGTCATAAACGGCGTAGTAATAAGGTACTGGCCAACCCTGACCATATGTCAAATACAAACAAGTTACGGCTGTACATATGAGGTGAAAGCCATTCACTAAATACGCGCCTGTTAGGTTGCTTGATCGAGTTCAGGTCTAAGTAAAGACGAACAGCGTGCAACATGCGTTCTCAACTTCAAAAGTCTACAGCGCGATGCTTTATAGGCCCTCCCCCCCCCTTCCCCTCCTGCTCCAACTTGCAACATCGTCTTTTGGCAGAATAGGGACTTGCGTAGTACACAGGCACACACACACTCTCTTTGTGAACTCAGCCATCCACAATCACACCTTGCAAAACCGCACCACGCCTTTAATCAATCAACAATTGAGCGCCTCTTGTCCTAACTTTGGCCTATACGCGATACCTCTGCCTGAGCAAGCGTGAAAGTGAGGCCATTCTGCATCTACAGCTTCACGCCCTCCCATACTGTGTTAGGTTATGCAGCCTGCTTGGTGTGCGCCTATTCATACACACAACTGCACAAGCAGAATGATACGCCTGTAGGCACACACCCATTGCAAGCAGGCTGCTCTAAAGCTCCTAAAAGAAGGCACTTACACCAAACACACTCCCCCAAGTCTACGCATGAGTAATTGGTAATTGTGTACGTACTTTTCATGCCCGACACTTGCACCACCCTGAAAGCAAGGTAGGCACGTCACATTTTTGCGTGCGTGCTCACCGCACAGTATATGCACTAGTGCCCTGGTGCCTACCTCTGCATGTGAACGCGAGCGCATGCAAGAAACCCTCTCCCACCCACCCACCCACCCACCTCCAAACAGGCTACTCTCCAGCACCCACGGGAAGGCATTCACGCCATACAGCGACCAAAATGCAAACGTGGCTGCAGAGGCCGCCATGACTCCATAGCAGAAGCGGCCTGCCACGGCATCTGCTAGTCGTTGCACAGGGGCCTCGTTGCCTTGGGCTTCTTCCACCATGCGTGCGATGCCTGAGGGTAGGGGCATTGTGCATTGGTGTGTTTGTGTATATGTGTGTTGGAAAAGGTTGCAAGCAGTTCAAGCACACAACGAGGGCAATGCAAAGTGTGTCAAGTGTCGTGTGTATATATGTGTATGCCCGTGTATATGTTGCGCGTGTCATTGAGACAAACTGCCGGAGCGCCACTTCCTTAGAGCTCAGAGCCTTCTACATCATACGTGCATTTATGATCCCATCGCCCTGCGCCAACAACACGATATCTCCACAGCCGTTGCACACTTGGCGATGCAGTACTAACTTCCAAGATCTCAAGAACACCCACATCCAAATCCACACCCACACTACCTACACCCACACCCACATCCACACCCACACTACCCACACCCACACTACCCACACCCGCACCCACACCCACACCCACACCCACACCCACACCCACACCCACACCCACACTAACACCCACATTAACATCCACACCCACACCTGCTAAAGTGGAGCGCCCCCCCGTGGCAGTGGCCCTTACTTCCAGAGGCCCCTCAAAATTGATGGTGCCGCCAGTGACCAGAGAGCCTGGCTCCTGCAGGAAGAGGGTGGCACGTGGAGTCAATACATGTGTGTGGGGGACATTCAGCAGTCATTTGCGGGAGGAGGGTGTGTCTATGTGTGCCTGTGAAGGCGTTTGTGCTGTCGTGAAACGTCTCTATGGTATGCTATACATACATGTGCGCCTGTATGGTGTATGCAGGTCAGGTAAATGTAACCCGTGTTGTGAGAACAGGTATGGGGGTAAGAGGGAAGAAGTGAGGACTGGTACACCGAGCTGATTATGTAATGGGGAAACAGCGCGTTGGAGGCATAGTGAGTAGAAGAGAAAGCGTAACGAGGAAGGGGGGTTGGTATAACACTGTAATCGGCAGCGGATGGGGGGAGAAGCACACAAATCAGGCGCGCAGGACAATTCAAAAAAACTAGAAAGAGGGGGAGTGCAGTATGCTATGATCTTGGGAGCGGGAGCACAAAGACTGGATGTTAGCAAACCACGAGCATTGCGATGGGCCGCAAAAAACGGCCATGCAGCCGTCGTAGAGTTGCTGTGTGCAATAAGCCAGGAGGAGGAGAGGCGGTGTGCAGAAAGCTGTGAAGAAGCTGGCAGGGGAAGGGGTAGGGTATAAGAAGAGCCGTATGCAAAAGGGGGACGAGCATGTGTGAGAGCTGCTCGAGGGAAACAAAGGCAGCTCCTTGGAAAGCACACGGCGCCCACGTATGCACCTTGGTCACCATCTAAGACTTCCTGTGAGCATCGACTCATTGAAAGGATAAAGTATCACACACACACATCTCTCATATCTCACCACAAAGAACATGCACACCTTGGTCACCAGGCAAGACTCCCCTGTGAGCACTGACTCATCCAAGGGATAACATCACAGAAACACACAAACACCTCACCAAAGAAGCATATGTACGCACCTTGGCCACCAGGCGAGACTCCCCTGTGAGCATGGACTCATCCACAGCCGCCCTCCCTGACAGCACTACTCCATCTACAGGAAACTTCTCGCCTGTGTGTGTGTGTACAAAGTACATGAGGGTGAGACTGTAGGTGTGGCCGAGCGTGCATGTGGGCGTAGTTGATGGGTGTGTACACAGCACATAAGGGTGAGCCTGCAGGTGTGGCTGAGCGTGCATGTGGGTGTAGATGATGGGTGTGCGTATGGGCAAGCCTGTGGTGGGTGTAGCGCTGAATGTGCATGGTGGGTTAGCATCGACGGGCATGTAAGTGTTTGCAGGTTTGGGAGGTCTGGGAGGGAGGCAACAAACAAATGCACTCCAAGCGAATCAGCATTTAAACACTTCCTCTCCTCGTTGCCCGCCAGCCTCCAGAGCCCTCTCTTCCCTATATGTAGTTGCAAGTGCATGCAGCACACACACTCATCTCCTGCCAACAGATCCAGATCCCAAGCATCATGTAAAAACAGGCACCGTACCCACCATGAGGTGCTAAATCCTAATGACAAGGTCACAGTCACACCCACACAAGCCAAAACAGTAGCATGAGAAGAAGCTGTTTCCAAACACGTACTGTGCAGCCTTGTTCACCCATCTCTGCACCTGAGCACAAGCACGCGGACTCTAAGCCCAAGCCACTATAAACAAGGAGCACATGCTTGTCCTTCCTTTGACACACCAGCTCTTCAACCAGCTATCCTCACACACACCTGGGAGCACGCGCACGAGGTCTCCAGGCCTTAACGTGGATGTAGGCACACTCAGGCACTCCACCGCACTCCCTGCCTGCTGCTGCTGCTGCTGTGCTGCTGCTGCTGCTGCACCAGCACCTGCGCAGCCCATTGAAGATTAAATTCAGGGGTTGGGTTGTATTTTGAGACACCTAAGACGATGTTGATCACGATGCACCCTAACTGCAGCCCGCTACATGAACACAGTCAGGCTCTTCCACGGATAGTCCATCATTTCCAAAAACAAGACAGGGCTGGCCGACTTAAGAGGCGGTACAGCATGTTTGATTTTCTGATGCAATCCTAAACTCCCACAAACACCAGCAGCCCTTTCTGTTTTCACGGCATATCACCTGGCTGTACCTTTCCTATCACCTCACCTGGTGGGGCCCCAGGGTCAAGAATCAAGCGTGAGGTGGCAGGGATGAGAGAGGCAAGAGCAGAGAGGTCAGATGCAGCTTGAACCTGTATGCACGCATAGATCACCCTTGTGTGTGCATGCATACATGCGTGTGTGTATGCATAGGAGTTTGAGTGGTCACACAGTGTAGTCTTTATAGTTATGCGTATGCGTGTGTGTTTTATGTATGTAGATTTGCGTTGCGTGTGTACGTGTATGTGTGCCTATGCATGTGTAATAATGATATAATATTATGCAAGCAAGCGGAAAAGACGGACTTACAACACACATGACACATGCATAGGCACACACACACATACACACGCAACACAAACCCACATACAAAAAACATACATGCACGCACACACACAAACACAAACCTTTGCCCTGGCTTCCAACGCACGCCCCAACAGCACAAACGCCAGCAGCATAACTGGCTCCTCTAGGAATGAGGCGTCAAAGCCACCCAGCATCCCCGCAGGAAGCAAGGCAGAGGCAGCACCAACCTAAGAGCAGCGTGGACACAATGCACAGGTGTGTGACACAATGCACAGGTGTGTGACAAAATCATAGGATGCATTTGTGAACGTGCATTTGTATGTGCACTGGCAAGCAATAAGCAAGGTAGAAGCAGCAGAGGTGCGCATGCAAACGGTGCTAGCTAGTACACGCAAACAGGGAGACTAAGGCAGCGTTTGGCTGCCAACATAACTGCACGCACATGTTTGGGTCGTTGCCGGGTTGGGGTGCCTTTTATTGCAAGGCAGAAACACAAGCGTGCTTTCTGTCAAATCGCCAGAGGACTTTTTGAATTTCTGAAATTCAATTTCATGTTCCTAGTATGGACATGTGACAGGTTTCCTTGGTGTTCATGAGATCAACGTCAGTGACCCAGTGCTCACAGCACCCTATGGCTACGATGTCTGCTTGAGGGTTAGTGGACCGGACGTCAAAAATGTATGCACATAGGACAAAAATCTCGAGCTGGGACGCAGAGATTTTGTAATTCAAAGAAAGGGAACAGCCGACCAGGATATTGCATCAGCAAACAACAATAACCTGTCAGAAGAAGAAAGAAAGCTCACCAGGAAGGATGTCGTGCAACCGACTGCCACCAGGGAGTTCATGTTGGGGTTGCCGTTGGCTAAGGCCTTGAAGCCCTCTACAATGAGCCTGCGACGTTGATTCAGTTAGATCCTTGAGGGAGGGTGGGGAGGGGGTGGTACAAGAGGGAGGGGCTGATACTCATAAGCGTTTGTGTTTGCGGTTGTGTGTGTGTGAGTGGTGTGGTTGTGTGTGGATAGACGCGTGCACACATGCGTGTGTGTACAACTAGACGACGTATTTAAGGATCTTTCGTTTGAAGCTGGTGCCTATACTATAATATGTTCGTCCAGTCATTCACCCAAGATCAGGTCCTCACCTAATTAAGAGTCAGGCTCATGTTTGGAACAAACACACACACACACAATTTGCCTGGTTTTATCGGCAACACCGTCCTGAGCTAAGTCACACATACAAACAACTACACACGTTCATACATATGCAGAAACACATACACAGGCGTGTACATGTCTTCACACATACACTTACGATCTGCCTGGTCCCACCAACGCTGCAGCCCCTAGCAGCCCACTGAACCAAGGTGTGCCCAAGGCTACTAGGAGCGGTGTGTGTGCAAGCTCATGGAGGCCCTACGTCGACAGGGTGCGTGTGTGTATATGCCTCTGTAGCGAGCATGTGCGTGTGTGCGTGCAATTCTTTTAGTGCAAGTACAAGCAGTGCACTATTATAGAGCTGGTAAGTCCTTGAAACATAAGCACACGCAAACTCGAAAGCACACGCACCTGAGACGTGCACGCACCTAATCCATGAAACACTGTTAGGCCATAGCACATGAAACGCACGTACTCATACTAACCGCAAGCGACACACATACAAGTACAGATAAAGCGTGCTCCACTTGGGCACTGTTCCTACCACTGGAACTTTCATAGCAAGCACACGCGCACACACGCGCGCACACACACACACGTGCTTCCCACCCCTTACCAGCAAGTGCAGAATATGCCCTGCATGGTGAGCCGCACTGACCCCTGCCAGACTCCACGCCACACCCAGAGACACCAGAGCAGATCGCGCCTCCGCTTCACGTGCTGCGCTGCGCTCGCCTGAGCGACCCAGGCTGTCAGCACCAGCATCGTCGCTGGCAGCAGGACGCACCTGTAGTACGTGTGTGTGTGTGTGCGTGTGTGTGTGTGTGTGTGTGTGTGTGTGTGTGTGTGTGTGTGTGTGTGTGTGTGTGTGCGCGCGCGTACGTGTATGTATATGCGCATGTGTTTGTGTATGTGTGTGTGCATGTGTTTGTGTGTATATGTGTGCATGTGCAGCAGTGCACACCAGCAGGTAAAGGTTTAGATTGGACACTCATGCACAGGAGTACACAACCCAGACCGGAAGTTGGTCAGCGCGACTACAAAAGACATTCACACTAACGGCCTTTAGCATATGAGTAGGGCTGGCCAGAACCATATATATACGGTGTATATACGGTGTTTTTGGCAGGGAAATTACCAAATACACGGTCATATGCGGTGTATATGTACAGTTCTGGCCAACCCTACATGTGAGGTGCGAGGGCTAAAAGGTAACAAACGTCCAATGCACGCACGCCTTACAGGACGACAACACCCCAAACATTCCCATGAAACGCAGCGCACCCACGCCCGTTTGTAAGGGGCTTAAGACCCGGTCCTTACGCCACAGCCTGTGACTGGCAAGGACCAGTCACAGGCCAATCAGCCGAACAGTCTGGCTGAAGGTCCCCCCAAATCTGAATCTAAATCACGCCACAGCTAATACCTGGGAAGGGAAGCCCTTGCTGGTCAGCATCGCTGCGGACTCAGGGCCCAGGGAGGCAGCAGGACCGCCCCTGCATGTCAAATAGTTGTGCGGTCATGCACAGGCTCAGGCATAGCCACATGCGATCAGTTTCAGAAAGCGGAAGTGAGGCCATTGCTGCCGGTCGACTTGCGCAATAGCAATTGTGTTACACAACCACAAAACAATGTGGTTGAGACTGCCTCACGCACAAGCATGGGCTAAGGCGTACGCACACAAGCATACACTCAGACACACGCAAGCAAAATCAGGGTACTCCATCTCAGACGTGCGTCCTTTCACTCAGGGACATGAGAGGTTTTGTGGATTAGAAATATTCCACGCGAAAGCAAGAGAGACCGCAGTAATCACTTCAATAAATATGTGCCCCAAACTTCCTCAGGTTCAGGGTATGTTACAGGGGCTGAACTAAACAGGCAAGAGAGACCTCTCAGCCTGCTTCCATTCCCCAACACACAACCCCCTCCATATTTCACATACCCACACACTCGCACCCCCCCCTTACCCAAACTCACACCCACACCCACACCCACAAGCAGTCACACAGACACACACACCTAAAGCGCACTGCTGCTGTCTCTGTGAGCAGGTTCACTGCCGCGGACTCCACATCAGGTCTTGCCACCAGCATCCTTTTCACAGCTGCAGAGCATCCCCCACATTTCATGCCTCCCACCTCAAGCACAACGGCCTCAGAGATCTGCTTTGAGGCTCCGTTGGAGCCTTCGTACGCGTGTGTGTGTTTTGTGTGTGTATTTATGTATTTATGTGAGTTTGTGTGTATGTTATGTGTGTGTGCGTGCGCGCGAGTGTTTGTGCGTTTGTGTGTATGTGTTGTGTTGTGCATGTGTCGTGTGTGTCGTGTATGTGTCGTGTGTGTCGTGCATGTGTCGTGTGTGCGTGGGTGTGCGTGCGAGCCTACATCAACAACTTTAGCTGTCCTTCCTGCTGTTGCTGGCCTAAGGAACAAATGAAATAAGCAGCATAACACCTGCACAAACGCACAAACATACACACAAACACACACACACACTCGCACACACACACACACACACACACACACAACACACACACACAAATGTCCAAACTCCACACACCTTCACCGGCTTGCGTGTGCAAGCTGGCCAGGTCAGCGGTTGCGCGCAGGTGGGAATTTCTGGGGTGTGAAGATACCCGTGACGTGGCATAGGTGCAGGGGATACGAGGAGGCTGAAGCAAGCCTTTCCTTGACAATGCTGCGTGGCAGCTGCTTGTTGTATTGAGGGTTGCCAGACCCAGTGTTCTTCCTGCAAAACACCGCGTTGCTTTTTGCACAATCATTATTGCTTAATTAAAATTAAGTTTTATTTTTATGAGGTAATTTTGTGTCGTTTCATTTGATATCATTTCATATAAATTTTGCAAAAGTAACACAAAACGAAGGCAGCGCCTGCTGTCTCCCAGAGCGAGCTGTACGAGTCCCGGAGCTCGTACTCTCCTTTGCTCTACCCCCCGCAAGCTTTCCTGTGCCATCACAGCCTGAGACTTCAAAATCTACTCTACCCCCCCTACTACCACAAAGCACAGCACCTTTCCTCAACATCAAGCCGTTCCCTTTCCAACATCAAGCCGTTCCCTATCCTGAAGATAGTTCGCCCCTTTCGCAGCTCCACTCACTAGGCTCTCAGCTCTATCATGGTCTGGAGGAAGAGGTCAGCATTGCAGAGAAGGGCGTGGCACTGCGCACAACCATGCGCGTGTACTTCCTTCCCTGTTGACATATATATTTGGGTTCTCTATACTCTCTCTCTCCCTGGCCTCTGCTCAAATAGGCGTCTATATCTTTCATGGGAGAAGTGAATCAGGAAGCTTGCCCTATCGACGTGTCGCAGCGAAGAAAGTTGTTGGACACACTTTGTTTTTGCCCACGAACTGCCTTGTGCACGCAGTGCAATGCAAGCGGCTTGCAACATGGAGCTCCAAAGGCTCCAGCTGGATGTTAAAGTGCTGCAATCACAGCAGCAGCAGCAGCGAAGAACCACGCAACTGTGCCACATTTGGACAGTAATGGGCGATCCTGTAGTCGGAGTCTTGATGGCTTTGGTGGGCTGGCACCGTGATGGCCGTGGCAGGCGCTCAGCGCTTCAAGCTCTTGACATTACAAGGTAGGAATGTCTGGACGTTATGTGTGATAGGATGTATGATGGAGTGTGCCACCACAACAATAGCGTAATCGAGGCGTGGCAGGCTAACAGCTCTCTCTCTCTCTCTCTCTCTCTCTCTCTCTCTCTTCTCTCTCTCTCTCTCTCTCTCTCTTTATATATATCTATCTTTCTCTCTCTCTCTCTCTATCTCTCTCTCTCTCTCTCTCTTTATATATATATATCTCTATCTTTCTCTCTCTCTCTCTCTCTATCTCTCTCTCTCTCTCTCTCTCTATCTATCTATCTCTCTCTATTTATCTCTATCTCTC
>Ga0307945_1000446_pt1 | contig 28232 bp, 27 predicted proteins | sample OrgLakmetagen228_FD_201818 | JGI IMG/M metagenome (GOLD analysis project Ga0307945, IMG submission 201818) | Saline water microbial communities from Organic Lake, Antarctica - #228 | ecosystem: Environmental > Aquatic > Non-marine Saline and Alkaline > Saline | place: Antarctica: Organic Lake...
AAGATAAAGGTTATCAATAAGACTGGCCATCCAGCTTATTGAACAAGACATAAAGAAACTCTCAACTGCCAACCAACTTAACTGCTCTGTCACACGATTCGTCGCTGCCAACGATTGGGCGTGACAAAGTGCTTAAAAGGTGAACAAGTTACACTTCACACCATCTTTCTTGGTGTGGGAGGATCAATCTATACTTCTAACACTTTGCATCATCTAAAAGAGCTCCGCCTCGGAAGAGGCCCACAAGACTGCCCTTAAATTGCATGTTCACTCTGTGCCTTATGCGCACAACCTGACTAACGCACGCACTTGAAAAAATCAATTGCTCGTAAGGTCTTCAAGACAGCAAGATGTAAGAGAATTTGAGCGAATGTGAGATGTAGAGGCAGGCACAGCTGTACAACTTGCACAAGCTAACAATGAGCGAGTTTACCCACAAGCAACCTGCAAAATATCGCTGTTTAGTTCTGCAAGAACTGTACATGATGATTAATGAGCGATTTGCGTAGAACTTTTTGTAGCTTGAAGAACTTGCTTCATTGCACAGTGCTATATAATTTGAGATCCGCCTAGTAGCGTGAGTACTTCGCCAATCAATTACCTGTAAGATTTGCTTCAGTACCTGGAACTGTGATAACTTTGCATTACCAGTAATCCGACGAATTTTGCCAGGTCAAAATGTGATTACTACCTGATTACTGACCAATTACCAGCTTGGTAATCTGAGCCTAATTTCTGCTTTGGTTTCTAGCTTGGTAATGAAAAGCCCAGTCTGCGTGATCACCAATCAATTACTTGTCAGATTTGCTTCAGTAATTGGAGTTGTGGTTACCATACAATACCTATATATCCAACAAACTGTGCCAGCTTAAAATGTGATTGCGGCCTAATTACTGACCAATTACCAAGATGGTAATCCAAGCCTAATTTCTACTTTGGTTTCTAGCTTGGTAATGAAAAATTTCAAACTGCGTGATCACCAATCAATTACTTGTAAGATTTGCTTCAGTAACTGGGGTTGTGGTTTCTATACAATACCTATAAATCAAACAAACTGTGCCAGCTTAAAATGTGATTACGACCTGATTACTGACCAATTACCAAGATGGTAATATAAGCCTGATTTCTCTTCAAATTTCTGATTTGGTAATTGAGATACCAATTACCAAGCAATTACTTGCCCGATTACCCAAGAAGCCTTACCACGTGATTACTGCTCAGATTACCAATTTGGTAATGCCTATAGTAATCGCAGAAATCCACAGTGGTAATGAAATACAACATTCCGACGTTGGTCTGGAGCAGAGGGCTGCTAGCCACCCTCCAGATCCCCACTAGTTTTCTTTTTCCCTTTGGCGGGGGAGACTCGCTCACAGCACTTCGGACCAATGTGTCTCCTTTTCCTTAATTGATACAGGGAGTATTTTGCTGCCAGCGTAATTTTTTCTTTTTTCATGCCACCTGTCACGCCCAATTCAGTGGCAGTGACAAACTGTGTGACGGAGCAGTTAGTTGGTTGACAGTTGAGAGTTTCTGTATGTCTTGTTCAGTAAGCTGGATGGCCAGTCTTATTGATAACCTTTATCTTCTGGATTTGATCATTTTGGTAATCAATTGACAATATGTGAGCATTCTGAGAGGTACCATTAAAGGGGATCCTTAAGAGAATGTACTGTGTGTAAGATCTCTGCTATTCGTTTAGTGATACTAACATGTAACACGATACTAGCATTCGTTTAGTCATATTAACATGCAACACGATAAGACCGAGAATGTCTGAGTAAACGGTCCCATCTCCGGGAAGGGTCAGTGGTGTGGGAGCCAACCAAAGACGAGTACTAGCACTAGCATTTAGACACACGAGAATGAGCAGAGAGCGCACAGGCGTGGATGTACAGAACTGGTAGAAGCAGTAGCGACCATAGCATTGCTAAGTACTCACTCCTCTGCTGGATGGATTTTCCACCTTGGGAGGCCTTCCTTGGTCCGAAGGCGCCCCAAATTAACAATAAGATTAGTAAATGTGCCGAGTCTTATACTTTGCAGTGACGGTAATTTGATTTGACACACCGCGTAAAAAGAATTTAGGCAGAAATAAAAACGGTCACCTGGGGCATCTGTACACCAGCCAGCACTCGGTATTCTTGTCCTAAGAAAAAAAGGAAAGCAGTCAAACATAATACGTAAACAGAGGCACCAGACCCAACATATATACAAGCAAAAAGGGATGGCGACCTGTGGTAAAGATCTGAAAATAGTAAGTAATTGAAATATGTGGGGCCTTAAGATCTAAGATGCAACGTTTAATCGTTTAATCTGAATGTCCACCGTAGCTTGTGTGAGCATAAGGTTTGTGGATAGTTATAAGGGTAGGCTGTTTGTTCACAAGGTATAACTTGTTAAATGTTTTTAAATTCCCTCCAAAGCTTCTCAAAGTAGGCACCAAACGATTGAAGCAACAATGGGTTCTCTTGAATCACCACGTTCTCGTTGTTCCTGCAGTGTTACAAGCAAGACAGAGGCAAGGATCAATCGTGAGCAAAAAAAAAGCACTTGTCAAGTGTTACAAGCAAGTGTTGTTCCTGGAGTGTTACAAGTAAAACAGAAACAAGGGTCAATCGTGAGCATAAGAAAAGCACTTCAACTAATGAACCAACGATTTTGAGGCATGTTAAAAGCACCTATTTGGTTATTCAAGCAGAAGTGCAGCTTTAAATATCAGCACACCTGCTCAAACGAAAAAAAATAGGTACATTTTTTGGCAAAAATAACATGAGCATGGGAACGAGAGCATCAACACCCAAAATGCATACAAATGCACACGCAAACACAAACGCATATACTCACCCGAGCACTGCTTGCTGCGTCCAGCTGCAAATAAGGTAAGGAAGGACAGTCAGATTTCATGAGCATTTCAGGAAAGAATGACAACATTGCAAGCTTGGTAGGAATCTGATGATGGTACAGCAGCAGAAGCAGCAACATGCTGCTTGTTATGTAAGGCTGGCGTGACTTCCTTATAATAGTGCTTCGATATACTCACTTGAATGAACCGTTGATGAGGACTCGGCCATCAATCATGGCAAATTTGTTGTGCATGTGGTAACGGCTGTTGTCAATTTTCACTGCATGTCGGCATGTGTGTGTGTGTGTGTGTGTGTGCCGTTTAAAGGTCACCGACTGCTATTTGTTTGCTGCAAGTGTGTGCTGAATGAAGGGCATACTACCAAGTTTCCCCTACAGCAGACTGACACATTTTCTATGATGGACTCAAGCACGACACTTTTAATCATCAAACAAGGAGCAAATATAACATTATGCAATGCAGGTTTGCACTCCACCAAGTATCCCTGACAGCAGAAGGATAATGCGAGCCCAGCTTTTTGGTTCATTTCACGCTTTGAAGCCCTTGCACACACACAAACACACACACACACGCATAAACACACACACACACACCTGGGATGCCTTCTTTTGCAAGGCGGGCCACGTCAGACCCATTGCTTGCCATCTGATCATCGTCAGAAATGACGCGCACCTGAACCCCCCGTTTGTGTGCACCCAGAAGCACGTCTGCAGGTGCATCCGTGTGTTACATGTGTATTTGTGTGTGTGCGTGTGCATTTGTGTGTGTATGCGTGTGTATTTGTGTGTGTATGTGTGCGTGTGCGTGTGTGTACCAATGTCTTTAAATTGCAAGGATGCCAACATCATAAAGATCAGGGTTGGCCAGAAGCATTTGCGATATCCGGTGCATATGCGGTAATTTTAGCAGGAATTCTTCACTTAGATGGTCATACACGGCGTGTACGGCTCTGGCCACTTTTACTGTTTCAAGTTCTGGCTATACCTCGGAACTTCACAACCCGCTGGCTGCCTCGTTGGTTCGAATGCCTCGTTATATTAAATGCCTCCAAATTATGTACCTGCTATCTCATTGCACGTGATGGTGAAGACACAAACATCCAAGCTCTTTCGTGCCGTTTGCATGACTTCTAACAGGCGGCTTAAACTTGTTGGCGTGTGGGAAAACGTACAATTGTTCCTCCTGTACTTGTGTTGGTGTGTGTGTGTGTGTGTGTGTGTGTGTGTGCGTGTGCGTATGTGTGTGTGCGTGTTTGCGTGCCTGCAAGTCCTCCCGTTATGGCATGGCAAGCCGGCATCGGGGAAGAATAGCACTTCACAGTGAAGATTTGAGATCTGTGGCTGGGCAACTGCATATGCCTGTGCCTTAATCTGCTGCTGATCAGGAACGTCTTCACTGCTACAGCAGATCCCCATGGCTTTCAAGGAGTTGCGATGCCAAAAATTGGTCAAACAAAACTCGGGCCGACAACTGTTTTACATTGATAAAAATATAAAAAAATCGAGGCAGGCCAACTGCCATTTGTGCATGGTGGGTGATTTCTAGGAGCAACCGTGTAAGAGTCTGCTCCCTCTAATGCTCCATCATTCTTGTTCTGATTGCAATATGTATGCAAGGCCTTAAGGCCTTAGAGAACTGACAGAGTTGCTGCTTGCAACCTTTGTGCATCATGCAAGCGCACACGCACACGCACACGCGCGCACACACACACACACACACACACATACACACACACGCGTACAACACACATAAACACGCACACATATATATACACACACATACACACACATACACATACGCACACACAATCACACTCACACATACACACACAATCACACACAGCACACAGTCACAGCACTCACAATCATAATCTTTGCAGGAAAGGAAAGCCACACGAAAGGCACAGGCGGAAGCAGTAGAAAAACCAAGCAAGACCCCGAAGGAGTCAGCTTCTGAACGCCTGCCCCAAAGCCTGCGTCCTCACCTCACGCGCGCATCCTCTTCCTCTGCTCCCTCTGGTGATCAGGCCTCTGCCTCACGCCGCCCTACTCTGAGCCGCCCCTCCCATTCTTCTAGCTCTTTGGGCCAATCCGGCAGGACCACCTCGTCCAGGCGCCCTCATTTGAAGCGGGTACACTCAGGCACCACAGCGCACGAGGTGTTGCTTGACCATTACCTGGACATGGCACAACTCAGCAAAGCACCCTTGGGGTATGAGAAGCCAGGCTTCTTGGCCAGGTTAGTAGCTCTGTCGGGCTCTCTACCATGACTGTGCCTGTAATGAAATGGTGCACCTCGCTCGTGCTGCATCAGACACACGTGGGTGGCCTTGCGGATAATGACGCACACCGCTTGTGTGACTTGGAACACGTGCATCCCAAACTAACTCAACCATAATCAACTCACAAAACTGGAAGAGGAAATCACTGGTCGAACCAATCTTATTACTACATCTGGTGTGCCCGCTCACCTGATGACCTGGCATATTCCCACCCTCTCCAACCTAACCAACAGCTCTTACCCTCTTTCTGGTGTGCCTGCCCACCTGAAAGCTGACATCCTCCCGCATCTCCATCCTCTTCTTGATGTCTACTCACACGCCCCTGGAGCTTCCTGTTCCATCCAAAACCATAGCTCTTACCCCCTTTCTGGTGTGTCCGTCCACTAAAATCTGCACATACCTACATCCACCCTCTCCAACCCACAGTCCTTGCCCCCACATCTTGCTGCCTCCTTTTTTAACCCCAGGATCTTTCTGTTCCTGGTGTGCCTGCCCACCGACATCTGTGACATGCGAGCCACAAAACAGCTCGTCCAGAGGGTCGTGGTCGGCTTTGCACGAATGGTCACTGCCCTGGGGTTCTTGTTAGTGCCCTTGTGGCTGCTGCTGTTGTGGCAGCTGGCCGTAGGGCGAAGCACGCAGGACCTGCTGGCTGTCCTGGTGAGGATTTTGCTTTGCGGGCAGGGTGTTGCGGGTCACAAAGCAGCGTGCATTAACAAATACAAGTACACACACACAAACAAACACGTGTACCTGCATTTGGTCAATACGCAAGCAGCACAGGTATACTAAAGCAGATGCCTGCATTCACAGCTGTGTATGCGCATACACACACTCACACATACACGAGGCACTTACATCCACGTATACACAGACACAACAGATATACACACATGCACAAACTCGTACACACATACACTCACACAACACACTCACACTAAAAAAAACGCACAGCCTAGCTGCATGCTCAGCTGGGCGCAGTTGCTAGAGGCAGGCACGAAGTGGTCGGGGCTTGTGGAAGCTGGCAGAAGCTGGGTACAGATGGCAGCAGGCTGGAACGTGCAGAAGCTGGCTGGGGCATGCAGCTGGAAGATGGCAGGCTCGCTGCCCGAATTGTCAACACCACAGCAGGTGGGCTTGGGACGGGGGCAGAAGCGCTTGCTTGCGTCTGTACTATGGGAAGGATTGGGAAAGAGGTGCTTACATTTCTACTGCAAGGAGCGACCTGCAGCGTGTATAGGCACCTCCAATTAAATTACAAAATGACCTGCCTCACAGTGTGTGTTGAGGAACAAGGCGTGCTGTTCCTTGTCCTTAGTGCAAGGATGCCTCGTGCTCCCGCTGGTGTTGTGTGCGCTTGCTTTTGTCGAGTGCGTGAGGAAAGAGAGGGGCACGTGCACACACACAAAAATACACGTGAATACACGAACACACAACTTGCTTAACAAGTAAATAAAGAAGTAGCCCTAACCCCTAAGCCACATCGTGACTGTACACGCACACGCAGCTTCGTGCAGCCCCTCCTCCTTGCTGCCACGCATGCAAATTACTAGGGTTGGCCAGAATCGTATATATACGTATATATACACCGTATATTTGGTGATTTCCAAGCCAAAAATACCGTAGGTACACCGTATATATATGGTTCTGGCCAACCCTACAAATTACGCAAGCGTGCACGAGTGACAGTACATTCAACGCACATGCAACTCTGTGTGTCACCTGCGCAGTGCATGAGGGTGCCTCCCTGATGTTGTAAGTGAGGTCTTGTTAACCAACTACGGAGTGCTCTATCATTACCGTGTGGTGATGTTGTGCTTGGCCCTTCCTGTGAAGCCATCGAACTGTGCATCCTCTGTTCTACTTCGCAGTGGCTGATGCTGGTAATGCAAGTAGGACCTGTCGCCGTAGGGGGCCTGCTGCTGTTCATCATATGTGATGCCATCGACGCTGCAGTCGACCGGAATGAGGAGAGCAAGAAGGTTGGCCTTCTCAGGCCTGTCAACCTGGCCCCCCTCCAGCTTGCTTCCAGGTGAGGTCAGAGGCTGTGTGTTGCTTTAAGTGACAGAGCCAAGGAGCTTGCCAGCACCACAGACTCACCAATTACACACAAGCAATCAAGAGCTGCCGCGGCCAATTTCAGCACACGTTGCAGCTGCTCCCACTGAAAACGCATGAGCAGCGTCCTTGGCAATTCCCTCTAATTCGGTTCAATGAATACATGGACTAAAAAGCATGCTCACATGTTGCACACCACGCAACTGCGCGCAGCAGTAGCAGCAGCAACAGTGCCGTCCGTGCAGGCTCACCGTACTCCCACAATGTCACAGCATCCTCCACAAACCTGCTAAGCCGCTCACTCTCTGGCGCCCGCGAAAGGGAGATTAAAGGCACAGTTCACAAGAGGGTGGACAACCCACTTGTGCGCGAGGTGCGTACATGTCTGTGTATGCGCGTGTGTGTGTATTCGCACGTGTGTGTATATGTGTGTATGCGCGCGTGTGTGTGTATGCGTGTGTGTGTATGTGTGTGTGCGCGCATGTTGACAAGCTTGGCTTCCTTCATGGGGGAGTCCCGGTGATGATTGGCTGTTGTGCTGGTTATCAAAGGGGACAGGGCATATTCACAAGAGTGCCGACAGCCTGCTCTAAGATGAGGTGTCTTGATCAGTGTGTGCCTGTTGGGATGCACAGAGTGACCTGTGCGTTTGCATTTGTGGGCATTGGGTGAGAAAAATGAACGCCTAAGGCCCGTCCGTATGAGGGGGTGAGGGTGTGAGGGAGGCCAAAGGCTTGTCCGTATGAGGGGGTGGGGGTGTGGGGGGGCCAAAGGCCCGGATGAGGGTGTGAGGGAGGCCAAAGGCCCGTTCGTATGAGGGGGTGAGGGTGTGAGGGAGGCCAAAGGCCCCTTCGTATGAGGGGTTGAGAGGGTGAGGGAGGCCAAGGCCCGGATGAGGGTGTTAGGGAGACCAAAGGCCTGTTCGTATGAGGGGGTGAGGGTGTGAGGGAGGCCAAAGGCTTGTCCGTATGAGGGGCTGAGCACCATGTTGTAGTCAAGCATCAGTGTGGGTCCAAGAGGTACGCTTGTAGTCAAGCATCTGTGTGAGTCCAAGAAGTACGTACTAGCAAAGTAGTGCCCGGATGTATGGGAAGAAATCGCCCTCTTCACTCTGGTGCTTGTCTGTTTTGGATGCAGGTAAATGCTGGCTTTGAACGATGCAGCAAGTGCCCACAGCTTGTGACTGCTGACTGTTGCGTGCACCGAGCTGTGCAAAATATGATACATCATATGTGGTGTGATGCGACAGCTGCTACGCTGCTCATACAATAGGGGCATGTTCTCACCACTGATTTGGGAGGCCCTGCAACTGACACACACCTGACACTTGAAATTGGGCTTCTGAGATAGAAACAACCAGCACAGAAACAAATTGCACAACATGACACTTCAGGCACGCAAGCTTGCACACTAGCTCTTAAGTTTGTGGCAACCTCCCTGTTTGGTACGTGTATTGTTGTAATGCTTGGCTGTGTTCTGCACACTGATGTGTGCAGGTCCGTGCAGCCGTAATTAAACTAGAACACGAGGTACTGGGAAATGAGGTAAGAGGTGCAGAGATTGCTGTGTGTGTACATACATGTGTGTGTTGCGTGTGTGTGTGTGTGTGTGTGTGTGTGCGCGCGCGCGATGGCGCAGTAACCCATGCTGTGCTATGGTGTACTGCCCAGCTTTTTCTCTAGTGGTTACTCATGCACACAACGAAAATTGTGTGTGTGTGAGTGTGTACCTTCCTTGCTGCCTGATCAGCATGACAGTGAAATTCCACACCCTCTATCTAGCAAAGCAGCCTGCGAGATGATGGAATGAGATTGTTTTGCTCGATTAGCTGCGCAGCTAGGAGCTTTTTTAGTCTAATCAGAGTTGTTAAGAGGTTGCCTTGACTGCTCAGGTGAAGGGGATTCTGTAGGCGTCAGCGTCTCATGCTGGAAATGTTGGCTGGTTTTGGTGCCGTAAAAGATTAAGGCCCATCCATAGCTTTCTTTCTGCTGCGAGAGAAATGCCGGGGGGAGCACGCGGCAACGTCGGGTGTGTAGCGTATACTGCATGCCACTCTAAGACTTTAAGCCCAATCTGTCACTCCTAACTGCTCATATACGCTTTGGCATCTCTTTAAACAATCTGATCTGCCACCTGTACGACATATCTGCTGCTTCCAACCCATTCCTCCACTCTTCACTGCTCGTACGCGCTTACGCTTTGGCATCTGTGCAAACATCCTCATCTGCCACCTACGCCCTACGCAATATCATATTATCATATTTATAACATCCGATGCCGGAAGTCCTTCGGCACGGGGGAGTTGTGGCAGGTATAGCGACTGAAATATAGTACAATATAGCGCTATATCGCTATATATCGCTATAAAAATGCCTCATATAGCGCTATACGCCAACCCCTACATGTTTACCCCCCATTGTAACCAATGCAATCAATATAATTACATGTTTGCACAGGTCACCGGTGCGGTGCTGCCACAGGAGGTACTACCTGCTCGTGTGAGCAAGTTGTGCGAAGAGGTTGGGTTGCCGTGCAGCGAGCGCCCCTCGTGGGAGGAAATGGCCCAGCTTGTAAAGACAGTCGGTGACCAAGTAGGCGTAGCGTTGTAGTCTGCCCACTCGTACTGTGATTCTTGGGCAGCACATAATGGTGCATTCTTTGTGATTTAGCACACACAGCAGGGACAACGGTCAACGACGTGCGTTCCAACCAAGGCCTATTCATTTCTCTCAATTCGGACTTTTGGGACAATTCAAGTTGTTTTGAACGCGCTGTACATTTTTACACATGAGAGGAACGAGTGCCAGGCAGGTTGCTAAATAATTGGTATGCACAGCATATAGCAAGTCCAGGCAACAATTTTCCATTTACCTGTTGTGAAAGTGCTCTATGTATGGCTGGGGGAGGCAAGTCCAAGAAACAGATCTTAAGAACGAAGAAAACCTGTAGGCCAGCTGCATAATCTCAGGAAAAAAAAGAGAAGAAGGTGAGCTCCCTAAAAAGCTCCAACAGTGTGACATCCACGCCCAAAAGGATGGAGGAGTTGAGGCTTCTTGAAGGATGGTGCAGATGTCTGCACAGGTGCTGTTTCTGTGCGGCAAAATCTGCCGAGGTCACTGCTGGGATAGGCGGTCTGCTAGTGTCTCGCTGGCAATTTCACATCCCTGGCAATCACACGATTTACTTTACACCATGTAGGTTCAGATCTAAGCTTAACAAGAGTCGTGATCTCGCCCCTACTCTCTCTTGCCCTTCACCCTGCACACTAAATATTTTTGGTCCCATCCAATCTTATGCGGAAGATCTGTAGCAGGTGTGGTGCTTTGAAAACAGTCGAATATTTTTTAGATCAGATTGGGAAAAAAAAGAGTGGCGCCAACTTTCTCGCTAAATAACGAAATTAAACGAAATGAAACCCAGATTGGTCAGACTACTTGCGTTGTTGGCTCTTGGGGGGGTCTGCGGTTTGGCTCTGAGAATGGCCATATCAAAGTTCGGGCACCTGCTCCTTCCAAATAGACCATCTGTTCAGCCAAAAAAGCAAAAGAAGCGTTCATTAACAGGCACGCACGCACACACATGCACGCACGCACACATACACACACACACACACACACACACACACACACACACACACACACACACACACACACACGCCCGCACACACGCACGCACGCACGCACGCACGCACGCTCGCTCGCTCGCAGGCACACGCATACACACACACACACGCACACACACACACACACACACGCATGCACGCATACTCGCACGCACGCACACACATACATATACACACACACTCACACACACACACACACACGCACACGCACACACACACATACACACACACACACACGCACACACACATACACATGCACACACAAACGAACACATACACACACTCTCTCTAACACACAAGTACATACACACACATATGCATGCACAGAGCCTCCAGAATGTGAGCCTCTTCGTTCCGTTCAGCAGCTCTTCCAGTGGATGGCACCCTTTCCTGCACCCCATAATAGCCCCCCTGATTCCTCTGCTAGTAGCCCACACTCTTTGAGTCCTGAGGGCAAATGTCTTCTCACCCACATTAAGGGAGAAGGCTCTCCCTCGCTGAACCCCTCTCAAGTGGACCTGGAGCTCACACAGGCCACCGCGCAAGCCAGGCACGCTCACAGATTGTCAATGATAGATAAAGGACGATCATCAATTTCTCAAACACAGGCACGTGCACACACTGATGTCTGGTTGCCTTTTTGGTAGACTCATATATGTTATACCGTTATACCTTAATATATTATACCTAAACACACACACACACACACACACATGTATGCATACACACGCACGCACTCACATGCACACAAACAGTCTGAAAGGCACAGGGTTTCGTGTTTACGTAGATGTATGCATTGCAAATAATGTGTATCAGCAATAACAATTCTTACAGAAGCAGTCCTCGTCTTTCAGGTTTACGGTTTGCGTCAACACACAACTTTGACAGCACCGCATCTCCTTAGGCATGCGCATGCGCACACACATAAATACACACACAAATACACACAAACACACCATATATTGCTCGACTCACCAGAAGAACGCACATGCATGCTCTCATGTATGCACGTACGTACATTTGCACAGGCATGCCTTGTTCTGCGCCGCTCCCACCAATAGCCGCCTCGCCCCTCCGCCCCAAGCCTACCCGCCCCTGAGCCATGACGCGCACGCCCATTTGCATGGCCCAGCAGCATCATCAGCTGAAAAAGCCTTACCACATCTGCTCCATCCCCAGAGAGGCTCTACGCCATCGGTGTCAGGCGCTGCTCCTGCTTCATCAGTTGGAGAAAGCTTCCAAGCACCAAAGGGCTCGCGGCCCCAGCTGTTAGTGTGCCATGATATGTGTGGGGGATATACTGAGGACCGGTGAGCCGGGTGTTGAGACGCACACTCAAGTGTGTGTGTGTGTATGTGTGTGTGTGTGTATGTGTGTGTGTGCACGACTGTGTGTGCGCGAGTGTGTGTGTGTGTGCGTGTGTGTTGCTTGTGTGTGCATGTGTGTTCAAGAGCATGCACGCTTTCCAAGCCTGACAAGTGTGTGATGCATCCAGTCTTGGCAAGGTCTTGTTCCTTAGAAAAGTCTGATGTGTCTGTGCGCAAGTGTGTGTGTTTGTATTTGTGCGCCTGCGCATACCCTTAGTGTGCTTGTGAAGCATGTCAAACCCAGCAATGGTGCACATAAAAAAGTGCATCCCCAATTTTTTGCGCAAATCTTGCAGGGCAGCAGGGAATTAGCCGTATCGTGTGCATCTTTAGCTAGGTGCATCTTTAGCTAGGTGCATCTTGAGCTCATTACTGCTCACAATTGCACATTTATGGCAAGGTTTGAGCTGCAGTGCGCAAAGGGTTGATGGGGGGGGCCGCAAAGGTTTAAGTCCAAACAACCAATTCCTTGTTACCTTTCTTGTAGCTTGGGCTACCTCCCACTTCTCACACACCCACCTTGAATCAAATCTCTTGAATCACGCAAATCCCTATACAAAGTTACAAACAGGGTTGCGTTACGTGTACACCACTTTCCTCTGTCTGCTAATGTTCAACACACAGGTTTGTGCAAGGCAGCTCAGACCCAGGCAGCTTCCACATTTGGCGCTGGGAATGCATCGACATCTTTGTTTACTTCAGGTAAGCAAAACTCAAAAGCCTGCGCTGATGTCATTATTCTATGAAGTAGCGTGCAGCTAGGCTCCGTGTCAAAGCTTACGCTACAGCCAGCACAGAGGCCAATCAGAGTTTTGGCCTGTGTGTGGTGCGCCAGTGTGGTGCACCCTCCTCTTCACGTTGGGTACTGCTGCTGCTGCTGCTGCTGCTGCTGCTGCCTGCAATACTGCCTGAGCTGCTGCCAGCGCTGGCATTGGATTTAGAAGCATTGATGCTGGCAGCACCCTCTCCTTTGCCTCCAAAGCAGCAGACTTTTCAGTGCACCCAACAGCACCGCAGGTTGCAGGCTAAGGTGAGTACGATCCTGCACAGTGTTTATGAATTACTACCGCAAGGTGAGCACGATCCTGTGCAGTGTTAATGAATTACTACCGCAAGGTGAGCATGATCCTGCACAGTGTTTATGAATTACTACCGCAAGGTGAGCACGATCCTGCACAGTGTTTATGAATTACTACCGCAAGGTGAGCACGATCCTGCACAGAGTTAATGAATTACTACCGCAAGGTGAGCACGATCCTGCACAATGTTAATGAATCACTACCGCAAGGTGAGCATGATTCTGCACATTGTTTATGAATTACTACCGCAAGGTGAGCACGATCCTGCACAGTGTTTATGAATTACTACCGCAAGGTGAGCACGATCCTGCACAGTGTTAATGAATTACTACCGCAAGGTGAGCACGATCCTGCGCAGTGTTAATGAATTACTACCGCAAGGTGAGCACGATCCTGCACAGTGTTAATGAATTACTACCGCAAGGTGAGCACGATCCTGCACAGTGTTAATGAATCACTACCGCAAGGTGAGCACGATACTGCACAGTGTTATTGAATTGTGTCTGGTGAGAATGCTGCTGGGTAAGTTTTGGGTGTCCAGCCGAAAGCAGGCCAGCTAATTGCATGAGCGCTAGGGGGAAACTACGAAGGCAGTGAAAACCCTACTCCCGACATCAATTTAAGGAATAAGATCCACTTTAGTTTCAAGCATTTGTAAGCCTCCTCCAGTGCAGAGTTGTTCGATTTTGAGTCCAGGACTGCAACAAACCAAGGTCACGTTATTACAAGTCATTAGGGTTGGCCAGAACCGTATAGGTGCACCGTATATGGCTGTATGTATGGTAATTTTCCTGCTAGAAATACCATATATGCACCGTATATACGTATGTATGTATGGTTTTGGCCAACCCTACAAATCATGTAACCCCATCAAACGTAGGGCAGGGACCTACTGAGGCCGCAGGAGATGTGATCGTGTTTGGTCACCAACTGAGGCTGCAGGAGAGATGTGATCGTGTTTGGTCACCAATACTGAGGCCGCAGGAGATGTGATCGTCTATGGTCATACGCATCTCCACTTTTCTGCTAAAATCATTGCAAACTGAAACTGAGCATTGTCGCCATTGCCTCAACCTGACGTCACCTCCCCTGTCGGGCCATCTGACTGTTTACGGTTGTGTACGTCTTACTACCCAAACCCATATGCATCAAAGTGTGCACATGTATACACACACACGCGTTCAAACTCATACACATACTCTCAAACACACACATGCACACACTCACACCTGCAGCCACCATCTAGTAACTATTCCCCCACCTGCCTGGATCTCAGCCGGTCACAGGCACGGCACCAAGGTGAGACATTTTTGTGATGTTTTTGGTAAATGTAAATGTCATCTTTGTGAGCCAAGGGTTTTTGGCCTACATTTATATTTGAACTTTTACAAAGGTTTGCTAACCACAAGCGTTGCTTGTTTTGGGATTTATTCAGCTGCGTCAGACTGACCCAGCAGTAATGACAAGTTATGACATAGAGCATTCATCAATTTCTGACCCAGCAGTAATGACAAGTGATGACATAGAGCATTCATCAATTACTGACCCAGCAGTGACACAGAGCACGTGATGGCGAATGATGACATGGGGTATTCAGCTGCAGACTGACCCAGCAGTAATGACAAGTGATGACATGAAGAAATAAGCCCAGGCCGGTAGAGAGACAGAAGCAGGACATGGCAACCTGCCAAGGACCATCAAAGTAAACGTCATATGGTTAAAAAAGTCAGAGCAAAACTTCATCATGGTTGGGTCAGGGCAAATGTCACCGTCAAAGTCGGCACTGACACCGTCTCTCTTGTTAGAAAATGACGTGCTACATCCTGATGTCATGCTGCCGTCCAACTCGCTTGCTAATCTCAGGTGCTGGGTACTTTTATCACGGAGTGGCAGGCAGGCAGCCGTATCTGTAAGGAACTGTTCTCTTCGCGTTCGTCCGCGCAGCAAGTGAGGGGTGTGCCTGCAGGCGTGCATGCATGCATGTGTGTGTTTGTGTGTGTGTTTGTGTGTGTGTGTGTATGTGTGTGTGTGTGTCTTTGTGTGTGTGTAATTGTGTCTCAATTCTCGATGCCTATATGTGGTTTTGTTTCTGTCTCTCCCCTACAGTTGATCTGCTTTGTTTGTGAGTGTCGTGGAGACGCGTGTGTACACATCTGTGTACTGATGTGCTGTTGCCCATCACGTTTCTGGTCCTCCTGTTGTTCCTCTACTCAGCATGTGAGGGGCGTGCAGGTGTATGCAAGAAGATGTACATTGCACAACGTAATGTTGAATGTGAACTTTCTGTGAGCAAAAGAGGCAATTGGGAAATTTTAACACACATTCATGCACACCTTTGCCTCCCCTTATGTACACACATACGCACACACAACATAATAGCAAACACGAGCATATCCCCCACCCCCCCACCCCAGCCCCACACACTCAATACACACAATGCACACATGCACAGGTGGCAGATCAGCTAGTGCGCATAGCTCAGCACCACGGGTTTGATGGCTGGCTCATCAACCTTGAGTGTGACCTACGTCCAGCTTCTCGCTACATCCCCCTAATTCTTCACTTCCTAGCACACTTACGCGCTCGGATGAGAGAAGTTTGCGGGGCAAACGCGTCCGTGATCTGGTAAGCTTGGCGGGGAAACATACCGTAATGTGTGTGGGAGGGTTGCTACAATCATACAATATATACGGTAATTTTTGGCAGAAATTTCTCGGGACTTCTTCAATAAATTGATTCATATGAGGTGCGTGTGAACATGAACATTTCCCAAAGATTGCTAGAAACTCTGGCGGTTAGGACTTCACAGTCTGCGTCATAGCTTTGTAGACTGCTAAGAGATGTATCTGGAAAAATCTTCATATTTCGAGATGTTGTGGTCGACAAGGAGTTGATCATAGTCGTAAATTCGCTGTAGGTAGTCAGCAGTTCAATGGCCAGCTTTTTTTGCAATTTTTGCCTTGTAATGCAAAACGATGGTTCCATGGATGTGTTGAGCACATTACTGTGCTTGTGCTGCGTATTTGTGTGAAAGTACGTCTGACTGCAGCAAATCTAGGCTCAACAATCGCAGTGATGCAAGCCCAATGCTCCTTTCTCCCCTTCATGTTTGCATGAGCAAAACTTGTTTTTTTCGCCTTAGATACATATATTTACATTGTTTACAGGTGTACGTGCATGAAGAGTGACATCTTATAGCATGGTGTCCTCGTGAGAATGGCCCCGATACTCTTTGCTTACACACAAAAATTAACGTGATTGCAGATACTGTTATAACCTGATAATTGGCCAAGGCGTTCCAAATGATGTCTCTCCAATTGATTACACTTACACCCAGCCCATGATGTATCTCCAATTATCAATTCCCCATTGACAATTCCCATTGATGTCTCTCCAATTGATTACACTTACACCCAGCCCATGATGTATCTCCAATTGACAATCCCCATTGACAATCCCCATTGACAATCCCCATTGGCAGTTCCCCATTGACAATCCCTATTGATGTCTCTCCAATTGATTACACTTGCATCCAGGTACGATGCCGTCACCACCGAAGGAAAGCTGGCCTGGCAGAACACCTTAACAAAGCTGAACAGTCCGTACCTGGATGCCTGTGACGGCCTGTTTTTGGATTATCAGTAAGTAAAGGAGATCCTGGTCAGTAAATGAAGGGGGTCCTGGTCAGTTAATGAAGGGGGTCCGGTCTTTAAATGAAGGGGGTCCTGGTCAGTAAATGAAGGGGATCCGGGTCAGTAAATGAAAGGGATCTGGATCAGTAAGCAGTAAATGAAGGGGGTCCTGGTCAGTAAATGAAGGGGATCCTGGTCAGTAAATGAAAGAGATCCGAATCGGACTGTCAGTAAGTGAGGAGGGCCTTGTCAAGAAATGAAGGGATCTTGCCAGTTTATGATGGAGTCCTGGTCATCCTCTTCTGTGGTGCATGCACACGTACACACACAATCAATACACTGGCTCATCGTGCGCGCAAGCAAGCATAGCACCCTAATTGTTTATTTGTAAATCTCTGTCCTCAGCTGGTATCCTGAGTGTTGCCGTCAGAGGGGGAACTGAACAAACCAAGACGTACACAACAATCATGCCTACCTACCTGCAGCTGGAATTCTGAAACTCCGGCAGAGGTGGCAGCACTGGCAGGCTCCCGAGCGATCGATGTCTATTTAGGAGTGGATGTGCATGGCAGAGGGACATTCGGTGGGGGCAAGGTATGACTCATTCATGCACGCAATAGGTGGTATCTATGCTTGGGCGTTCATGCTTGGGCATTTCTGTCGAGGGCAAGCAAATATAGCATGCAATGACGAGCGTGTGTGCAGCGGTTTGGTATCAAGCCATGCAAATGTCTTTCTGCTTGTTTGAGGGAGTGAGATACATAATTGACGAGTGCGTGCAGCAGTTTGGCATCAATCCATGCAAGTGTCTTTAAGTGCTTGTCTGAGGGAGTGAGGAGGGTCGACCAGCTTTTGAAATAGACGGGCATACCCTCAATGCAGCGCTGATGTACCGACACACAGAGAAAGGAAAGGATGGAAGCAAGAAACACGGCTTGCTGTGGCAACATGATTTTCTCAACAACAAGTTGTTAAAGTTGCCAAGCATTCTGCTCCCCTCCTCTTTCAGCGCTGATGTACCGACACACAGAGAAAGGAAAGGATGGAAGCAAGAGACACGGCTTGCTGTGGCAATATGGTTTTTTCAACAACAGGTTGTTACAGTTGCCAAGCATTCTGCTCCCCTCCTCTTGCAGGCAAAGTGTGATGTTGCTTTACAAGCAGCTAAAATGGCATCGGTTTCATCGGCCCTTTTTGCCCCTGCGTGGACCTATGAGAACTTCCCAGGTACTACAATGTAATGTCAATGCGTGTGCTGCTTACAGTGTGTACAGTGTGTACAGTGTGTACAGTGTGTACAGAGTCGATGCATGCACTGCTTACAAAGAACAGGAAAACACGGGGTGCAAACTCACTGCTCTAAAGCATCACGTTCAGGCTTGATGTGCTAAGCCACCCGTTCTTTCACGCATGTTCATTTATGCATTCACTCAACATAAGAGCTTCAGGGCAAAGATGGAGGCACCATGTCACACAGCTCCTGTAGCATGCTTTGGTGGAGAGGGGTCACTGAAGTTTCTGCATTGCAAGCAGGGATGTGTCATACGGTCTTTTGGGACGTTCAATACGGTAAAATACGCGTTAAATACGGAATACGCATATAATACGATGGTATTTTAAAGCAATTACGTAAGTGCCGGTTTGACCCAAAACGGACCCGATTCGCCCCAAAATCACCCAAAACGTTCCCAATTCTTTTCCAATATATTATGTGTTATTAGTATATTATATAATAACATTGTAAGTTCACTGAAAGGCCGTTGTTGGGGCGGAAATTGCCTTAAAAGGCCAAAAAACGGTAAACTTTGCAATCGTATTATACGGCTTAACTTGTTCAATACGGTAAAATACGCGTTAAATACGATACGGCGTATTGTACGAATACGTCGTATGACACATCCTTGATTGCAAGTAATCGCAAGACAAAAAGCTTTGGAAGTTGCCGTCTTTCTTCTCTACAGGCAGCTCCCAGGCTGCTCACGAGGAACGGTCTGAAGCATTTTGGGGACGCATCGCTGAGGTAACGTGAGCATGGAACAAATGCTCTCTCCTGATATGCAGCAACTCCGTAGCTACACACAGCTTCTGGAGCAATCAGTACCTTCTGGAGCAATCAGTACCTTCTAGAGCAATCAGAACCTACTGGAGCAATCAGTACCTTCTGGACACAGCGACACACAGCTTCTGGACCAATCAGTACATGTGCAATCAGGTGTAATCCTGATTTAAAACCCTATCAGCTTATGTAATGTAGATCATGCTCTGTAAATCTGTTACTTGCATGGAAAAATGCTTGTTTGTGTTTTACTCAGAATTCTCACATGCTGGATTGTTGTTAGGTCTGGGGGCCGCGCCCTTCTTCCTTGACTTCCCTTCCATTCACCTCTTCTTTCTCGGACGGACGGGGCACACAGCACTGGCACCAGGTTTGTATGTCGAATCAGAAGCAGTTCCTCCATTGTTTCCACCCATTGCAAACATGGGGCTGTTGTTCAAAAGTTGCCCTAAAGATAGCCCACTTTCTTTGTCGATAATCGTCTGTGTGTGTTTGCTGTTTGCGTAGGCATGTGTGTGTGTATGTGCGTGTGTTTTCCTTGTACGCTATGTTTGGTACCTGCTGAAGTTCATGGTGTATGCCACGAAAGTGCCACGAAAGTGTAATCGAAATGAGTGCAATCACAAGGCATTGATCAGAACCGCTTCCTAGTGCGCGATTAAAAACAGCCGCTTTGACTCAACACGCTTGAGACACTGCAGTTCTTTATAAGTGCCCTCTGCCACAGACCTCGGGGCTGATTCTCTGTCGTTATTTCATCTCAGAGGGCACTTTCACTGTGATGCTACCGTAGGGAAGCTGTGTTTCCCATCAGCCGTGGATGAACCTGGCGGCTCAGGACCTGCAGCCTGCGCAGCTCTACCCGCCAGACCTAGCTGCGTGTGAAGGTGAGTTTGGCTGCATGTCAGGTTCCTGCTTGTAGGTGCTGCATGTGTTATATACAGAACACAGGTGGCTGTGTGGTAGTGTGGAGGTAGGCATGTATGTGTAAGTGCGTGTGTGCGTGTGTGTGTGAGTGTGTGTGTGTAGTGTGTGTGTGTGACAGTGGCTGTGGCTGTGTTACAGCACCAACATGTGTGTGTGTGTGTGTGTAAGGATAATTGTGTGGCGATGTAGAGGCTGGGTGTGTGAATGTGTGTGAGGGAAACTTGTTTTGTGGAAGTTGGAGCAAGTATGTGAGAGTAGCTGTGTGCGCCATAGCTTGGTTGTAGTCATCTTATACGCAAAGCATCACCTCAATACTTAAAGCATGTATATCCAGGCTGACGTACGCATAGGACAGGTTAATTTGTACTTCATTGACCCGGTAGAAGGCAGACGAGTCTTGCCTGTCGGGCTCTCATGACCCACAACACTTAGCTGCCTCTAGATTTAGCAAGGTGAATTCAAGGGCTACGCCCCTGCTTGGTTCTCATTACATCAAAAGGTATCAAGAGGCCCCTTCAAAAGCATGACCTCATGTCACAACAGTACCCTGCCTTCTTCCCTTACGCTTAGGGTTTACAACTTAGAATTTACAACTTGGGGTTTACAACTTAGCACACCAAATGACATGTTGCCCAGTTCGCTACTTTGTTGTAGGTCATTGCTGCTAACAAGCATCGCTGCATAAACGCTGTACGGAAAGACCCACAAGCAACGCCTCCCATGCGCTGCACAAACATCACTGCATAAATGCTGTACGGAAAGACCCACGAGCAATGCCTCCGAGCGCTGCTCTGTCATAGACCATTGCTGCTAACAAACATCACTGCACAGCTGGGACTGCACATGGAAAGACGCTGGAGCAGCTTTGTGGGGAGCCGCACGACCTTCAAGATGCACCCCTGGCACCTGAGCAGCCTCTGGAACCCAGATCTCTGTCAGGTATCTCAGTCATATACTTGTGTGTATTGCCCACATTTCCTGATTCGATGACTTCAATGAGCGTCATTCACACATTTTCTTCTGTTTTCTTAGTGCCTCTCCGCCGTTGCGCATCATTTACTTGTTGGCTGATCTATTGATCTATAAAATGCTCAAACCATAGAAGCACACTTCACTTCCCTTACCTGATAGTTACAACCTGTCCATCGGTCCATCCACTTTCTCCACGTTTTTTCTTACTTCACGCAGGTGCCAACAGACCCGGTTGCCAGCCACCGCCCATCCTCTTGCAGCCCTCCTCTCCTGAATCCATCCTTCCCAAAGCTTGGCACGCCCTGGGAGCTGTAAGAGCCGGGAATCGGATCCTGCGTGGTCATGCAGCACACACCCTCACCACCCTGCACACGTCACCGTCGCACACCCACTCCCACACCCACACCAGCCAAAACCCCAACATCAGTCAGACCGGAAGCGTGACTTTGTGCCGTGACCGTGCCTTCAACGGTGGATCGTGCCTGAAAGTGACCTGTCCCCAACTTCCAAGCCCAAACACCCACCCGACCCCACGCTCACACCCTCCTTCCAACCCCACAGACCCACAATCCCGTGCACTTCTCGTCCATCCATTGTACTCCACCCGCATCCCATTTCCCCCCTCTGGTCTGACTTGCACGTACGCCACATCATCAGCGGTGCCATCCGTGCTCCAGGACCACAAGTCTGAGCTGCTCATTGCTTTGTGGCTGGTGCCCAATAACCCCTCCGTAAATCCTACCATCGCTGCCATCCTTCCCCCTCAAAAATCTAGCTCAAATGCAGCTGCTGCGTCGGCTTGCAAAGCAGCTGGGATAGTGTGCATCCAGGTGCGCATGTTTGCACGCTCATTTCCCCACTCGCATGCGTGCACACACACATGCATATTTACATCTTCTTTGTACATATGCAGGCATGCTCATCCTTTCTCCACAAGCACAAGCACACACACAAACACAAACACAAACACACACGCACACATGCTCAGGGGAGGTCAAATCAGAGTATCGTGCAAGATTGTGATTCATCATGGCAGCTGCAGCAGCTGTTAATTGAGCCGTGTGAGCTCTTGCCTGTGGACTGCCTGATTGTGGGCGTTGGTTTGGTGTGCTGGCAAGGCCCTGGAGCGACTAGCTCCGCTTCGCCAGATGCAGCTTCTTGGGAGGCAGCAGCTGCTATATTTCTAGGTATGTTTGTTGGAGCATGGGGGGCACTTGATAGAAGTAGGGTATTTATGTCTATTCTGAACTGCCAAGATAACGTTCAGTAATATGTCATTGCGTACTGTAAATGTTCAGTGTTGGCCAGAACCATATATACAGTGCAGGGAATTCACCAAGTACACGGTCATATATGGTGTATCCACACGTTCTGGTCAACCCTACATATGTTCTCACCGCCCCTGCGCTGTGTTGCAAACAAGTCTAGCATTTATGTATATCAGGACCTTTGCATACCTAGCTCGCCTTGGCACAAATTCTAGGATATTATCTTTGAAAAGGGGTCGTGGGTTTGAATTCAGGTCAAAACAACTTTAAAGTGTTTTTTCTGCTCCAAAAGCGCTAATCTTCCTGATGTTTTGCTTTTTAAAGCATATGCTTATTTGCTTTTGGTTACGTACAAAAAGAGACCTTGCTTGATTTATCACAGAAGGGGCAAAAGGACTTGTAAAGGAGTGTGTTTGTGACAAATAATTAGGTTTTGTGCTCCTCCGAGTCGCACAGCTTGCATTGGGAAGTACTAATTGGAGTTTATCCAGACTCGCATAAAATACGGAACTGTATAGTAGTTTGAAGCGTAGTGATGCTTTGGTCTTTGGACAAAGATACCAGATCATGCAAAGCCATCCCCCCACGCCAGTGAAAGAGTAAGTGCTACTTTAGTGGCAAGTAATGTGAATCCTTCACTGCAAATGAGGAGGAAAAGAGATAAACGATATAGATCAGGGGTCCACAACATATTAGTACAGGAAAGGCGTACACAATTCTGAAAGGATCATTTAATTGAATTGCCACAAGATAGATATGTATAGATTGACCGTCATTGATTAGCTTTGTATTTGCCTTTAATTGCAGGGCATCTCTCACTTTCCTGTGCAGCCAACTGTCCTCGCCTCAGTCCTGCCCTGCTCCCTTTTAGATTGCAAGCAACAAACCTGATGACAGCTACTCATCAGGAACACGGTTTGCTCGTGTCGTTTGATCTTTCATGGCAACGTATCCTCACTGCAAGTGGCGGCTGCCCTTACTCCAGCTACCAGTTGTGGGCTAGAACGACCAGAGGAGCGAACAGTGATGACTGGTTATGGATTGGAGCTGCATTTACTGAGCGTTATTGGGTGATCCTGCAGCAGGTCCCAACCGGCATGCAAGTCTGCCGGGCACCTCACCATGTTCTTGAGAATGCTTCGTTCTTGCCAATCACAAATGGTGATGCGAATTTCAGTGTAGAGGTGGCAGTGCAGCCAGTGTTGAGTGATTTAGGTACCGTGGCCGCCTCTGTAGCAGAGTGCAGCCACCTCATAGTGACGGTATCCTTTGCAAAGCAACTGGCGTAGATTTAGTCACGATGGTTTGCCTCATGCTTAGGCTGCAAAATATGTCCTGGTCAGTTAATAGCTGAAACATACGAGAATGATCAACCAATTGATCAGTTACCTCCTCCTGATGACAAATTCTGGACTAGCAATTGTTATATTGATCATTCAGGGATTGCAACCTCATCATTTCTGACGAAAGTAGTAGTAAATTTTAAAATCAAGATCAAGGACAGCGGTACTCAAAACAAATCCTGATTGCCGTGATTTATTTCTGTGTGTCCAGTCTGAACATTTACTCTTCCAGTGATTTGATAGGAACATGTGGGACCACGCCACTGGTGCAGCAGTCTGCAGGGCTGCCAGCACTACTAGCAGACTAGAGACTGCAGTGGTAAGGCAGGAGCAGGGGCAAGTACGAGTAAAAGCAAGTCCATGCTGAGCCATAACAATTGGCTTGCAATAGGAAAACAACACGCCTCCACTGCTCAAACCAGCCAGTGCCCACAGAAAAGGTAGAACAATAAGGAGTAAAACGGAAAACGACTCATGCTTTGAAGCCTTTTAATGCAGCTCTACGTAGAGTGAAAGAGTTTGGTATTGAAAAGAGGATTGCTGACAGGCCTCATGCAATGTTGTGGCTTTTCAAGACATATGCGTTGTCAGCTGGCATGTATGCCAGTCAGATTTGGTCTACACAATTTTTGAAGCATGACAATGGTTTCAGCAATCCTTTGCAGGTCGCACACATGGCGTTCTTTAAGAGAATTTTGGGAGTTAAACCTACTTCTGCAAACTGGTGTGTGCTTCGAGAATGCGCGCAGGAACTTTTGCAATTTTACTGGTTCAGGTCAGCTGTCAAATTTTGGAACAGGATTGTTGATTCAAACAGCAATACTTTACGCGATGTTATGAAAGCAGATATTTCCCTTGGGAATTCCGGTGCTTCTAATTGTTGGACTAGTCAGATGAAGGATGCATTTGGTGATTTGCAGAATGGCACTGTATACAGAAGCGACTTATTACAATGCAGGAAGCTGAATATTTCTAATTTGCGCATAGACTTGAGATTCAGGCATCAGGCAGTTTGGAGAGAGGCACATGGTCAAGATCCTTGCTCTTGTTTAAAAAAGTCTGTGGCTTATCACAACTGGTTTGCTCTGCCTGAGAGACCGGTTTCTGATGCACGTGCACCATTTGTCTAGCCGGAGTATTTGAAGATGGCTCTGAGCAAAAGTGTCATGAGGAACGTAGCTCGGTTCAGGGTTCGAGGACATGGGTTGAAGTGTGAAACTGGTTTATATGGCAGGAGTCCGGACAGGAGTGCACGTGTTTGCAATTTGCGTGAAAACGGGGATTATATTCAAGATGAGAAGCACGCCATTTTTTCATGTATCGGTACCGAACATTTACGGCACCAGTTCATCCACTTATTTGAAAATATTTATGAAGTGATATCAAAGGTTTTGTTTTTCAACATAACCCAGAAGTTTACAAATTTATTAGTGCAGCTTTCGATCTTTTTGATTGATTTATTTGTTGGGACCTATAGGTTGAGCAGCCATGCCAGACTGGAGGCCTTTGTAATCCAAACTAGACTTAACTTTGTCGTAGGAATAAATCAAATCGTGCCGTGAAAATATCATGAATGAATAAGCCTTAGGCAGGTCAAGAAGCATTCGTCGATCGGCCGAACAGTCTGGCTGAAGGTCACCCCTCGTGAATCTAAATCAAGAAGCGAGGCCCAGCACTATGCTCAGTTCTTCAATCTATAACAAACATTGTGAACATTTCAATTGCATGTTATTGCTTTTTATGTGAACCTCACATTCAGGCTCCGTGGCTGGTCGAAAAAAGAGAAAAAGACCAAAAGAGCCAGAAAGAGTCCAGTCAGTTTAGTTAAGTGAATGGTGTAACGGCGTTAGCCGACATAAAAGGAAATGATAAAATCGGGATCATGCAAGTCGTGCAGATCTGTAACCTCGTATTTGGAAATTTCCTAGATTAATCGAATTTCAAAACCACTCTTGTTTCGTAAATTTTCATGAAAAATAACTGTCGCTAGTAGCCTCAACTCGATTTCAGATGCAGCCGGGCGTGGGTTCACCGCGCAGGACGTCAAACTGGGCATGAGAAGCAACCCTGGTCTGCAGCAGCAGCAGCAGCAGCAGCGGGAGCTGAAAACTGCAGCATCAGGGGGAGGTAGTGCATGTTTATTTTGTGCGGATGGCAATACCTGATGACAGGCCTGCCTCATGCCGTCCAGCTCTCAAGCACCTACTTGCTACACTGCGCCTACTTGCTTGTAGGGTTCCTCCTGCCCCTCGTCTCCTCCTTTGGGGATATCCTGTGAACGGGCAGGGGAACGGCAGCAGGTGTTCTTAGGAAGGCTCATGGCAGCAGGTAAAGAAAACCTTTATCTATCCAATTCCGCTTTCGATCTTCACGTTTGCCAGCAGATCTGCATTTCCCTCTGATCTATGCATCAACCGGGGATCCCGCGTGACCAAGATTGTGTCAGCAGCACACTCAGGAATAGTGCATACAATGTGCCAATTAATCAATGATCCATTGTCCTTGCCTACCCACACACACACGCATCACACGCACACGCACACACACACGCACACACACACGCACACACGCACACGCACACGCACACGCACACGCACACGCACACGCACACGCATACCCACACAAACCATGATCCAGACTGTAACAATGCATACATGAATACAATTCCTAGTCGGTTATCTTGAGAATGCCTTTAAAATTTCGGTATCGCTATGCTATACAGGCATACACTCACCTCCTTACACCTACAGCTTCGCCGTACACCCTGGGGAATGGCTCATTCCTGAGCTTGACACACAGTCCGCTGTCAGGCTTCAAGACCTGATAGAACGGGTGAGTGGGCCCCTGATCTCTGCACTCACTCTGTCCAAAATGCTATAAACATTGTAAAGCCCGTCATCATTAAATCAACATGTGCATGCACCAGCGCAACCTTCCTTGCCAACATAGTTATCCTCTTGGCGTTGACTTTTCTTTAAGCAGTAGCATGCAACACTAATGTATGATTCAGCCAAAGCTTACTCCTTGTGTGATCAGGTGGAATTTGCAGCAGTCTTGTGCGGCCTGCGCGTTGGCTTTCGCCTTGTGTGGGTGACAGCCGCAGGTGGTTCTATGCACTTTCATGCGGACACCACCTTCTACGAAGGTGGTGATGCTGAGGTGTGCACACCGTTCTCTAATCGTTGAGCACAGGCGCCCTGGAACCCCTGCCAAATCTCAGTTGTTGCTGCACGTAGCAAAGGCGACACATGCGCCACATGTGTCGTCTTTGCAACGTGTGCGAGGAGGAATAGTATGTCACCCTGCAAGGCCCATCAGGTGGTGGTTTTTTTATTCCAATTTTGCAGATTTTCAGCAGCTTGCTATAGACAAGAAACTGAATCCAAACCGGCGGGAGAATCACTTGATTAAATTCTGTGAAGACAATAGGCCTAATACTCAACTTTAAATATCAAAAGCAGCGTGCATGACAAAATATAATAAATTAAGCTCCACGTAATCCTCGTTGGAGTAATGGGGACTATTTACAAAGACCATACAGACCTCTGGCAGACCTCAATCTGGATTACCGTAAGATTAAAAGCCTGACACACAATCTCAATGAAAACTGCCACACTCATAAAAACAAGATATGCACTGACAAAAACAACAACAATTAAGGCATTGGTCTGTGTGCCATGGCATACAACCCCCCTAACCCACACTGATTTTTTTTTCGTGTGTGCCTGCTGCGGGCATTTACGTGAACCCCTCCCTTAATCATGCTGGATGTGTCATCACTGCTTTTTACCGTATTTGTGCTATTGCTACCGTTCCCTTTCTACAATTGACAATATCGTGCATTTCCGCAGGGGCCACCCACACCTGGCATGTGACAGAGGGCACAACCTACATCCTAAACCGCACTGCCTCGGGTCGTGATGCCATTCAATCTGCTGTGCCCGGACTTAACTTCTATATGGAGCACCAAGTCCACTGCAAGACCAACACATGCACGATTGTGTTAGATCTCAAGGGCCCGAGCGCCCTTGTGGATGAGCTGGCTGTGGTACCTACGTGGAACTGGCCGTGCTGGCCAGTTTTCAACTCACACTGGCCATAGAAGCTTGTCATATGCCTGGTACCGTTGTCGGCTGTCATTTACTTTGCTCAGGCCTTTGCCTAGCAAGGGGGGTTGTGTTACAACTCTTTGTACGGACCTACCATCGGCTACTTTCAGCATTTTGGCACTTCTATAACCAATGCTAATTCAACTCATTTCTTCATGTCATCTGGCTTGAATGCGAAAGTAAAGTTTCATCAAAGCAAAGTTTCATCTCCAGCAAATGGAAGGTGCGTGTGAAGAAGGGGGGAGAGGAGGCGGTGGGCTTGATTGAGAGGCAGGGTAGGGGAAGGCTATACCGTACTGCGCTTGGTTGTATTGCGAGTAATTAAATAATTATTGAGGCCCCTCGCAATAAGTCAAGCCGAAAATAGATAAAGTTTTTTTAGACCTTGCAATACTTAGACTTTTTAATGCGGTAGTTTCTGGGTCTCCCCAATGGAACCCCATCGTCCTAAGGGACAAGCATCACTATTTAAACTAGGTTGCACCAAACGGCATGTCTGCCGTTGCAGTTCCCACTCGGGAGCTCATCATCCGCCGCAGCCAGGGATGCAGCCATTGCAGCCAGCATTGCATCCCGCCCTGCCCCAGTTAAGAGGCCTGTGGGGAGGCCCAAGGTGCTTGCACCATTGGGGGTGCAAGCCCCTCCAGGAGAG
>Ga0307945_1000447_pt1 | contig 28183 bp, 23 predicted proteins | sample OrgLakmetagen228_FD_201818 | JGI IMG/M metagenome (GOLD analysis project Ga0307945, IMG submission 201818) | Saline water microbial communities from Organic Lake, Antarctica - #228 | ecosystem: Environmental > Aquatic > Non-marine Saline and Alkaline > Saline | place: Antarctica: Organic Lake...
ACCACACCATGAAAATGACTCACTTGTTGCTGAGCCAATCCGCCCCAATCCTCGCTAGGACCATCACCATCGGCGCTTCCAACACCAGCGCTGCCAGCATTCTCATTCCCGGTACCTCCAATACCAGCATCTCCATCCTCCGCATTTCCAATGGCCTGGAGATTTCAAGTATTGGAGTGTTGATGCTATTCATGGAATTAAACAAAACAGTTCATGCATTATGTCGGCACTAAGTTGCTACAAGCTTGTGCCTTAAGAGTGTACACAACATCAATCAATGAAAGCCTAAGCCTTCTGGCACAATGAAACTTACATGCGCTTGTGCTCCATGGTACCCAAGTTCTTCGGCATACGAATCGGGGACCATCAGTCGTCCATGGCTATCCTGAAAGAGAAGGAATATATAAGGTGTATTGAGATGTAGGTTGAAAACATGATTGGAAAGTTGTGCATCTTGGCCTAACACAGAGACAACAAAATGAAAACAGAATGAAAAAAGGATAAACTACTCACGTGAGCGGTGCCATCCCCATATCCAGGAGAATCCTATCCATCCACATAAGAGATTACACAAAATAGCATGTTTGCTACATTAAACCACTTACTGCTGAGGAGGGAGCACCGGCCTGAACCTGGGGCCCCTGGAAAACAAAAAGTGAAGATTTGCATTGAGATGCAACGCAATTTTGAAAGTGCTGCTAAAAGGTTGGTTATTCAGGAGAAAAAAGGCCCAGAGAAAATTGCACTGAGCTGCAATGTAATGTTGGCTTCGCAACAGAAGCAGCTAGGACGCTCTGAAACGTTGCGTAGGAAAGAAAGTAAGCCACTTACTGCTGAGGTGCTAGCACCAGCCTGAACCTGGGTCCCCTGGAAAATAAAAAGTGAAGAATTTGAGATCCAACGCAATTTTGAAAGTGCCGCGGAAAAGGTTGGGTATTGAGGAGGGAAAAAAAACAGACAAAACTGCACTGAGCTGCGATGTAATGTTGGCTTCGCAACATAAGCAGCTAGGACGCTCTGAAACGTAGTTTAGATAAGAAAGTAAGCCACTTACTGCAAGGTTTGGAGGACTAGCCTGAGCCGGGGGCCCCACTTTCCTCCATTTTCACTCAGTTGCAATGTTCATTTTCCATTTTCACTCAGTTGCAATGTCATTTTTAGGACACTCTGAATGCTTGAAATGACAAAAATTTTGTCGGGAGATTGCCAACACATGTCGGGAGATAGGCAACATATTACTAACAGGAAATGAGTATGTTGGGTTTAATCCTTACAGTAGGGATTCTGTTTACCTGGGGTGCAGATGAGGAAGCTCTGGACTCTTTTCGGTTTGTGCCAGGGGTATGTGTCATTTGTTTGTTGTGCGCACTCTGGGCACGCGGAAATTAATACTCTGCCTGTACGCACTTTGTACGCACTTTATACGCACTTTAACAGGCACTTTGAAATTTCAAAGTGCCACTTTGAAATCCAAAAGTGACACTTTGATGTTTTCAAGCGCTCTTTGGTAATTTCATGCCGTATCCGTGCTTGGTTAGGGCTTGTACACACCTTCCACCCATGGGTTCTTATTGCGCACTTTGGGAACCAAAAGCACAGACTTGGCCTGTACGCACTTTGTACGCACTTTATACGCACTTTATACGCACTTTCAAAGGCACTTTGAAAAGCTCAAGTGGCACTTTGGGATTTCAAAGTGCCACTTTTAAATTTCAATGTGCACTTTGAGGTCCTCGAAAGCGCTTCTACGTCATTTAATGGCTCTTCATGTGTCTGAAAGTGGCCACGACCATCTGTGCTCAGCATTAACGACGCTGAGCCTCTCGCAACAACAAAAAATCGGCAGACCAATAGTATCAAAGTGCACTTTGATGAGGCACTTTGAAATCAAAAGCGCACTTTTAGTATTCAAAAGCGCACTTTATTTGAAAATGACAAGCTCCAAAATACGCTACTTCACCGGCGCCTGCACGTTTCGCAAGCATACATGCATTGTAAGACATGGCGGACAACCATTCTGATACAATTTGGGTGCAGGGGTAAATGTCCGTGGTCAGACCATGTCCTGGCTAGGCACTTTAACCCTCAAAGTGCCTATCAAAGTGCCGGCCCTGGGCACAGTGTCAAAAGGATGCGCTAGCCACAAACATTTCAACATCATGCCTGTCTGGTCCACGAGTGTCTGTTTTTCATGGTTTCATGTTCGTAATACAAAGCTTCAAAATTGCTAAAACATGTAACTACTTTTTAAATGTGCAGTTGAAGAGAGCAAGTGTGCTGTTCAATATCAAAAATCTACCCTGTTTGTTTATGCTGCTGACCAATTCATTCTTGTTGAATTTCTCCCCCAGGTGCCTGCGTTCGCCCCCCCTCAGCACTTTTCTTCAGGTGCCTGCCATTTTTTGCTTGGCCTCAGAAGAAAGTAAACGGCAGCTGTGGAGCAGCTCTCAGAGAACAATAGTATAGATAGGCAAAGTGGGAAATTTATAGCATACATGATATGATAACGCCCCCTACCCCTCTGCTCTTAGCACCGAATAGACTCCAGGCCTTAATAAAATAAGGGAGCTATTTAGTGATCCTGATCCCCCCTAAACCTTTTTCTTTTTCTTTGTGGTGGAGGAGTTTTATGTTACCCGATACCAAAGTGGCTCCTTTTCATTAATTATTGCGGTGTCATATCAGATTACCGTCACTGCAGAGTATAAGACTCAGCACATAGACCAATCACTATGATAATGGTTGCGCCTTATTTAAACCAAGAAAGACCTCTAAGATGGAAAAACCATCCAGTAGAGGAGTGAGTTCTCTGCATCGCTGGTCCCTAATGCTTCTACCAGTTCTCTGGCTCATGCCCTTGTGCTCTCTGCACACACGTATGTGTGTCTACTAGCGCCACTCAGCTTTGCGTGGCTGCCACACTGCTGCTCCTTCCCAGAGCTGGGACCATTGACTCATACGGACCTCTCGGGCTCATTGTGGTTACACGTTAATATGACTGAACGAACAAATAGAATTGGAGACCTTACACGGCACAGGATCTCTTGAGGATCCCCTCTAATGGTACCTCTTAGAATGCTCACATGTTGTCAATTGATTACCAAAACTATCAAATCCAGAAGATAAAGGTTATCAATAAGACTGGCCATCCAGCTTAATGAACAAGACAAATGGAAACTCTCAACGGTCAACCAACTCATCAACTGCTCTGTCACACGATTCGTCGCTGCCAACGATTGGGCGTAACAGCGGGGAGTGGTTTTTCACTGCCTGCGTAGTTATTTCTTTTCTCTTTTCCTCATATTGCAACTCGCTCATCTCTTTCTTCCAGACTCATCCTTCAGCATCCCTGCCGTCGCCTCCTTCTCACGTCATGAGGGGTCGTCAACTCACCTTTATTTGTACCTGCCTGAAATCTATGCCGGTGCCATGACCCGCCGTGACAGTGTCATGTTGAAGATTCAAAGATCTTTAATTGATGCTGACTGTGTGGGGTTCTTGGTGGCTGGCTGGGGCAGCTGCTTGTGCAAGCGGCCTTTATTTAGGTTGCTGTCCTGCATAGACATACATAGTGATCCATGTCAATATGCCTGCCTTCCACAACTCTTGTCCGTTCCCCACCATCTCCACCTTCCAGCAGCTAGACCTTTTTAAGGTATGCCATACCTCTCAGTGAGAGCAGAGAAGTTGTGACGCTTGCCTCCTGTTCTGTCTTGCTGCCTGGTGCTTTTTGAGGGGCCTTTTTTTTGCTATAGCTCAACTGCCCTCGCTGGCGGATATAGCTGTGTAACCCTTACCCCTTACCCCTTTGAGGGGCAACAAGCTGGAGATGCGAGTGATGATCAGTTTTTCCTGCAGGCCTTCAAGACATATGCCCGTAATTGACAAGATAGGTTTACATGCAACCCATCTAACCGTATCTATCATCCCGCCCACCATTACACTTTTGTCTGTTATTAATTCAACACACTATAAGCTACGGCATGTAAGTTTCTGGCCCAGCTACCTTGAAAAACGCACAATAAGCAAGACAGCATGATCACAACCACATCCAGCAATACAACCTGCCGCCAAATGCACACAATTTATAGTGCAAGTTCCTCTGGGCTTTGACACGCCAAAAACAAGTTTAGCAAGCACCAAAATTACCACTGACTAGTCTGTTGGCATTTAAATGGTTATCATATAAGGGGGAAAAAGAGGCTTAAGGAATGTCAACACCGTGCTGCTTCAGGTAATCGGTCAGCATTTTTTGGTTGACAGCACCCTCCTTTTTACATCCAGGAACCATTTCCCCATTCTTGAAAACTAAGAAAGCCGGCAGGCCGTAAACCTGCAAGGAGACGATGCATTGCAAACATTTTGAATTTGATCACACACCATGAGGAGGCTGGGCAATGTATGCACGTACTGTTCATGCTAGAGAAAGAGAGACGTGAGTTGCAGTGTTAAAATAGCGAGCACAGAATACTACTACAGCATCCAATCAATCGATATGTAGAGGTCTCCTACACAAGGACTAGTGTCATTTCCTTGAGCCATAATTAAGCCACAAGTCAGCAAAATCAAGAAGCGGAACAGCACACACTGCTGCACTAATTTTTGATGGCCTACCGACAGCAAGCAATTTTAGGATGACACCAGGAAACGACCTGAAAGCAGATACCTCAAAGGGCAGCTTGCAGCACCCCAAAAAGAGGGGTACAACTTGCAGCGCTTCCACGTCAAGACTGTTGGTGGTGGTGCGTGCAAAGATGCATCTCTTGGCCATTTCATTTGAATGCACCTTAGCAGACTATTTTTTATCTTACACGCAGTTGACGGTAAACAAACGTAGACAATCACATTCATAACCAACCACGGACTCATCAACAAGAAATTCGAGGTGCTATGTGGTTACGTCTCCAAGAGTTGTATTTCGAAACAGAAAACCTGCTATAAAAGCCCCTGTTTCGACATCCATACTACTCGTCTTGAATGCACCAGAGAAAGCAAAACCTTTTAAGGTTAATTGCAGTACTCCACTAGCTGACACAGCACAGCCAGCATGGTTAGGGAGGTGCCCTTTGACAACATGCGCCAGAGCGCAAACAAACGTGCAGGCAGTGAAGTCAACTCCTCGTTTTTAAAACCAAGGGAGCTGTAGCTTGCGCCCACTCTTGCACCTCTCACCTTGTATTGCTCTATTAACTTGGGGCAAGAATCGTGCCTGATCTTCACCACCTTCAGCTTGTCCGCGTACTCCTGTCAAGCAGCAGGGTTGATGCGGCACAAAACAGGTTGCTGTGGCGGTTGTCTAGAGCACCTTCTACGTATTATTTCTGTGCCTGCTCAGACCTTAACCCGCAACAGACATTAGATAAAGCGCACAACCAACATGTACCGCTTATCCAGCGTCTACGAACAAGGAGCCTCCGAGGCATCTCTAGGAACAACCAAGTCACACATCATGTTAAACTCCTTGGGCACAATCTACAACCATTACACCATAACTCCTTAATAAACCTGGACATCCCTTTAAACAAAGTGCACCACCAACTAGCCACTGCACTGCACTGCACTGCCATGCAATAAAAAGCTTAAACAAGACACAAACATAACAATGGCAACAGTGATAATAGGGGATATGATTGGGTGGTTACTGGAAGAGCGGATGGCTTCAGGAGGGCTAGGCGCAGGCCGGATCGCATGGCTGACAACCCGCCAGATCCTCATTAGTCTCTGTTGTTTCTCTTTTTTTTGTTTTACGGCTAGTGTGAGCAATAGTTGAGAGCCTTTTCTTAATGCACTCTGGTGTTTTCCGGCGTAGACTTTTACTTTTACTTCTCTGTGCCTAGCCAGCATCTGGAATATAAACCTCTTTTTAAGCACGCTTTGCCCACCTTCTCAGCCCATGCCATCAACGGATCCATGAGCTTGCTGCATTTGTGGAGGCACGCACATTTTGTGTTCGTGTGTGCGTGTATGCGTGTATGCGCGTGTGTGTATATTTGTGTATGTATAAGTGTGTTTGTGTGCGTAAGCGTGTTGAACATCTTACGATTATACGTCTATGAAGGAGCAAACTCAATTCACGTGCTTTAGGCACTTTCTTGCACTCACCATGGCCCGCACCAGACATCCCAGAAGTCCACAAGCACTGCCTTGTCAGACTGAGTGGTGTTGAGAAGCGTGATAAATTGTGATTGACGAAGTTTGCATCTGAACCTCTCCCAGGGGAGCGCCAAGGACTGAGGACCCTCACCTTCAAAACTTCTTCTTCAAAGCTCGACTCATCGACGTTGGCCACGCGGGTTCGGACTGTGTTGCTGTGCCTGTGATGATAGTGTCACCACACATGACAGTGGGGCATTGGTGTGTGAGCGTGGAAGCAACCCTAATCAAGCCCACTGCATGTTGTTCACATGTCCATCATGCTCAAATGAGGATCAGTGCCAAATGATGCTTGCAAAGTAGGGATCCAGAATGAAAATGGTCATAATCAGCCTGGGCACGGGGTTCTACTGCGTGTGCTGCTGTGCGTATGATGCTTTTGTGCCACCACTAGACAGGGAAGCAAATGTTCTTCAAGCAAGTTATTATGTGGGAGGTTTGTGCTTGCAGGATTTCCGGGTTCCAGAATTGGAAGCATGACTATCCCCCGTGTGCTCACACCTGTGCGCGGGACGGATAGCGCGTCTAACACACTGAGTTAACGAGCTGCTGCTACTACACACCGGGCTCCTAACAGTGGAAAGGTTTCCCTTTCGAAGCAGCATTGGGTTGCGTCAAATATTATTCTATTTAATGTGGTAGCTGGTTCCAAACCTTTCAAAAATATATACAGTTTCTGAATCCATTCCCGTGATGGTGGCAACTGGGAGTGTGCAAAGGAGACCCAGGCAACACACGCAAGAGCCTCAACACATGCTCCAGCCAGTAATGGCTGCTGCCTCCGCTGTGTCTGCATTGCATCCACTTGGGATTAGGTGCGTCTCCAGGCATCAACAAATGCGTAGCCATGTGTAGAATCACACAAAATCGCCCTTGTGTGTCTGTAAACTCTGGCTACGAATCTAACTTCATTGCCTGCAGGTTAGGGCAAAATCCCTTTTTGACGCACATACACGTCAAAGAACACAAGAACACTCAGGCCCCGTCATCCTTGTTTGTGGCGGGGCTGCCCTTGGGCTGTGGGAAGAAAACTCTGAGCCACATTGTGTCATGCTTTGGGGAAACGACGCAAATAGTGCTGCATAGCAACAAGGTAAGAGAGGCCGAGAAAATGCATGCACCGCCCCTCCTGCAAGCACAACTATTGGAGTATAAGGTGTGCTAAGCATCCCACTCATCGTTTCCACATGCACATGCTACTTCCCACTGTATCCTGTCTTGCTTCACCCAGAGATCGGGCATGGTTGCTTTTGTGGACGAGTCGGCAGTGCCCGCAGCACTGGCAGTTGCAAAGCAGGGGCAGATAGTTGAGGTGGAAGAGTTGGAGGAGGACAGCGAGGAGGAGGACGGCTCAGCTTCTGAGGCTACAGGCTTAAGAGGTTGGCAAAGCTGCTGTAGCAGTGTGTTTGCACCATTTACATCATGTGTGAGCTTGTCCAATTATGTCTCGGAGTCCGTCATTTCCAGCACAGGTATAGTTAGGAGACATTTAGGGAGAAATCGACTACAAGCCACACCTCTCATTCCTGCTTCGTGCTTTTATAAAGCATGCCAGTCCTCACTGTATTCCACATCACAAGAGATTGCAGTTCACCATTGTCATTTCTACATTGAATTAAAAGTTACACTCTTGAATTCATCCTGCAGCATGGGTAAATGCGCACAAAGCCAGAAGACCTGGAAATGCAGCGCTCCAGAAACAGGTGAGGGCGACTGGCGTCGGCAGCGACGGGGCCTACTGCATTCAAGTCATGCCATAGAATACAAGCAATTTGGCTTGCTTTTCCTGATTTCTAGGATTGGCTTCGGTGCACCTTTTGGCTGCATGCTTGTGTTTAGCCTTTTGTTCCCTATTACTTTCTTTCTTGCAGTTGGATACTTGGGTGGCGCAGCATGAAGAGGATGAAGCACGCACGGAGCAGGCACAACAAGCAGCCATGGCTGAGGACGGGTGGACCGTTGTCGTCCGTTCCAAGGTGCGGAGAATCAGGGCAATGCACGCCCTGATATTCACTTGATAGACAGGGAGTAGAGAGGGTTAGTGGGAGCATTCACGAGTACTATTTTGTGTCATTTGGGAATATAATTTCTCTTCAGTCATTTTGTGACAAAACCAAACGCGTCTGAACAAAGTTGGGCAGGAGGTTTTATGAACGTTTTCCCCCACATATACTCGTACAGGGACGGAAGCGCACCACGGAAGGCGCCGGGGGAACAATTCAGAGTGGTGGAATGGCAGAAGCAGCTGCCAGGGCGATGGCCAAGGAGAGCAAGGTTGGTCAACTAGACATAACACATAGTATGTGTTATGTGTGCAACTAAATTATGACCCTCCGGTTTCCCTTTTAAAGTAGATGTTAGTTTTGAATACCGTACATGTTTATCACCGCCCCTAATTATTGTTTTTTGGTGGGGGCGGTGACAGAGTACTTGTGAAACGGTGGTAAATTATGTATTCATTTCTGGGGGGAGCGGTTCAGGTTTCTAGGGGGACGGTGGTTAAAAAACTGTTTCTGGTGCCCAAAGGGCAGCCCCTACCAGTACAGCGTGTAGTGGAAGAGGGGAGGATTTGTGGGATGAAGGCGTGGATGCTATGCAAGCACAGGCTGCAGTGTTGGCATCTGTGCGGCAAGCTAAGGCAGCTGAAAGGCAGACAGAGGAGCAGGTGTTGCAGACAGTGCGCAAGACCAGTTCTGGCACCCGAGCAGCTCGTGCCCAAGAAAGCACAAGCAAGGCGTGCAGCAGCAGCAGTAGTGACAGCAATAGCGAGAGTGGTTGAATAGAGGGTGGAGCAGCAGGAGGGAGAAGGGTGGCAGACGCGCAGGGGGCTTGATATGGAATAGAGGATTGTGAGCACGCAAGTTATTAGGTTGCGATCAACTGAATCTTGCGGCCCTGAACTTCATTGGTCATTTTTATCCTTTTAAGCTTCCATTTCCTCCTTGAATTTGTGGAGATGAAGGTGGCCACCCACAACCCCCCAGGACTCCAAAAGCCCCTTGTGTGTGTAGGGGGGAAGGGGGGGTTCTATTTGATACTGTAAAATAAATAATTCTAGGGGGGTGGGTTCTGTTCTTTCTGAAATTTATTTCCGGAGGTGGTAGTGAGTACATGTACGTACTTCGTTTTTTACAAAGTTAAACTTTATTGCCAGAGTATGTGGAGTGCTTAGTTGCTTTACTAGCTCTAAATGGTGAAATCTTCTCCTGAGCCTAAGCTTGTTGGGGCTAGCTGCTACTCTTTAACCAACAACTGAGCAGAATGCAAGCACTCCTAACTATTTACGAGACTTGCCAATTCAGTAATTGTTTATAAAATTACTAACGTGAGTGCCGTGTTGGGCCTGGTCATGTACGCTTGATACTCACCGACCAATACAAAAAATTTATACAGTGAGTAGCGCAATTGCTATGGCTACGATGAGCAAAGTCGCTCTACGTCTACTCCTTACAGCGTAAAATTGCCTGCATTTCAATCAAATGAAAATTGTTCCCTAATAAATTGCCCATATACTTTGTGGGGCAACCTTCATCACCCCTTGACAGGCACTTTTGAAATAACAGGATTGTGATGCTGTTTTCACTCACCCCACATGCCATCATTGGCAAGCAATAGTTGTCATTATGTTCGTTACTATCTTCAACTCTTGTCTTCCACACTCCTTCAAATAATAGGCGGCGCCCCTGGAGGATTTCTACCGATTCCAACAACGAGAGAAGCGCAGGAATGGTGCGTGTTTATTGTTTGAGCTTGCACCATGTTTCGTATTTAGCGAGTTTCAAGGATATAAAAGACACTAGACACATAGCATAGAGCTGAGATACCAAACCCCCTGCCTCTCTTGCCCCATTTTTCGTGCAGAGCTTGTGGACCTGCGCACCAAGTTCGAGGAGGATAGACATCGCATCCAAGGCCTGCGAGCATCCAGGAATTTCAAGCCTTTCTAAAGTCGTTTTTAGATTACCTAGTTAAAGTCGTTTTTGCACTCATTCATGTGTAAGCCTGAGCGACACTGTGTCAACACAGATGAGGCATGCCGGTGCTCCTTTATTACATATTTTTTTGTAATTTATTTCAAGTGTTCCTACGATTGTGCGACGAGTGCGATCGAGTTACGTACAAAATTTTAAAGAAAGGGGGACATTTTTTGTAGCAAGTGGAATGGCCCTCATGATGCAGAAATCCGCGTTGCAAACACGGGCCAGTCCACTCCTAATGCCTCAGAGACCGCAGCGAGGGCGCTTGGTGATTCAGAACGCCTCCAAAGTGACCGGGAAAATTAAGCTGGCCTTGACGGCTGGCAAGGTGAGGTCTTGCAAGACTGGCTCTGTGTGTTGCAATGTGGCTTACCCCTCTGCGATAATGACGCACACGAACACGCACGCACACTCGCAACACAGGCCAATCCATCCCCACCTGTCGGTCCTGCCCTGGGTAGCAAGGTGCGAGGGTGTGTGTGTGTGTGTCTGGGGAGAAGGACGCCCTCGGGTTGTGGGTGTGGTGCTCCCCTCCGTTATGCTTCGCGTGTACCGTATTTATGGTATGACCCCATCTAATTTGCCGACTTGCAGGGTGTCAACATCATGGCGTTCTGCAAGGAGTACAATGCTGCCACACAAAAGATGGCCGGCGAAGTCATCCCAGTAGAAATCAGTGTATATGAGGTGAGTGGATTGACCAGTGGGGTTACAGCCAGGGCTGGGGGAGGAGGGGAAAGGAGGCTCACACACACACACACACACACACACATACACACACACACGCACACAAACACACACACATTACAAATACACAAACACGCACACACACACACACACACACACATACACGTACACACACACACACACGCACACACACCAGCAGGCAGACACATATAAACATAACCAAGTTACGTATGCGCACACGCATGCGCTCACACACTTGCACACGCATGCGCATACACAAACACATTGCATAAAAGGAAACATGCACATCTGAACACTCGCAATCACGCACGCACATGAACACACTAAAAACACACTCACATACGTAAATGAAATCATACACATCCACAAAAACAAGCACACACGAACAGACACACAGACACATGTACACATTACCGTAACATACACATGCACACTTTCACGCATGCGCATGCACAAACACATGCAAATAAAATCACAGCTCGTACACACAAAACACGCAAACACAGACGCATGCTGACATTCAAATAAAATCACAGCTCGTACACACAAAACATGCAAACACATGCGCACACAGACGCATGCACACAAGATCACTTATGCGCACATATCCAACACACACATACACACATAAACACATACATGCACACTCACACGCGTGCGCGTGCAACACACACACATACTCCCATACACACACGCACACACACACACACACACACACACACACGCAGACAACACAACTGCATGTGTGCAGGCATTTTCATAAAACCTTTAAACACAGTTGAAAAGCTACAAACACATGTATATACACGAATGCTATGATGCGAATGATTACACACATACACAACTGTTGTTGCACACACAGGACCGAAGTTTTACCTTTGTTTTGAAGACCTCACCTGCCTCTGTATTGGTCAAGAAGGCTGCAGGTGGGTTACCGTCACTGGTCATTTGTGTGTGTTTGATTGCAATTCTGGCTCTTCAACCCTAGTGACGTGCGTTGTCGTGTTGCCTCTGCTGCGTCACTCGCAGAGCTTGGCCTAGGTCTCTTAAGAAATGTAGAAATGTGTCAGAGATCGGTGACTGAATTGAAGTGCCACGTCACCCTCATCCCTGCTCACCCGTGATTGCTCTAAGCACCGTGTAACTTTAGGGTGATGTAAATTGATCAGTAATGGTGTTGCAAGAATCAGGGAGGTCTTATAGTCATCCTTTCTCTTTTAGCGCTGTCAACGCCTAGCTTCACGTGCATCAAACTGGGATTTGGCAACTACTGAATACGTGATCCATGGGAGCTCTGTTCCGTGTTGTTTGGCACGCATTGCAGCGTCTTCGATGAAATTGCACAAGGTTCAGCCTGACGCTCAATCGTTTTGCTTAATTGGCAAAAAAGCGTAGCTCCTGGCACTTGCAGCAGTTCCTTGGCAGAATGCATGGCAGCTGCTGAAAGGGCTTTGACTCTCATTGAAATTTCGAGGGCACCTTGTTCAGAAGTGAGAAAAATCTGCTGCCCATGAGCGAAATTGGCACACCTCATGAGTCCCCATGCGATTGTCATCTAGCTCTGTATGGAGGAACAGCACACTCCTGTGACAAGGTGCTGGCGACCTTGGGTCTAACTTTCTTAAGCATGCGGGGTGTTGTCTGTACAAAAGGCGTGCAAGCAAAGTGTACATTAAAAGCCCTTCAGTCAGGACGGCTGCTGGCTTAGGAAAAGGCTGCAAGGCAGTGAGTCAGAGCCGGCCATTGCTCCAAGCTCGACCATCTTAAATCCCAACCTGGAAATTTATATAGAGAGCATTCGAAATCACATGTTGCGTCGTTTCAGCACTGCACAACTATTTTTACCTTGTGCATACATTTGAGCCTCCTGTGTGTTACGGCATCACTCCAAATGCCCACCTCGGCCGTTCCAAAAATTACGACGCCCCATATAGGTCACACACACAAAGAAATAAAAAGGCATGCCACACATTACTTGCACGCTCAGGAATTGAGTTGGGTTCAGGGACACCCAAGTCGGAGACTGTCGGCCAGATCACCATGGCACAAGTGGCAGAGATTGCCAGGATCAAGCTACCAGACACGAATGCCACCAAGGTGAGCAAGGAAGGGCTGAACACTGCAGTTAAATAAACGTTGCAGTTTAATAAAGTCGTAGATGGGAAGTCTGCATGAAGACGGGTGTGGGTCTGTTGTGGTGAAGTGCTTATGCACAAAAAACCTGGTCCTCATCAAGTGGTTTATGTGCATAAATGAAGGTAATAACAGGAACAAAAAAAAGGCGTTTGCGCCCATCTTTCACCAGGCATTAATTATCTCTTTTTTGGGGGCTGCATCACTGAAGCATGCACGATGTGAGCAATCATGTCATAATAAATGCAGGCAACACCAGTACCCTAAATATTTAGGGATCCTTTTGCCTTTCCTTGCCGTTGCCAAAAGATGTGATTAAGAAAGCCGTTGCCGTGGCTTAGTACTTACTGCCTCTGCTTGCCCATTTTGAGACAACGTATGAACGATTACACCTTCTTGTCTTTACCAGGTGGAGAGCGTTATCCCCATGATCATGGGTACCGCCAAGAACATGGGGGTTAAGGTGGTGGAGTAAAGCCTCTGCTCCTTTCCAACCCTCATTAGGGCCATGATGGGTGCAAGTTCAAGCGAAAAACAATGTTAAATGCTCGCCCAGCAATTGCGCCTTTTCAGCTCTTCATCTAAAGCCGTGCCTGTCTACTGGGCAGTCGCACGCAAACTCTCCCATCGTCAATTTTCCACATTCAACTCCCCCATTGTCAGTGCACTTCATGTCTTTCTCGTCAGGTGCCTAATGTGCCTCACAGACCTTAATAGACAGCCTTTTAAATATTTACCCACTGTCCCGTTTTTTTTGCTTCCAAACTAGCTGAGCGAATCTTGAAAATACGGACGTTCCTCGGCTGTTTTTGTTTCATTATTTTCCCTCCTCCACCAGCAAACTTGTCTCTTTAATGTTATGTCTTTTTTATTCTGGCTGCTCTTATGATGCCTGCATGCTCCGCTATTGCACATGCTCATTGTAAGGAGTCTGGAAATATGTCTTTTGGGTTAGTGAGCTAATCGCTTCAAGCTCAGATTCCTAGGAGGGAAACGATACAGGCTGTCAGATCAAATCACCGCCTGAATCAAGAGGAACACCTATAACCTTACCCCTAGGTCCCCCCTTTTCAATGGTCTGATCATAATCTCGAACTGACTTAGAGATTAAGCAGGCCTACGGGCGGGGGACCTTCCAGCGGAGGAGTGCATCGTTGAGGTCCCTAGTATTTTTTGCTACTACAACAACCTTCCGTCTCCATGCCTGTGCGCTTTCTGCTCGAACTCGTTTTTGATTAACTGCTAGTGCTATTCATCTTTGATTGGCTAGCTTCCACGCTATTGCTGCTTCCAGGGCCGGGATTATTACCCAGGCATTTCGGGTCTCAATGTGACACGTGGATAAAACTACTAGCACACGGGTGCTTTTCATCCACAAATAATCAGCTAGTATACAATTACCGACACTATCAAATCCGAAGCCTAAAAGTTACCAAAAAGACTGGCACGACAGGCAGGCAGCTTAAGAACAAACAGAATCTCTCAACCGCCAATTAAATAGCTGCTCACTCTACAAGAAAAAGAAAAGATGTTTAAGGTAAGACAAGGTAAGGTTACATCGCTATATATGCCTGCCTCTGGGGGGCATCTGAGCGGAAGCTTGGAAACAGCCTGAAACCAAACCCAAAAGATGCTAGAAAAAATCAAGGGAAAAGGGCTAGGCACTCAGCAACAAAAGAGGCCACACCAGATATATCTGGTAGGTTCAAAAAAGTCCTCAAACGAGTTGGGCCATCTTCATATTGAGGTGGGAAGACCAGCAGGCGGTGCTGTGTACAGAGGCTAACAGGATGTTCATGCGGACAGTCCAGCAAAATGTGTTCCTCATCCTGAAACAGAGTGCCAGTCGCATTTGTCACAGATCCTGAGCACTTAAGGCCTTCTATTCCTGTTACAAATTTATTAGTGCAGCTGTCAATCTTTTTGATTGATTTATTTGTTGGGACCTATAGGTTGAGCAGCCATGCCAGGCTGGAGGCCTTTGTAATCCAAACTAAACTATTCCTGTTATGACGCATTCTTTGAACGGGGGTGGTTTTTGAGGAATCATATGTCAGAGAAGAAGTGGCCATAACTTGTAAACACTACTTCATCCTACAATCTGTCACTGGCGCCAGTCGACTGGCGCTCAATTGGTGAGACTAGGCAGCAGAATTTCCGCTGAAGAAGGCAAGCTGACGGCCTGAGGTGTGACTATCCTCTCAGTTTAATTTAAATCCAAGTGGATTGGAACAAAGGCTCTACCCTGGCATGGTTGCTAACTTGAAATAGTGCTTTTGTACACAACCCCCTGCCCCCTTTGTAAAACCTGCTGGGTGTGTTGTTACTGGCCGAAAGGATATTTACAATGGGAGCAATATTAGCGCCTGACTATGATAATGGACTCCAGGTGCAGGGAGCTTGAAACGTAGCAACATGAATATTATGCAGGTTGCAGAAAGTAATATACTACAAAGAACGTTATAAAATTCGTCTGTGGTCTAACCCTACCTCCGGAGCTAAATATGCATGGAAAAACCAGTTGACGTGCAATGAGGCTACAATTGTTGTGGTAACACATATATAACGTGCAGGGAAACTCTGCCAACACTCCTGCTTAAACATAACTTGCCACTTGGGCAACTGCACAGTAAACTCTGAGGCACTCACTACTAAGTGCGTGCCGAGGAGCAGAGAATTGAGGTTCTAGCGAGCACTGCGACACCAGAAACCTAAGTTCAGCCTTTGTCCCTGCGAAAGCCTCTCCAAGATCGTGCTGCTGCTGCGGTGGCAGAGCTGCACACGGGACACACCCTCACAAGGAATGATCTATTCCCATCCTCAGAACAGCCCCCATCTTTCCTTCTTGGGTGTTGGTTGGGGTTGGGGTGCTGCTGGTTCCGGGGCTGGGAGGGCTGCTGCCTGGGGAGCTCGCTTGGGCAAGCGGGCTTTCACTCTGTTCACTGTGTTGCGAACTTGGCTGCGCACCTGTGTGAAGGGAAAAAGGAAAAAGGAAAAAGGCAGGCGAAAGTTGCGGACTTGGCTGCACACCTGTGTGAAGGGGAAAAAGGCAAACAAAACGAACCCCCGTACCATGTAAGCACAACGGCACGGTTAAGAGGAGAGCTGTTGTTTTGTGCACACTTGGGTGAGGTAGATGCACATGCAGCCGGGCGCTATGAGCTAGACGTGACGAGCAGTAAACGTTGGTGTGAAACCTTTTACACGTGCAATGGGTGTTGACCAAAAGTCATAGCTAAGCCAATGTACAGAGCCTTATGCAATTTAGGCAAACTGCAAATGTTTCTGCCATGAGTGAAGCAGACGGGGTATTTAAAATACAGGATCCAGAGGTACAAGCAGGGCCTGATGTTTGATCCAACTGAAGTGTCTAGAGTTTTGGTATGCAAGACTCCCATGTGCTGATGGGATGGAAAATTTCAGCGGCAACGGCTGTCATAAGCCATTAAAAGAAGTAGCAAGAGCGAACAAGCATGCGCAGCATGCTGGTATGGCAGTCCGCACCTGCTTGTGGTCTTGTATGTGATGTGCGTGCATTTGCGTGCACGTGTTTCAAATTTCATGCATGTGCATGTACGGTGTGTGCATGTACCTATGTACCTGCTGAATGCCCACGCTAGCCTGCTTGGCGTGCAGGTGTGCTTGTGCTTCGTGTCGTGTGAGTGTGCCATGTGTCATGCGAGTGTGCTATGTGCTATGTGTCGTGTGCTATGCGCTGCGTGTCATATGTGTGTGCTCCGTGTCATGTGAGTGTGCTAGTGTCCTATAACATGCTGGTCTGCTGGGTTAAGCAGGCACCTGCTTGATGTCAACCCCGGTCCGCCCGATGTGCAGGCATGCCAGCGCTGGTATGATGGTCCATAGCAAAATGCGGCGAACCCTCTGCCCATTGCGCGAGCTGCTCAGGGTTTGCCGCCTCCACGACTCATAGCGTTGCCGCTTGGTTTTGTTAACCTCCTCCAGGGCCTCTTTCAACAGCAGAGCCCTGCGTGTGTGTGAGTGTGTGCGTATTTGTGTTCCTTGGTTTTGTTACCCTCCTCCAAGGCCTCTTTACAGCAGGCCCCTGCGTGTGTGGATGTGTACGTGTGTGTTTGCCCATTTTTTGGGGGCCTTCTTTGGGGCCTCCTTCAAGAGCGTCTTGGGTACTTGCGCTTTACATACCTATGCGTACCATGACAATTTACATGAGCACACTGTGCGTATGTAATATTATTAGTTTGATATTTGATCAGATACTACCGTGTGCGGCACACTGAAATGTTTGCATCTGTACTGGGATGCGCGTTGCCTGCCTCTTGTGGCTGACAGGAAGCTTGCGGTGGGCCATCAGCAATCCTTCCAAGATATCATACTCCTGTCTTGACTGAATATTTTCAATTATAATTAGCCTCTCCTATTGCACCACCAGCTTCCTCCTCCTTTCCTAGCCAAAGAGCACGGCATTCTGTTCGAATAATCGTCTTGGCTAAAGTGTTGCTCAGCAATTTTAAATGAATGCTTGCATCTTGTCACTCCCACACCCCTTCCCTTCTTTTCCTCGTTTACCAGATTGCACATTCTTCTCCCTCATTTACTCAATCAGAAACCCCTTGTCCTCCCTGTCAAGCTGTACGATGTGACCACATACATGAAGTAGAATGGAGCAGTGTGCATATGTGCAGATGCATCACATTACATGAAGTAGCAGTGTGTAGCACTCTGATCCAGACACAGGTACGCAAAAGGACTGTGCACAATCTGCTCCTAACCTGAGTCCAAGCAGATCAGAGTGCTCCCTGTTGAAGGCCTCAGCTGTGCCCCACGGGTAGCGACGCTCTGGCCAGAACACAGGGGGGTCACCTGCAGACAACAGATCCAATGTAGGGTGAGGGTGCAAGGCCTTAAGGTGCAGGGGTGATAATCGAGGATGGCACATCTGAACCAGCAAGGGTGCTTGGACTTGAGGTACGAGGGAGATAATGTCGTAAGAAGACACGTTTCAAGGGTACATGGTACATGGGCGCTGACGCTCAAGCCACTAACACGGGAGGGTGGCCTGCTTCAGGAATAAATATATGTGTCAAAGCAACGGAACAATGGCCAAGAGGACATGAGGGTCATGAGGGCCATATAGAAGACATGAGGGTTTTGAGGGTCATATAGAAAACAAGAGGGTCACGAGGGTCATCTAGAATGACGAGAGGGTCATAGGGGTCATATAGAAGACATGAGGGTCGTGAGGGTCACATAGAAGACAAGAGGGTCATGAGGGTCATATAGAATGACGAGAGGGTCATGAGGGTCATATAGAAGTCATGAGGGTCATGAGGGTCATAATGTTTGAACAAAAACACGGAAGGATTTCCCACAACGGACACCCTGCAACGCAACAAGGTGCAAGAGAGGACCTGTGAGACAGGTGCCAGGTAGACATGCGTATCTGCGTAGGCAGGGGACTTTTTGCTGTCGCCTAAGAGATCGACCCTTTATTTACTGCTGAGTGGATTTCTTCGTGAACGAGACACGCATCAAAGAGGGTTGGGCACCACAGATCAGTAGAACTTGATGATCCACTGAAGCCTCATCTAGAAAGGGTCAATGTTTTTACAGTGGCAGCAAATGGGAGAGCATACAGTGGGCAACATGCCAAAGTTCAATCAGTCGATCGATCAATTAATCAATCAACCAATCAATCAATCATTCATTCACTCAACTAACCAATCAATCAATTAATCGGAAGTGCATACAATGAGCAACATGCCAACGCTGAAGTCCCTATAAAATTCATTAAAGGTCTATCAGAGAGGGTGACATGGCTTTACCTATCACAATATCACAATAGAGCAAGATGCACGCACCTAGGTTGAGGTCCTCGTTGATCTCGTTGGAAGCCACTACTAAGAAGGGAGGAGTAGGAGTGCCGTGATCCATAATGCCTGCACGCTCCAGGGTGGTGCGCTCAAAGTGGAACACGTTGATCTTGTCGCGCACGCCTGGAATCTGCATCGTGTGTATTTGTTTGTGTGCATTGTGCACATGCGCATATAAGAAACTGTGTTGTGCATGTGTTTGTGTTTGTGCATACAAGGATTTGTGAGGAGAGCATGCATGCATGTTATTTCGTGCATGTGTGCATGTGTGTATGTGTGTGTGTGTGATTGAGCAGGTGTGCAATGGATGGAGGGGCCGGTGTTGCTCTAAAAGCAATAAAACTAGTCATAGTGGGGCACATTGGGTGCACTTTTCAAACCTTGGTGTGGAATGATTCTGATCATTTTATATATATGCACAAAATGCATCCAGGACAAGGTATAGCGCAGAACAACAGCAATGTTCTTAGACACAATCCTAAAACATTGTTCTGCATGCTATCGACCGTTCCACGCACGCACATACAAATCCGACACGTGCACGAACAAAGAGCAATTTCACGTAGAATAACATATGCAACCCAAATAAGCAAACAAGCACGCTAAACACACCATGGGATTGGACAGCTTTGTGGCCACATCGTTCCGGTAGCTGTTGGCCTGTAAGTGAATTTGGGGTTGCAAATCTCAAGCAAAAGAAGGTGGGGTGCAGTCAAGCACAAAAATTCTCCTGCAGTGCAAAAGCTGCTGGTCTGCGTGATGCGTGTGTGTGCGTGTGTGTGTGTGCGTGTGTGTGTGCGTGTGTGTGTGTGTGTGTGTGTGTGTGTGTGTCGGGACAAGACATAAGGTGCAAATTTGGAAAATAGATATAGAGTGCAAGAGAGGCAGACTCGCCACACACGCACACAGTCTACGGGCGTCCTCGTGCCCAGCATTGGGTGAAAGGGAACTACAAAATATTCGATTGTATACGGTGCTCATAAAATTCTGGCCTGTTCTACGTGCCTGTTTGTTTTTCTGCGTTGCGCATGTATTTGATGGAACAGCAAGAATGAAAAAACACAAAATAATAATAATACGTCAACACAAACCTTACTCTGATGCACACAAGAGGCACCAAAAGGCAATTTGCATCAACAAAAGTGCACGCAAGTAAAATGCGTAAAATTTGGCCTGACCTTTATAACCTTATTTATGCATTTGCAGGGATTTCACCAAACATACGGTCATATAAGGCGCATATATATGGTTCTGGCCAACCCTATAAATGTGTACACACTAGTATCCCCTCACCTCACGTATGGTCATGGTGTCCGCCTTAGTGATGACAGGCACGAGGGGCACATAGCGGCCCAGCTCATACATCACTTTGATGTCCACAGCACGCAGCCTGCATGCAGGGATGAGGGACGGGTGTGACAGCCATGCGTGCAGGGATGCAGGGATGGAGATCAAGCCATGCGTGCTGGGATGGATGGTGGGTGTGAAATCCATGCACGCATAGATGCAGGGATGGAGGATGGGTGTGACAGCCATGCGTGCAGGGATGCAGGGATGGAGATCAAGCCATGCGTGCTGGGATGGAGGGTGGGTGTGAAATCCATGCACGCATAGATGCAGGGATGGAGGATGGGTGTGAAAGCCATGCGTGCAGGGATGCAGGGATGGATATCAAGCCATGCGTGCTGGGATGGAGGGTGGGTGTGAAATCCATGCACGCATAGATGCAGGGATGGAGAATGGGTGTGAAAGCCATGCGTCCAGGGACGCAGGGATAGAAATGAAGCCATGCATGCAGGGATGGAGGGTGGGTGTGAAAGGCATGCACGCAGAGATGCAGGGATGGAGGATGGGTGTGAATGCCTAGATTAGCTAGCATCAGTTCTGCTTGGAGGTGTAAGCTAAACATTCAGGGAGGATATAAGTGAATGCTGAGCGTCAGCTTATAATAGACAAAAACAATGTTTTGCTGCTGCAGGGAGCGTTAGACTGTGTGCAATAACGCTGAAGCCACTTGGTACAAAGAAATCAGGCACGCTTTGCGTTGCACCCAGAGACAGCACACAGCCTTGTGTAAACATAGGGGGTATTGCTGGTCATGCATCTTGCAATTCGGTCTGTGTAGGGAAGCAGAGCTCATGCTGTGCACAAAAGACAAATTAGACAGTCAGTCATGGCACACAGAGATGTATGAACAGTCAGCCATGGCACACGGAGATGTATGGACGGAGATGTATGGCACACGGAGATGTATGGACGGAGATGTATGGACGCATTTCATAGACAGTCAGCCATGGCACACGGAGATGTATGGACGGAGATGTATGGTACACGGAGATGTATGGACAATGGAGATTTCGCCCCGGCGTCAGGGCATGCTTGCTTGAGGCGACGAGTACTATGGCTGACAGTCACTTGTCAGCAAGCTAATACACACCTGTTGGGGCTTGTTACCCGCAATAATGTCACCTGCTCTCCTGTCGCATACAGGGGCCTCTGTCTGCTTTTCTGGCGCTCGCTGTAGAAAGCCTGGGCTGCCTAGACAGCTTGCAATCAAACAAAATTTGCCTCTGACCTGCTCTCCCGTTGCAAACAGGGGCCTCTGTCTGCTTTTCTGGCACTCGCTGTGGACAGCCTAAACTCCCTAGACAGCTCGGAACCAAATAAACTGAGCCTGTAGCCTGCTTTCCTGTCGCAAACAGTGACTTCTGTTTGCTTTTCTGGCGCCCGCTGTGGACAGCGTGGACTGACTAGACAGCTTGCAACCAAACAAACTTTGCCTCTGACAAAGTCTTTGGTCGCCAATAGTAACCTCGCGCGTTTTCTTTGGCGCTTGCTGTGGACAGCGTGGACTGCTTAGACAGCTCACTACTAGGGTTGGCCAAAACCACATATTTACGGTATACATACAGTAATTTGAACAGGGATTTCTTTAATATACATTGTATTTTGGTTCTGTCCACAGTATCCACAACCAAACAAACTTATGAGTTCAGTGTGAAACACCTGAACTCAGGTTCTTGAAGTGTAGCATAAAGTGAGATGTTCTCACTTTCTGCTTTTCTCCAGTTTCTGCTTCCCTTCTCCATTCTTTTTATTCCTTGGAGAACACAACTCTCTCTTTAGCATACTTCCCCCCCTCCCTCACCTCTTTTATATAATTTAGTCCTTAGTTTTCTCCCGTTTCTCTGGTTTCCCTGGTTTCTCTGAGTTGTTGTGTATTCTGGTTCTGGCCACAGTATCCACAACCAAACAAACTTTACATCACTACTTATGGCACAAATTCAGGTGTGCCATACATAAGAAGCACCAAGGAAAGGCAAGAAGTACACATGCACATCAGGACGATGCAGGCATCCTAGCTTTCTGGTGTCATGTGTGTCATCTGAATAACAATTATATATCAAATTCTGACGCTGAAAGCTATCAATTGCAATATTGTTCGAATCTGAGGGGGAATTGGGGGGGAGGGGTTGGGGAGGGTTTGAAATCAACCCTATTTTAACTCTCCAAAACCAAAGCTGACATTTTTCTTCTACCGGTATACCGGTATACCCGTATGTTAAACTTTTAGCTCTCAAACCACCGTTACCTGTGGGGGGGGATGGCAAAGATGCAGATGTCCACACGCGGGTCCTCCATTTCGTTCATGTCCTCTATCCGATCCCTGCTCTGTTCCATGTTCAGCCACTGCAAGGACAAAAACAGGCAGAATGCAGGCGGCTTAGCACAACGATTGTGTGGCTGACAACACCGTGTTGTTAACCAGTTGAACCCTGAGTCTATCCCTCGAAGTCAAGTCAGACACACCCCCTACGTCAGCTCCTGCCCTATTTTCAAAAAGCTGCATTGAATACCCTATTTCTGGTGTACGTAAGCTCCTGCCCTAAATCCAGAGAGCTGCATTGAAATGCCCCAGCTGTCTCTGCTTTTGACCCTCAACGTAGCTTATGCAGACGGACAGGGTTGGGCAGCTGTTTTAATGCAGTGGCTGGACCCTCACTCAATGCAGGGTGATTACCTGAAAGTCTATGTACGAATGGGCGTGCAATGGGTGTAAATTCTGCATGAACAACTCTATACGTGACCATGCGTATCTTTGCAAGTGAGCATGTGTTGCTGACATATAATTACATGCGGACAATTGTGTGTTTTATTTTCTTAATTTGTGCGAAAACGCGTGTGATACTGTGTTGCACCTTGTGGTTCTGCTCCTCTATGTAGGCTGTGAGGTGGGCAATGGAGCGGTTCACATCCAGGTCGTCTCCATAGCCAGGAGTGTCCTGCATACACAAAATGAAAAGGGGAGGTCACTAAGGAGGTCTAAGAGGGTCTCATTTAGGGTGCCGCTGAGGGCTTAAACAATACGGGCGAGCTGTAAAAAAAAAGGTCACTAAGGAGGACTCATTAAGGGTGTCCCTCAAGGGTGAATAAGCACTGCAAGTGAGCTCTAAGGGTCTCATTTAGGGTGAGCACTAAGGGTGAGCATGTAGATATCATGCTCAGGACAAACTAAGATACTCCCACAGGTGTACTGCACTCAAAAATGCTCAGGGGAAGCAAGCATGTGCAATGGCACACAAATCATTTCCTGCACATTGAAGTCAGCTCGGTCAGGATGCGTCACATTCCTTTATGGCAACAACATATTATATAATGGTGCGCACAAACGCCAGCACCCACACACAAGTGTCCCTTCTGCTGCAAAGCCATCAGGACGTACGCACGTTATGTACCAATATACAACGCACTGGTTGTCGTTGCCCCTCATTGCTTAAGTGTTAGAACAGCATCACAAAACGCCTTCCCTCCCTTTGCTAGTGCGTCAGCAAGAACGCATCCTGTACATCCATACACAGCAATCGTCCTTGTTGTTCCTCCAGCTTCCACAACACTTTGTCCTTTCTAGCACTATTATCAACTCTCATCAGGAGACGTTTTCAAGTCAAGCCTGCTCCCCTCCTGATCCCCATTGACCTTTTTCTTCTTCTTTGTGGTGGAGGAGTTTTACGTTACCCGGTGCAAAAGTGGCCCTTTTTCCTTATGGTGAATCTCACTTCGGTGTCCGGTGGCGGGTCGAAAAAAGAGAAAAAGACCAACAGAGCCAGAAAGAGTCCAGTCAGTTGGATTAAGAGATTGGGCTGGGAAGCGGGCGATTTGGTGAGAGATGCAAGCACGGCCAAGAAGCTCAGAGATGCATTTTCACATTGTCTCATATTGTGATAATATAAAATACTATTTGGATAAGATCATGGACACTTCCACAGCTGTGTTGCATCTCTCACCAAATCGCCCGCTTCTCAGCCCAATCGCTTAGTCTTGCTTAGTCTAACTGACTGGAATCTTTCTGGTCTTTTTCTCTTATTTCGACCTGCCACCGGACACCTGAAATGAGAACTGCCATAACTAATGTGGGGAGTGGTTTTTCAATGCCTGCGTAGTATTTTTTTTCTTTTCTTGTTCCTCCAGCTTCCACAAATGGACCACAACCCCTCTTCAACCACACATATACACAGAATAGCTATGCACGCGCAAAAACACACATTGATCGTTTTCACCCCTCCAGCTTTTGCACCATGCCTACATGCCCCCCCTCCCTGACTGCACATTAACAACTAAGCTGGGCCAGGATTGTGCACATACACCGTACGTTACCGCACGTGTTATTTTGTTCTGCAAAACATGCAGTATACACAACGAATATAAATGTATGTGCAGGGTTTTGGCAAACCCTTTGAAATAACTACACACCTGGACTTTGTACACCCAAACACAGCGATCGTCCTCGTCCCTCCAGCTCACAGTCGAGCACAGCGATTCAGGGTCCTGCACATTATGTTGTGTCTGCCTCAAGTGGTGTCAAATCACATGTTGACACAGCAGGTGTGACCAGCCTGAGACATGCAGCTGTGGTATCACAGAGCAAACCCCTTTTCAATTCAAACTTTGCACCTCTGATTCTTCAGTTGCTATGCAGTACCTCTGTTTTTGCTCCTCACACTGCTGGTGCCTGCAGTTCCTTTTTCTCTGTGTGCACACTTGTCGGCTTCATGCAAAACAGGCCATCCTACACCACAACCCACCTTCAGCCACTGTTCTTTTGAGGTGTAGCTGCCATCATGGACCTGCACAAGTCAATATGGTAGGGCATGCACATCTGTGTCCGCATGTGCATGTGCGTTGTGTGTGCATGATTTCATGGCTGTCACTCAGTTGTCAAGAAGGTATGGCCTCCATTAGATTGCATCAGCTAGAAGCTGTTGCTCAGACATCAGACAGGTCAGGGCAAAAGAGCCGAGCCCTGCCTTCCTGACCACGCTCAATATAGTGGGCCACAATTCCTTGAATGTAAAACGTGGTGGCTTCCAACACATTAGTCATACGCACACATACAAGCATCATGGTTACAGTCAACCCTGTCTACAGTTGCACAAATTGATTAAGATATGTGCAATTTCTCCTGTCGCTTCACTACCATGATCTGACATGCAAAAGCTCGCAGCAGATGACACAATGACATTCATGACAGCCATGTGATGACATCAGACGCAGTCAACAGGAAATGACTATTACAGCTATCAAACCTGCAATCGTTCTCCAGGGGTGGACAGCAGCGCCCGTACGAGGGTGGTCTGCAATTGTATTGAGAAATGTAAAAATGTCAATAGGATGATGGGGGTTTATTGAAAGAATTAAGTATGAGACGGTAGGTATGTATTAAAGAGGGATTACAGTACTTTGTCTGGTTTGAAAGGCATTGCGGAAGGATGGTATGTGTGTAGTACAAAAGAGAATAAATTTTGCATATAGGGGAGGTAACAGACATGCTAGAGAAGAACGGCAGCAAGAAGTTTTGGAGAAGGAGGGGTGCAGGGCTTGTTGTGTGGGAAGACAGAGTAAACAGATGGACATTTAATACCAGGTAACGTGTCATCCTCACATTGACTAACTGAAACAGTAAGCTGCTTGTGTTTTTGGACATCTCTGATACAGTGGGGCGGTATAACTGTTGAATATCCACTGCTTACCCTGCGGAGCATATCCTATGCTGTTCCCATCTTTAAACTAAATAGCATATGGCACCCACCTTGCCGAGCCCGCTATCTCCAACGACCATGACCTGCGTGCACAGAAAAGGCAGTTGAGTTGTGACCTTAAAAGATGCAAAGCACATCACTAGCACCGTTTAAATATTTAAATGTCATGTTTTATTGGCTAGTTCCTGCACACGCACGCGGGTCTATTTTGTCAAGGAGCTATACTTACAGGATGCTACACAGCACCCAGAGCAGCCGTTGTGCTTGACTAGTGTCAGCACTGAATGTTTTCCTAATACACGCTGAATCATGTCAGTCATATCTCGCTTCTTTCGATTCACTTGGACAGCAGATTAGTAGGGTTGACCAGAATCGTAAATTACATGACCGTATACTCAGTGATTTCCCTGCCAAAAATACCGCATATACAACCTATTTATGGTTCTGGCCAACCCTACAGATGAACTAGAGGGGCTCACAACAATGGTACCGAGCCACTCTTGCCCAAACGCCTTGCACTGCCTTGACAAGCTACAAGATGGGCCCTACCTTGATGTGCTTCTTCTTCCAAATCTTGTGTGGGCGGGGGCGCTTAGGGCCGAGCAGATTTGAATCTGTGGGAGCTAGGGACCTGTTTGCAAGGGTATCCAGTCTACAAGTAAGCAGACTGCTGCCTTTAAAAGAGTGCTAAGTAGCCAGGGACTAAACATGGCATACACAAGTATTTAAAGGTCACACATTGCCTTTTTTGCTCAGTCCTACATGCCTCATCCTCTTAAGTACACCAAGACATCCATACTGTTGAAACCAGCTGCAATTAACACAAAACACAGCTAACAATCAGCATACTGGCCAAATGGAATTTTACGCCTAACACTAGGGTTTCTCCTTTTCATTGCTCCTCACCTGCTGGCACAAGACATGCTCCCAAAGCTCGGGCGACGCTCTGCACGGCATGCATTGCACAAACAAAATATGTACATCGCACGTGATGAGGTTGAATTCACTCTAACAGAAAGTATACTAATTTACAAATGCTGACAGCTACCAAAACCACGTGCGCGGTAGTCGAGAGTCCTTCTTACCCAGCCTTGGCGCTTGATCAATGTTTGAATTGGGATGGCCCGAGAGAAGGGATCCCTGCCCATTCACATTCACGTCGCGCAAGCTCATGACTGCGTGCGCATTCGGGACGTGGAGGGTCGATGTAAGTCTCTTGTATTCCACGTCAAACCCGCCTTGCAGCTGGATTATATCAAGTAAGCAGCTGAGCTAAGAATTGCTTCAAACAGACTGGTGGCACCATTGCACTCCAAGAAAGCAGAGAGTCAAGGGGGCAGGCGCTGCGGTCAACAGTTTAATCTGCCTCTGCTGCACTCTTGGTCCGTTACCTTGCTTGCAGCTCTCAGGTTGTGGGTAGTAGCCGTCCTCTATCCACTTCTTCGGCATCTGTGAGGAAGTATGTTTGTGCGTGTTCAAGTGCGTATGCAGGAGAGTGTGTGTCGGATCCTCATACGCTTTCTTGGTTCTACTATACAGTGTGTGTGTATGCGCTTGTTTGTTTGTGTGTGTATGCTGTGGGGACTCACAGAAAGGAAGGAGAGAGACTCTTTGAAAGGAAGGAAGCCTCTTGAGGGGGATCGGTATCCTCCTTGTCAGAGATCCTAATGTAATTTATTTACAATAAAAAGTACGACAAAGAATTATGGTGCACAGTTCTGACACCTCTCCTGGTTTACTATTACTAAATTGATTTACTCCATTTTGTTTTGTGTGCTTTGTTTTGTAGCCAAAATGCAGGCGTCAATGCTCCGTCAGGTCAGTGCTATGTTGGGTGGCATCTGGGCAACGCAATTTTTGTTCCTGTAGGTGCAATGTTCATGTTTGCGTACTCCTGGGGAGAGAGGACACCACCCGCACCACACATGCTTGCAGCCAGCCCAGATGCGTACTCCTCCACACCTGCATCTTAGCTCACAAACACACACCCACTCTCCCAAACAGAGTGCATCTGTCCCTAAGACCACTGGCAGGCGGATGATGACTGTGGAGGCCAACAAAAAGGTGTCAAAGAAGACCAAGTGAGTGAAGGGAGCTTTTCCAATGCTGGAGAATTCTCGTTTTGCGTCCTGCCAATTTGGAAGCGCATGCGACGAGGGATGAGCGTAACCAGCCGCGCCTGTTGTAAAAACAACACCCGTTGCGCAGGGTCATCTACAAGAACAGCGGGGAGATAAAAATGGTGCCCGTGGGCTACTGGCGCAACTTCCTGAAGCCCTCCCTTCAAGCAGAAATCGTCAGCGAAGGCGTGCTACAGTGAGTGGTG
>Ga0307945_1000449_pt1 | contig 28092 bp, 30 predicted proteins | sample OrgLakmetagen228_FD_201818 | JGI IMG/M metagenome (GOLD analysis project Ga0307945, IMG submission 201818) | Saline water microbial communities from Organic Lake, Antarctica - #228 | ecosystem: Environmental > Aquatic > Non-marine Saline and Alkaline > Saline | place: Antarctica: Organic Lake...
GTGCGAGTGTGTGTGCGTGCGTGTGTGTGCGTGCGTGTGTGTGCATGTGTGTATGTGTGTATGTGTGTGTGTGTGTGTGCGCAGGTGTGTATGTGTTTATGTGTGTGTGTATGAGTGTGTGTGTGTGCGTGTGTATGTGTGTGTGTGTTGTGTGTTTGTATGTGTGTGTGTGTGTGTGTGTTTGTGTATGTGTGTGTGTATGTATGTGTGTGTGCACGCGAGTGTGTATGTGTGTGCGTGCGTGCGTGTGCGTGCGTGTGTGTTTGTGTGTGTATGTGTGCATTTGTGCGTGCAAGTGCATAATGGTGACTGTGCAAGCCTCACTCACCAGTTGTACATGTCTGTGCGTGCATTTCGAAAGTCTAGCAGCCTCAAAGTCCCGCACAGCGCGCTTATGGGTAGTGACCAGTAGAGCAGGAAGATGGAAAACAGAAAGGTGGGGAAAGAAATAGTTCTGTGTGTCAACGAGTCCATTTGCTTTGTATACCCCGATCAACACATGAAGAACCTTCAAAATGGAAAACTCTGTTACAATTGTTCAACCGCAAATTGTCTCAATGGCTCAATTGCACAACACTAAACCTGCGGGTTAATGAATGATAAATAAAGTTGATCTATTTATTGTGAACGGCAGCTCGCCTGAAAGAAGGCCAATTGGCCACACTTCGAATCGGTGAGTCCCCTTGGTGAAACCTCTCAAATTTCAATGTCTCAACCTCTAACCTGCTTCATGCTGCACCATGGGGTTTATCCTGAAGAGGCAACTGCTGTTCTCTTCACCTCATTTTGCCCAAGGGTTGTAGGACCATGCCGTTGTGCACCTGTTGCAAGTATGGATTCAATAAACTTCTAGCTCAACTTGGCACGGAATCGGTCAGGCATGCATATAGCCTTCAGGCAACTGCTTGAAGCAATAAGGAGAATATCTGGGTCAGAAGAGCTCAAAACACACACGTTGTGCTTCACACACCCAATGTCACCCCCCCCCTTTCTGGGTTCAAAAAGTCCTATATAACCTCAAAAACACAGGTAGAACTATGTAATTTCTCCTTCAAAGGCCCTCGGGTGTACGCATTTTCACTGCAGGCACAGGGCGGAGTGATGGCTCTGGATGCGCAATGCCAAGAATCGTTTCTACTGTTCCAATACACAAGTGCATCGAATGCTTCGTTGTTTTATGATGTGGAGGTGCGCTATGATGGGTTAGTTGCTTGTAAATGGTTGTGCATGGACATGGCTTAGGAAGAGGTAGCTCAGTCGTACGTGCTGAGTGCTAGGATGATTTCTTCTGCATATGTAAACCCCTGAGCTCATGCAATAATGCTTACTGGTTGTAAGTATGATGCGACAGTTCATGTGACGCATTATTGCAGGATTGGGGTGAGGCAGAGCTGGAGAACTATGCCCTGGATCAAAAGCAAAGCGAGATTCGACCCACCCTGGCCTTTATTGCAATGGCCATCATCACTCTCCTCATTTTTCTGCTCTGGTGAGTTACAGCCCAGGTCACGCATCATGCATTTTGTCAATAACATCGCATTGCAATCACAGATACACATCTTAGGTACACCAAACGTACCGGAGCGCTTGTTGTCTCGCAGGAGGTTTTTCCGGTGCTGCAGTGTTTGCGTCTTCTGCCGTGGCTCGTTTCGTGATCGAAAGCATGACATGGTAAGCAATCTATTTACTTTGCCGTATTGTGTAGCCACTTGTCAGGAGCACCGTGAATGCCAAAGGCTAGCCTAAAGCAAACGGCATGGGCAAAAAGCACTAGTGCACCCAAATCTTATTCTCACGCAATTTCAGGGCAACACAACAAGCTTAATCAGGCGGATTTGTTTTTTCCAGCAATTTCTCCTTAAATTATAATAATCTTGCATACACGTGCTAAATTTGTCCGCACTATGCGACTCACCATCTCTCACCATCTCACCCTGACCTATGACTACCGTAGTAAAAGCTCCTGCTGGCAGTACTGCAAGTAAATAAATGGTTTTGGGGGCGCATTGTAATGTTTCATATGCAACCGATTTGATACGTAAGAAGGGGTGGAGGGGGGGAAAGTGCAGGGACAGGATACAGGATGCTTAAGACCCTGGTGTTCCTTATGGATTCAAAATTTCCGGTCATCCCACCACTGAGGAGGAGGGTGAAGTGCAAGGATAGAATATAGCCACTGAAGCTCGATTGATCCTTGATGTATGCACGGAAGATCAGTCGGAGAGCTCACCGGTATTCCCGAGAAAAGAAGTCCGCAAAACTTGCAGGTTAACGTTGCTGGCCTTACAGCGGACTTGCAAACAAATCATGCTAATTATTTGGCCTTCTCACAATCAGTAGGAGTTGCATTACTTCAGTAGCCCGACAGTACTTGAACGTAGTATAGCAAACGTAGTACTTACACATCCACCATTATTCGTCCACAGGCAATGAGTGGATACGATATCACCCGTACTCACTATATCATGGCATCCCTCTGGAAGGGATGCATTGGGGCCCTTTTCCTTGGTAAGGCACTCTTGTTGCGCTGTGTATGTTTGTTGTTTAATACGTGTGAGTGAGTATGTATGTGTGTGTGTGTGCAAATCCAATGCAGACCATATTATGCCAAGTAAAGACTCCATAACTGGTCAATTTAGGTTATACCCATGCCACAGTCCCCCCAAACATTGCCAAGAGCTGTTCATTCAATTCAAAGCCCACTTTACCTCATAATCTTGCAAGAGACTTGATCTAAATATAACCGTTGAGCTTTCAGGAAAAAATGGCACTCTGGGGAATTGTGTGGGGCTGGGCGCTTATTCATTTGCACGCGCTTTGGCAGGGAATAAGGTGCATTCCTAAACATGCAGTGATTGGTTTCTACTTCAGGACACCCACTGGGACCTGCTGGATCTTTCAGGCTGCTTTCTGTGCAGGTATATAGAGAAACAAGTATGCTATCTAATACCACTCTTGGTTCCCAAAATGGTGAAGTGATAGGAGCGACGTGGCTGATTCAAGCTTGTTGGCACTGTTTGGCCGGGAAGGGTGGGTAGTCATGCATGGGTAACCTTTATTGCTCAGTGCAACCCTACGCTTTGGTACTTGTAATCACTTGTAAATAATTACGCAACATCAAACAAGGGGCCGACACCAACAAAGCCCTGAGGTGTATGGTATGATAAAACATACTGCGGGCATTGGAACAACGCACAAGTAGGGTTGGCCCAGACGACACGTAGTACATACATAGCGTGCATGGCTTTACTTCTTATTACTTACCTGCTAAATGTATCATATGCCCATATATGGTTCTGGCAAACCCCATGAATGAGCCACAAGCTTTGAAACATTTAAGCAGTAAGCAATTATTTCCAGCTAGTGCCCTGCCCCCAGGTTTGTTCCTCCCTCCTCATCGACTCATACTCCTCGACAATGGATAATATAACACAATTGCTAAATATGCATGAGAGTTTCTGCCAGGAATTTCCGTGGTATTATTGTATACCGGTATGCAGGTGCATGGTCATCCTTAGTGCCTGCTGATTTTGCAGAAATCTGTCAAAAGCAGAAATCGTATCCATTGAATGGCCTTGAAAGCAACAATTTGCCTGCCACTTCAGGGCTCCTGGCCTTGTTGATTTGGGGTCTGACGACAGTGGACAAGGATTTTGGAAATCAGGCCTTCAACGCCATCGACACGCCTTTTGACTACCTGGACTCGGTATGTTTTCCTATTGGTTCGGAGCCTACCTGACAGGGATTCCAAGAACTGGAAATCAGAGGCTCAGAGCACTGAGTTTCAATCAGCTAACCCCTCACGCTCGCTCCGCACGGCTTAGAACTGTAGATGTTGTGGATTGGATCACGACAAGTTCTCGTTGTTCTCCGCCCGCGTATTGTCACAATCATTGCAATGTGATCGCTTTGCCCAAGCAGATTTCACTCGCCGTGGAAGATGCCACGCAGCCACTTGTGACCATCTCGTCTGAGCTACTGCCTGAAACGCAGCAAGTCATCACAAGCAATCTGCATGGTCCTTCAGGAAATTCAGAAGCCTTTTCTGAGGCTTTGGAGGTGCGTTCAGGCCATTCTAACCAGGCACGCAACGTGGCATCTCAGACACACACACACACACACACTGCACACCTACATGCACACTGCACACACTGTACTGTGCAAAGATTATGTCATTGCTTTAAAATATGGTAGCAGGGGGGCGAAGAAGGACAAGACGAGGTACTTACAGGGTTAATCAAGACCATTCATACGTATGTACAGTGCATATACTGCATTTTAAGAGGGTAAATGTCGGTATATGTGATCATATACGGTGCGCATTTACAGTTCTGGCCAATCTCAGTATTTGTTATTGTCACTGTTTGTAGGTGAAGTGCAGATTTCAAGCGATGCTTTCTTCTCCAAGTTGTATGGTTAAAATTATAGATAATCCTGGCACCATCTCTCAAGCATCCGTCCAAGTTAAAGCTTGAACAAAGTCAAGGAAGCATGCACACTCATGGCACTAAATAAGCCTGTTTTCTTGCCGTGTACCCACAGGGAGCCAAGTCACGCATGAGGTTTTTTAAGGAGCTTTCTTGCTGTGTGTCCACAAGAAGGGAACTTTCTTGCTGTGTGTTAAGTAGAAGTGTCCAGAAAGAGTGCTCTTGCTGTATGCCCACAGGGAGCCAAGTCGCGCATGAGGTTCCTGAAGGAGCTTGAGCCCAGCATGCTCCTTACAGCAAACAGGCTGGAGTGGTTAAGAGGAGCGGAGGCCAATCAGACAGGTTTGGCATTAAGGAGGGGTCATAGCTCGCTCCAACCCTAGCTAGCCCTCTCCACATGCTCGTATTGATGCTTTCCTGGTGCTAATGTATGAGGCAGAATGGTGCCGTGGTTAATAATTGCGTTGCTTTCGCCGCTGCTACTGCTCTGCTGCAAAACTGGGCATGCACACATGCATTAAACTCACACACACATAGATCACGCATTCACTCATTTGCACACCCTCATATTTATGCATGCACAGATTACCTGGCTACCTTTGACGATCAGGTCCTTGATTTAAAGGACGCCGTGGACTTTGTTGTCGCGTTTGATTCTACAGAGCTGCCTGAATCAGCTGAGATTCAAAATCTTCTAGACAGCTTGGATGCTGTAATACAATCGTGAGTACCTGCACATGAGCTGTGCCAGATGCATTTCGCTGTGTGCATGGTCTTCACTCTGCCTGTGCGCAATCGATTCGGCCCATCCATCAGTAAAAATCAAGGAAGGATGTGTGTCATGTCTAATAATTATTATCTGATACTAAATGTCTAATTTTAACAACAAAGCAAAATGTCTGGAAGCTGGCTGCATCAAGGACATATTGCTAACTAAATTAATTTAACATTGAAGCCTGGGTTGCCAAGAATTTCCTGAAAAGAGGTGTTTCTAAAATGTAAAGAGGTCATGTTCCCCCTTGATGCAGTCAATCCAGTAGCAACAAGCAAGATCTGCGGGACGCGTTGGACGAGGTTGACGACCCAAACGACCTTGACACCAAGCTAGGCAACCTTGAGGTTGCGTTGCAAGAGGTAATATCGTCAGGGTTTGCTTTGTTGCAAATCTAATTAGGGTTTGCTTTGTTGCAATTCTAATCAGGGCATACAATCCTGATGCCTTGTGTCAGTCGTTGTGTCACACAGACTGCGACAAAACTTGTAGCATACAACTTCTGATCCTGCTTCGCATCAAGAATCTGAGTGTGTTTTTGTGTATGCGTGTGTGCCTGTGTGTGTGCGCCTTTGCGTCACTTGTGGTATGCCTTCTGTGTGCTGTGTGTGTGTGCCTTTGCGTGTGTGTGTTCCTGTGTGTGTGATCTGTATGTTTGTGTGTGTACGCACTGTGTTTTGTGTAAATGTGTGTGTACTGTGTGTGTACTTACTGCGGTTGTGAGGGTGTGTGTATGTGTGAGTCGGTGTGAATGCGTCTGTGTGCCTGTGAGTGTAATAGAATATAGGGGTGTGTGAAATGTGTGCAATGTGTGTGAGTGTGTCTGTTTGTGTCCATGCATTAATGCATGCGTGCGTGCCTCAGCCAATGAAGAATCATAGCGAGCGTCATGCAAGCGTGTGTCACACTTTAAAACCATCGGTCATAAATTTCTGACATTGGATGCCTGTCTGTTGTTAGGGTGGCGAGAATGATACTGCCTCACACTGCGCACGTGCGCCTGTGTGCCTGTGCGTATACGTGTGTTGTTGTTGTTGTTGTTGTTGTTGTTGTTGTTGTTGTTGTTGTTGTTGTTGTTGTTGTTGTTGTTGTTGTTGTTGTTGTTGTTGTTGTTGTTGTTGTTGTTGTTGTTGTTGTTGTTGTTGTTGTGATGATATGTAGTACCTATGTGTGTGTTCCTGTGTGTGTTAGTTCCTGTGTGTTCCCGCGTGCGTGTGCGTGTGTGTGAGAATGTGTGTGCGTACGCTTGTGTGTATGTGCGCGTGTGCGTGTGTGTGTGTGTGTTTCCGTGTGCGTGTGCGCGTATGCTTGTGTATGTGTGTGTGGTTCCTGTGCTCGTGTTTGTATTCCTGTGTGTGTCTGTCTGTGTGTGTGTGTGTGTGTGTGTGTGTGTGAGAGAGAGTGCATGTATTTCACCTTGGAGGTTTCAACCTGTTGCTTGTCCAGCACAGGTGACAAACGCGTAGCCACGACCACTACGACGGGGCGTTATGACTTGCTTGAATTGGCTTTTAACTGTTTCTTAATTCATTAGGCCAAAAAGCGGCGCTTAATTAAGTTTCGTTTTTGAATTGCAACTTGTGAGTTCTGACATTTGGAGGCACCAACAATGAATTTAAGGAGCGGTGGTATTAATTTACAAGGCGCGTGTTGCACTGAGAATGTGTTGGTTTCCAAAGCTGTCAGGAGTTTGAAACTGGTCTGTTTTTGCGAGACTGACCTAACAAGCGTAGGTTGTGAGGAAGGTAAAATGGCACGCTTTTGACACTTAAAGCTTAAAGTGCTCAGAAAGGTGGTGAAACGGTGGAGAGATGAGGAGTTGAAGGGTAAAAACAGGCCATCTTTGTACTGGTGCGCGCGTTGGTCATTCACTCTTATCCTCCCCTTTTTGGGTTGAATAGGTTCTGTAAGAGCAGAAAAACACTTCTTTGGTCCAGAAAAGCTCCTCCTTCCAAGGCCCTTTGAGGGCTACTAGCTAAAAGACTCAGCCACGAAGAATCGTACTTTCACAACAGGCACATGCCAAACCTGAAGGCATCAAAAGCTTGCTACAATTAAACGTATATAATTCCAATGCAACCTTATAAACCAGGGTCCAAAGACGAAAACCTGTTTATTGCTTTTGCCACGTTGTGCTGATGTGTACATCTGTGTGACCTTAACAATGCAGATCGCAAAGCTTGATGTGGCAGCACTGCGGGAGATCAGTACTGCAGCAGCTCTTCCTTCTGCTTCAGACCTGGACGAACTGAGTGATGTCGCCTACATGAGGGATCTAGAGCAGCAGGGGGGCGGGCTGGCAGTCACCGACAGTGCATCTGGGCAGCCACGCGAGCCTCCTTTGCCTTTTATAAGTCAGCGCTTGGACGCCATCAGCCAGGTGGGTGCTCAAGTTAAGTGACAGCTAATGCCAGCTAGTATTGTTGTTCAAGGTCCAAGCAAGCCATTGGCCAGGTGGGGGCTCCGATTAAATGACAGCTGCTGCCAGCTAGGTCTTGCTGTTGCAGTTGCAGGGTTTGTACGCGCGTAACAAGTTGCCCTTGGCCAGGTGGGCACTGCAAATGTATTTGCAAGGCCTAAACCAACTGGAAAGCCTGTTTTACAGATTGCGCTTGTGTTGCTTTACGAGGGGCAGCCTGTCACAAAGCACAGACTCAGGCACGACCCTGGAATTGCCAACAAGCACTTTTAATTTGCCTTGTCCTCCCTACGTCCAGGATGTGGTATCACTGACACCAGAAATCAATCAGGCTCGTGACCAGCTCACCACTTTAGAGAACATCGCTGCAGAGATGGGAAGTCTGGAGTATGAGCAGCTTGCACGTGACATCCGCCAGGCTCTGCAGGTGCGTATTGAGAACCAGGAAGCGCAAGGAATGTCAAGCACGCCTCACAATACTACCAAGAAAAGGAGCCTTGGATACGAGTGAGTGTTTTGAAGCTCATCCACCCTAAAAAGGGAAAAGAAATCATGATCATTTAATCCTCCAGCGATGCAGACTGGTTGGGCTGAAACTGGCTCTAGATGAGAGTCTGTAACAGCACTGGAAAGAGCCGAACCTTTCCTAGATCACCCTGGTTAAATAACGTTTTTTGCCCTCCGAAATCATGCCGGCTCTCTAAAATATTTATATTTATTTTCAGGCTCTGGGGATATCCGGGATTGCCGAAAATAAAGTTTGGCGGGTGGCCGATTGGTGATAAGCGGCTCCCCAGGGCCTCCCCTCGCCCCCCTTGCTCCCCTCCAGCCCCGTCAGCAGCACCTGTTGCGCCCCAAGGGGTGTACCAGCAAAAAGCAATCAGCTTCAAATCAGTAGCAAACGCCGACCGGGCCATTGATTGAAGGTTGAGGTTTGGGTTAGTCGTGGAGGTTGAGGATGAGCAAGCTGCAGTGGATGCACATGCAGATACAACAAGGCAGCTCAGCAGTTGGCATGCGACCAGGTGGGGTAGCTCATGCAGACAAGGTCACGCACCCAGGCCCATGCCCAAGCTGCACTATCAGCACGCCCAAGCAAGCAAAGCACACAGCGGCAGCAGCACCAGCACCAGCTGCAGCAGCAGCAGTGAGGAGAGAACCAATACACATGCCACATGCACACGCACAAACACGCATGTGCACGTATACACACACGCGTGCTGACTGGGCTAAATGCCCACTGGGATGGTGCGGGAATGGCTAATTTGTTTCTTGAAAGGGTCCCCTCCCGGGGTTACTTCTTATATTTACGAATTTTGGGTTTTGGGGCGAATACGGTAAGGTACGGTATATGCTTTGTACCAAGTCAACCAAGGCAACAGAGGGATCGCGGAGCTTGGTGTTTTATGCTCTGAGAAGCAAGACCAAAGCCTTGAAAGCCTCCAGTGTATGAATGTAGTAGATAGTGCCACCCACACCTAGCAATATGATGTGGAAGGTAATGGAGGTTCCCTGATATTTGGTGCAAATATCTGCGTGCTGTTCCATTGCGCCGTGCAACTGGGTCTAGGGTCTAGTCAATGAGTTGGTCACGTTAACTTGTGCTTAGACCTTTGGTTGGTGCTGTCTGGGAAAGGTGGCTCTGTTCTGGTGACTGGCGTTGCTACTGAGATGCTCCCAGTCTCCCATTTCCCAATTGCCCCTGCCACTCTGGAGAGCCCATCCCCCTTCGTTAGTTTTTGTTCATGTAGTTTGCAGAGATGGGGTCAACCAACATAACATCTGGGCGACTGGAGGTATATTTATTGTCACCCAAAAAGTGAGATGGAGAGAGCACTCATAAAAGCACAGCCTGTTTCAGAAACTTGGACATTATAACACAGCCTTTGTCGCTGCCTGTTTGCAAGGACAAAGCGGGATACCTATGAAGCCTTCGCTGCTATTGGCTTATGTGAACATACTAGATTATGTATCGCAACGACCCCACTCTCTAGTCTGGTGTGTGACAGCTGCTGCTGCAGCTTTGCTTGCCAGTCATGGCTTTTAATAGAAGATACAGGGTTACTTGAGATAGCCATTTCCTGGTTCTCACCAACAACACACTTGCTACTCGTGCCTCTGGGCCCTCAGGAAGATGGATATCCACCAACATTCTCAGACGGCCCCTTGCTTGATAACCTGGAGGTCGTCTCTGACCGCTTGAGCCCCACTGTCGACGACCTCATTAGATACATCACATCATTGAGGTGGGGTAAATCGCATCAGTTCAGTAGGGTAAAAGATGGTGGCATCGACATTGCTCGTTTGTTGCTCTATGGTTGCCCGGCGCGCGAGTTTTTTCCAGAGTTGCTGACCAAGCTCTAGACAGGTCTTGAAGAATTTGGTATCCAAGGCCCGCAACTGTGAATGACTTCACATATGTGGGTCGGCATCGCATTCATCCTGCTCTTGGGATGATGGAACCTGGATCAAGACGCAGGGGCTTGCCAATCTTTCCATAACACTTCCTCATCTCCTCCTCCTCCTAACGCCTTTCCCCTTTGTCTGATTGTATAGGACTGTTCTCGGAAGTATCTCTGACGTGCGTGATGCACTGCAAGCGCATGATGATGGAGGGAATGATGGAGCGCTTGTTGACGAGCTCAATCAATTCAAGCCCCTAGTCCAAGATGCCCAAACACGCCAAGACAACACAGACTTCAGCAGTTTCCAGGTGTGAGCTTGTAGGTGTCACACAAATGCACAAAACAGCTCAAAACACTCTCACACATGCTATGGGGTGACCTCTGTTTGAGTACACACTGCGTTGCACCTGCACAGATGTACGCAGCAGATGCATGCAAGGGTGCCACTAACAAGCTCACAGCATTTCCACACACGCCAGGGCACCTTTGTTTGAGCATGTTGCACCTGCACAGATGTTGACCGTCATCCATACGCAGATGTAGCTATTGGCTTGATCTTGGCTTGCTCCTGAATCACCTAGTGCTTCTGGATCAGCTAGTCAGTCAAGGAGCAGGATACAACTGCACATGCTCAAACAGGGGTTGCGATACTGTGTAATTTACATGGTGTGGTGCATCACGCATTAAGATACTGAATACTAGTACTAGTATCTAAATGTGTACAATTAAGTGCACCCGGATGTCAGCAGGAGCAGCTACTGATGCAACTGTACAAACTTACCCTTTTTTGAGCTCGTGCTCTTGCAATGCTTGGCGAGGAAGCATGCTACCAACAGGGCAGGGCTTGCTTTTTTCTTTAAACTGGATGTTGTGTTGCATACAGGAGAGCACTCAGTAATTGTCTACTCAGCTACTCAGCTACTTTTAGCAAAGTGTGCCTTCCTCATGGAACGTCTGACTCACAATTGCTGATAGAGTTCAAACGCCACATTTTTGGTCTGCTCTACCCAATGTAGGCCGGTGCCGCTGACGTTGACGACAATGCACAAGACGCTGAAGATGCGTACCTGGTATGCGTTGCCTGAGGCTTGAAGTAATGCTGTGAGGATGTATGAAGTCATGCTGTGAGTGAGGGTGCTTGAAGTAAGGCTCTGCAGCGCTTGAAGTAATGCTGTGAGGTGCTTGAAGTCACGCTGTGAGTGTGGGTGCTTGAAGTAAGGCTCTGCAACGCTTGAGGTAATGCTGTGAGGGTTTGTGAGCTGGCTCTGCATCGCTGCATCAAGCGTGCTGGTGCCGCTCATTCCACCTTGTGACCATGTAAGCCACCACTACAACTTGCACTACTACGACTCACCATACAACAACTTACACGTCATCTCCTTTTCAGCAAATTACTCCCCGCACCTCACACACACATTTGGCACACCACCATACGCATGTGTGTGCGCTGCAGGCTCCTAATCCCAGTGTCCAAGGCGAAGTGCAGGCTCGCAAAGATTATTTTGCAGGCTTCCTCAACCGTCTTCCTGCTTCACTGGATGCCTACGTCACAAATCTCAGGGAGCTTTTTGTTCGAGCTGAACCTAGGGTGCGTGGATTGAACATGGCAGCTGTAGATTACGCTTGCAGAGGTTCACAACAATCACACTCAAGGTATCTTACAATACCACTCAGCAAGGACGTGTATCGGAGCAAAAGATGTTTCTACGCAGATACCCAATAGAATTAAAGAAAGCTTGCCTGCGGGGAAGCGTTTGACTTTCCCCAACCTTGCAATTTAATTTCAACAGCGCTCGCCACCAGTGGCAACTTTTTGGCTTACTTAGCCTTGCATATGCATTTGCATCGCCAACCAAAATATTAGCACGGCAACCGGTCGCAAAACAACGGCATCAAAAAAAAGAATAGGAGTCCTTTGGTATCAGGTCCCGTAGAAAAGGAATGGATTGACTCATCTGTTGATTGCACGATGTGCACAATCGCAGTTGTGTACACGCGTGTGCATGCCATTCCAGTTACCGGACATCGTAAATAGGGGCAGTTGCTGGTAATAGCAGCTAAGGTTAAAGAGCTTTGTCTGGCAACGCTACAAGTGCAACCTCAACCAGAGCAGGGCACCTGAGGCCCGGAATGGGCATATATCATTATGCTCTTTGGCCTGCGTGCGATGGACTTGGAAATCTTCAACAATTACCATTACCACACACTGTGTCTATGTGGGTGTAGGAATCAGAGCTTGCCATGCTCAATCTGTGAAGTGCGTGGTTAGCCGTGCGTGCCAATCATTGCAGGTCCCAGCCTCTAAGATGTCACCTTAATTCCTACTACTTTTAAAAGCAAATACAGACAGGTATACAAACAATAATTGTCGCATAAGTTCAGCCAGTTGCCCTGATGTAGAAAGGAACAAAAATTCATTTTCGACCCCCTCCAACACAGATGTATCTGCTCAACATATTTCAAAGTATTAATGGGACTGCATCGATGCGACTCGTAGTGAAAACTAGGCTGTTGCGTTGGCTTTCTTTGGGGAACAATTCTCTTGTTAGGGGAATTAGACCATGATAGAACGGAAGCCCAACGGCTGACCTCCCTAGCTACATGTGATGTGGAGTTTGCGCCTCTGCAGTGCAGCGAGGTTGATCAGTTGCCCTCCTTAGTACTTCTCACAACTAGTTGCTTGGGTGTTTACACTAAAAAGGTGCTTGCTTTGGACAGGTGCTGCTTTGGAAAGATGTTGCTTTGGAAAGGTGTATACACTAAAGAAGGTGCTTGCCTTTGGAGTTCCTCGTTCCCTTCCAAGTCGATACTTGTATGAATGGCTGGGAATCAGTATGTTCTATTTTCTTGACCAAAGATACTTTGAAGATATCCTCGTGTTGTTGTTGGATCCTGCAGGTGTTCTCTCCAGTGGAAACCCTGCTCAGCACGCTGGATGCCTTTTTGCAAGAGGTCACAAGCATTGCGCAAGAATCAGGCGATCTAGAGGGCAACTTGCTCGACACGACCAGTGAAGTGGATAACCTGAAGGATGTGGGACCCGTAGGGGTGAGCTTGTGGTTGTGGTTGTGTGTGTGCGTGCGTGTGTGCGTGTGTGTGTGCGTGTGTGTGTGTGCGTGTGTGTGTGTGTGTGTAGTTGCGTGTGTATGTGTGTTGGGAGGAGGGTACTTGGTTGGGGGTGATGCGTCCAAGATGGTAATTGATTAAGCTGCCCTTTGGTACAAGGGGGAGCGCTTGCCTTCCAAATCAGCATCCTTATTGACACACCATTGGTTGAGCAAGTACCAGTGAACGTAATAGACATAGGAGGAAACAAGAAGAGGGGGATTGAGTCCCAAAAAGGAATGTTTTTTACATGCTCCCCGCAAAAGTTTACAGGGTATTTGCAAGCTTCAATACGTGCATGTAATTGTAAGGCAGGCTATTGTTCCGTTGCAAATGCCTGATAAGCCACGGCGTGGACCCCAATTTTTGCTGCCGTTTTTTTTATGACAGATTATCATCAGCACCAAAATGAGATTTTAAATGTTTGTCCTTAAATGAATGAAGATCATTGCACAAGAAATGAAGTGGAACGACCAAGTGGTTGATGAGATGTAAGTTATGCCATTTCCCATGATGTAGAGCACGTATTTAGGGCATGGGTGCCCTTCACGTATTTAGTTTTGTCAATGTGTACACAGAGCAATTTACGTGGATCTGAGTGCGTGCCCTGGTAGCTTAAAATGTCAGCTTCAGTTTGAATCAAGCAAGTCTTATTTGATGAAGTTGTGTATGAGCAGCTGCCTTGAATGTCAAAATATTTGCATATTTGGGCACTTGCTCTCCACCCCCACTGGTTAACAGGATCAATTGCAGAGGAATCCGTCACCCCACTTTTTCTGATTTTGATCGTAATTGTTATGTGTGAGTGCTCTTGCTTCCTGTGGCCATTTATGTAATTCAAACATCCTAATTATGCCATGTGAGTGCTCTTGCTTCTCGTGGCCATGTGTTCTCCTGCAATCCTTTTCAAAGAACTTTACCAATATTATTCATTGTAAACCTTACCAATGCTCTTCATCGTAGACGTTGAGGGACTCAGGCCGGTCAAACGCCGATGAGTATGGATTCCTGCGCTATCGGGTAAGAAATGATGGGAGAAAAGATCTGGAGGCTGCTTTCCTTATCATTGAGTAGCCTACATTATGTAGCCTTCAAAGCCTAGGTAATACCTGTTTTTTTGGATGGGCGGTTTGCAGTTTTGCATTACGCGGGTACGAACTCCTAAGCGCTTTGGCTCATCCATTTATTTGCCAAGCCCGTGTGGCTCTGGCATCATCACATTGTCTACATCACTACGTTGCCTGCACAGCAGTCATCACATTACCTACGTCACAACATCGCCTGAGCATCATTTCCACATTGTCTACATCACTGCGTTGCCTGCACAGCAATCACCATATTGCCTACGTCAATGTGTTGCCTGCACAGCACCACCACATTGTTTGCACACAAACAGCAACCTCTTCTACGGGTGCAGGTCAACATGGTTCTGTACGGCCTAGCTGGCATATTTGGCGTGCTGCTTCTTGTTGTTTGCTGCACTCAATGTCCTGCAGGCATCGCTATTTTCACAGGTGTGTGTGTTTGTGTCGTGCCGAGCGTTTCTTGTCTGTTTAGTCATTCATGGCAAGGAGGAAAGCACAAAGGGAGCATAGCATCATGGAGTTCACAGCTGCACGACCAAATGCGGCCTTGGATGACACACGCCTGCTCTGAAAAAGAGTTCAAAAGCCTCTCTAGAACCTGTCTCAAGAAATGACCTCCATTCCAAGAAGTGAAGCTGACGCACGATTTGCATGATGACAAGGCTTGTTCATGATGCACATCAGATGTTTTGAACTTGTGTGCATGTTGCGTGTTGGCTTGCACAGACACGTTTATTTTGAATTACGCACTACTTCACCATTTTCTCCTCTCTTCTCTTCTTGCTGTTACGCAGTGCTGACACTCCTGTACACCATTCTCTTCTTCATTCTTGCTGCCATCACGAGCTTCATTCTCTCTTTAGAGCGAGATGGCTGCGTGAATGTAGAACCACTGATCCTTCACAACTCAGATGAGGACATTCGGCCTCTTTTGCGGTACGATATGTAGTGTTGTACTCTATGCCTTGATAAGGCGCTACGCTTCGTCACTGTTATTCTAGTTGAATGCAGACACACACGCACACACGCACACACACACTTGTGTACTAAGTTATCAAGATTCTCAAATCAACTGTCACGTGCACATGCGCTCAGCAAACACACAACGCACTCAGGTACTCACAAACACACACACACACACACACACACACACACACACACACACACACACACACACACACACACACACACACACACACAAACACACACACACACACACACACACACGCACACACACACACACCCACACACACACCCACACCCACTCACACACACACACACACACACGCACACACACACACACACACAAACACACACACACACACACAAACACAAACACACACACACACAAACACACACACACACACACACACACATACAGATTTTATTTCTATGACGAGCCAGGAACTGTCAGGAGTCTGTTCAAAGATTTTGCAGGCGTGGACTTTGATGAGATTACAGATGAATCCCAGGTTTGCATTGCTTACTAAGTTAAAGGGTTTGCCGTTATTACAGTTTTGTATAACGTATGAATGATGAAAGTACATGTGCATGACGTTGAAGCGGATGAAGTGCAAGCTGTGGGCTTATATCATTATACCCCTGCTGAAATGCATGGGGGGAAATTAGTGGTGAAACTATATTTCAAGCTGCTGTTTTGGTTGACAGTCTGAAATAAAGTTAGCATTTGCTCTCATGCACGTCACCCCTGAATAAGTGTATGAACTGGCTGAAAACGCATACATACGTGGATTAGCTCCCTATCACTGTAAATCCATACACAGGGTTTCTTCAAGAGGCTAGAAGACGCCCTTCTGCCATTCCAAGCAACGGGAGACCTTGAAAACGTTTTATCCCAGATTGAGACAGAGGCCAGGAGCATCGAGGTGCGTGTGAAGTGCTTCCGTATAACTTAAAAGGCATTCTTCAAACAGTTTGCGTCAATACTTACGCCTGAACACTTGCAGCAAGATGTCCTGTTTGCCTCCCAAGATAGTGCCTTGTGGCTATAGTAATGTGCTGGAAAGAAAGAAGCACTCCGGCAAAAAGTACCTTGGAACTTGATTAATCTTCAGCCGCCATCACAGCTTGATGCTGTAAATGGGCATGCAATTGAGGAAACATAGTGCAATATCCAGGGATACTTAGTAAGGCTCACACTTGCACACACACACAACACACACATAGGCACATACTCCCACATACGCACACAAACACGCTCACACTTACATGTACATGAATTTGTTTCAATGCAAGCATACATACACATATGCATCTGCGTATCATGTGCTTACTCACAAGACACAAATTATGCTCTTGGCAGGGTAAGGTGGATGCCGTGATTGCCAAGTTTGAGAAAGAGCCTGTGATGGAAGTGTACAACACAATCAAGGGCTTTTTGTGCTGCGATGTTTTTGAAGAGATCTCTGCGGTGAGGTTTGCGAGGTGTATATATAGCTGTTTACGCTATTACTGCACTGACAGACAATTTCTCGGCACAGGCATACAAAAAGACTGAACCGTGCATGTGCAGTGCACCACACATGTGCATCACACTTGTTTCTCGCTGTCTCCACATGAGTAGCACATGATGTTCAGTGGACGCTCACGAGTATATTAGCACAGGATAACAGGAAGAGACAAGCGGGCTGCTTCATTTACCCCCTTCATGTTGTGTACTCCAATGTCTTGCACCACACAATTCAATGTTTTGCACCACACGAGTCAGTGTTTTGTACCACACAAGTCAGTGTTTTGTACCACACGGTTCAATGCCAATGTGGTACAATCAACAGCTGTTGCACGCAACTGTTACAACCAACAGCTGTTGCACGCAACTGTTACAATCAACAGCTGTTGCACGCAACTGTTACAACCAACAGCTGTTGCACGCAACTGTTACAACCAACAGCTGTTGCACCACCCCATGTTTCAATGCAGATGTGGTATGTCTTCACCTTTTCTGGCTGGATCCTTATGGTCATGACCTGGTTTTCTAACGGTGAGCATACAAAGCCTGGCTGGCTGGATCCTTATGGTCATGCCTGGTCTTCAAATGGCGAGCTTGTAAATTTCAGACCTTTCCTGGATGGATCCTTATAGTCTGTGACTTGGTTTTCTAACGATGAACTCGGTCAGATGGAAAATTGCCTGGAAATTTGCTGCCTGAGACCTCTGGCCGTGACCTGGTTTTCTTATGGTGATCTTGAATTCTCTAAGGTCTGCAGGGGCAGCTAGATGCAGGTTGCAAGCTTTTTATTGTCTTTGTGTGCAACACGTCCTGCTCACCATTGCCAATTCGTTCCTGGTATCTAGCATAGACGCAAAGTATGCAGGTTTGCAATACTGCTGCATCGAATGCTCTGCAACCTTCAAAGTGAACCGCTTCCGGCGATCCCACCTATACAAGAAACTTGCTTGTTGCCCATTGCTTTGTGTTGCCCAGATCAAAGTTGCGTTCCCTGTTTTCCCCCTAGGCTCATAGGACGCAAACTTTAGCAGCATCAATAACTTGGCACTTTTTAACCCCAACAAAAAATCTTTGTGCCAATGCATGTTAATCCATTGCTAGGTAGCCTGCACTTGTCGCCTTTGACTAAAATCCGTGAAAGCGCTTTCAACCCCGAACCAAGAAAGTACGAAAAATGTTGTGGTAACCTCCCCCTGCACAATGAGTCTTTTGTACGTAGCGTTCTTGAGTGCCCTCAACAAGAACCCTTGTGCCAACGCATGCTGCCCATTTGCATCGCAAAAATTTTTGTTGCCAGCGCCTTAACACAATTTTTATCGTCTAATTCCGTCCATGCAGCGCTCTTGGGCGACCTTGACAAGACCCCTCGTGCCAATGCGTGCTGCCCTTGCATATGCATGCTGCGGCTACAGCCTGAGCCAAAGAATAGCTCACCCACAACCAAGGAAGAGGCCAAGCCGAGTGTGGAAGGATTGGGCAAGCCTTCCAGTCACAAGAAGTCAGATCAGGTGCGGAATTAAAACACGCAAAATGAGGCGCAGGAAGTATCAAACCAGTGAAACCACTTCCTGCATCGGAAAAAGGATTGGAGCCATTCTGGTGTTTATATCACCCTTCCACTGCAATTGAAGCACACTGAACGTCTTAAGGCTTTACACCAATGTGTAAGCAGGTTGCCTTTCTTCTCCTGTTACAGATCAAAAGTTATGAAATCATCTGCCCATCGAACATGCCAACATAAAAACAGCAGTGGACTGGTGTGACCTGTTGGCCACGCACGCCACAGTTGCACACCACAGACACCACACTCTTTCAAGCATCAGCGCTCTCTTCCTGCTCCCTCCTAAGTTCTTGATGACTTTCTCTCTCTCTTTCTCTTTCCCCCTCTCTCTCTCTCTCTTTCTCTCACACACACACACACACACACATATACATACACACACATTCCATTACTAAGTATAAGATTTGAAGTAATGTGGGTTCTTCTAAAATTCAAAGCACAACGAATTATTTATGCATCGGATACCTGCAAACACAACAAAGCTGAATGTAGGTACCCTGCACACTGGCACTTTGCATACAACATGAGTATATACACATCAATTGTTAGTATGCACGTATTTAACGCAGCTGTGAAAGAAAACGCGAGAAAGTGAAAATGTATGCATGCATCTACAGAGCAGGCGGTCCCACTGATGTAACAGGGTGTATAACTGCAAACAATACGTTTTGGAACTTGTGCCATGCTTAGTTTTAAACTCGTTCATATATGTATGAATGTGTATATACAGATTTACACAAGTGCGTCCAAGGTGAAGGGCGAGGAGGGGATTTTCGGACCACAGGTCGGAGATGAAGAGCTGGACTACACTTCTGCCTACAAGGTAAAACAAGGAGGCGAAGCAGCAAGCATCCCTGGCACCGTTGACCAGGAACCTGCTTGCTCAGCGGTGCCAATGCTCCCACCGTTGCCACAAGTATCAATGCGGAAGGACTCGATTTAGAGTTTGCTGCCACCCTTGTGAAGCCTGCTCAGGGTGGTAAGCTCAGAGGGTGTTTTGTGATTGAAAGGGTTGATGCATTACCTTAAGCACATGCGTGCGTTGAGTCTGAATTGAAAGGGTTTGGTTTGTCATGTGCAGCCTCTTCCTGCTGCATGGGATTTGCATGGAAACAGCAGCCTTCAGCTGACACGCATAACCAAAGGATGAGCTTCTTGTAAGCACTTTGCATTGTTATCACTTTGTATCAATGTTAAATGGTGGAGGCATGGACTTGATAATAGGGCCCCCTTACTAGGTCTTATCCTCTTATTTTCATGAACGGAGGAAACAAGCTTTGTATGTGTAAGGTAGTGAGAAAATAGGATTAGTGAAGTATCGTGTTCAATTGTTTAAGTTGTGTGTGCTTACTTTTAACATGCTTGCAGCCAGTGGCGTGATTTATTATGCTCAATATCTGCTAAGCAGCGGTATTGTTTTCTTACGAAGGACCTTAGCCTCCAGGTATACATCTGTTGCAAATAAGAGAGATGTTCGAAACTGCAGGGTCAAAGTCCATGCGTCTCATGCCGGGCTGACAATTTTCAATTTCAGGTTCAGAGCTGGTAGTACACCCACTCTTCAAATTCGTTTAAGGTTTCTGGTTGATCCTTTCTTCCCACTGTGGCCCCCTCTTCAATGAAATTCACTTCTATTCATATGCTTTTACTATTTCATCTTCATCTCTACAAATTCCTTTGTGCAATTTGGATCCAACTTTAGCAAGAAGAGACCTTTTTTATTTTATGTAATAAGTGCCCTCAAAATGCATGTGAAAAGAAAAGAAATAAATACGCAGTAGTGGAAACCATTCCCCACATTAAATATGGAAAGGAGCAACTTTGGTACCGGGTATTGTAAAGCTTGTGATACTACTCCTTTCGGCGGCATCGTAAACATCGGCGATATCATTATGTTGTGAATACTCCAATGGCATGTCATCTTTGTCCAGTTGGTCTCCTTTTTCAAAGTCCAACATCCTATGACCAGTGTGCATCATAATGAGCCCCGCAAAATAGTCACATTACTGGACACGCCTGGGATTTTGCAGTTTTCTCTTAATTTCGACCAAGCTTCCCCTGTGAAACCGCGCGCGTTAAAAAAATCGCGATTTACGCGCGCGCGCGAGGAAAGACGCGCGCGTCGCGTTCGGTAAAAATGCGCGCACGCGTCAGACGACAGGCCTGGCTCGTATGTCCTCCAAGTTTTCATCAGATAATCTCTTGTAAACAAGCTCGTGCTATAGCAGGAAGATAGAATTTAATTACGCAGGCAGTGAAAATCACTCCCACATTAATTAAGGAAACGGTGCTACTTCGGTACCGGGTACCGTAAAACTTCTCCACCAAAGGAAAACAAAAAGATCATTGAGGATCAGGAGGGTTGCAGGCTTGACCTGAAACTGTCCTGGTGAGAGTTGATAATAGTGCTGGCTGTCAGATCAAATCACCGACACTGCAAAGTATAAAACTCAGCACAACAACTGACAGTCAATAAATTGATGATTAAGGGTACCTTCGGACCAAGAAAGGCCTTTAAGGTGGGAAAACCATCCAGCAGGGGATTGAGTTATTTGCATTTCAATGGTCCCTAATGCTTCTACCAGTTCTGTACATCCACGCCTGTGCGCTGGCTGTGTCCATCTCTGCTACTCATCTTTGGTTGGCTGCCACACCACTGTCCCTTCCCGGAGCTGGGACCGTTTACTCAGACATTCTTGGTCTCATCGTGTTACACGTTATTATGACTCTGCAAATAATCAGAAATCTTGCACGGTATAGGGTCCTTTGAGGATCCACTCTAATGGTAACTCCTAGAATGCTCACATGGTGTCAATTGATTACCAAAACTATCAAATCCAGAAGATACAGGCTATCAATAAGACTGGCCATCTAGCTTATTGAACAAGACATATAGAAACTCTCAACTGTCAACCAACTTAACTGCTCTGTCACACGATTCGTCGCTGCCAAAACGATTGGGCGTGACATGGAAAGGGCACGTCTGGTATGGACAAGTTTGGCAGCGTAGTTGACAGAATGGACATGAAGCTTGGAAGCAAGTTTCTGAACTCTTTAAGAGTAAAAACCCAGCTCCTTCTTTAAAGGCTCCAGCGTATGATTATGGTAGATGATGCTACCCACTCCCAAAAGGATGGTGTGGAGAATAACAGAGTTACAGAGTTACAGACAAAGCCATCAGTCAAAACGTGTGACTGCATATGTAAAACGTGTCTAAACTGTGATAGTTCTTGTTGTAGTGCCAGACTTGTAGCACTAAATAAAAATCGGCGGAGAGTAACGGAAGCTTCTTAGAGGGTGGAGCAGAGGCCTTTGAGTTGTTCCTGCACGGCGCTCAGCTGGTTCTGCGGTCTAGTGTCCTCACGGTACTTAAACTCGATGAGGTGAAGTGTCACGTTGTAAAATGCTGAGATCTTTGGGTCGGTGCTGGTGTCTGGGGAAGGTGGATCTGCTAGTAGCTGGCGGTGCTGCTGAGGTGCTCCCTCCCAATCCCCCTCAGGTGCCCCCTGCCACTTCTAAGACCCACCCTTTTTCATTGCTAGTCTGTTGCTTTCTAGTTTTCGCAAAGATGGGAGCAACCAATACAGCATCCGAACGGATGTAGGTGAACCTGTTTTTGTCTGAGAAGCAGGGTGGAAAGAGTTACTTTGGTATTTCCTGGTTTCAGCTGTATCAGGATTCTGAAGATTTTGCATTGCCAGCTGTTGCTGCTACATATATCCATGCAGACAAAGCAGGATCCTAGGAATCCTGGTGATATATATATTGTCCTACTGATGGCTTTGGAGATCATACTGCATGCTAAGTTGTGTCTCTCAGTGATCATATTTCCTACTTGCGTGTGTTGGCATCCAGAAAGGATATGCAGGGCACTGTGGTACTCCTGCTCACCTTCCTGGATGGGGAGCAATTGTGTATACACCATGCGCGTAGAGGGGAAGCTAATTTGCTTTGCTTTCGCATTCAAGCCAGATGACTTAACGAAATGAGTTGAATAAGCATTGGTTATAGACTTTCAGCATTTGGCACTTCTATAACCAATGCTTATTCAACTCATTTCGTCAAGTCATCTGGCTTGAATGCGAAAGCAAAGTTTTGATGATATACGAGATAGATGATACTGTACTGGTTTGTCAGCTGGAACTTAATTCTGTGCAGTTTTGCAGGCTTTCCGCACTGCCGAATTCTGCCGAAATCTGCAGAATTCTGCCGAATTCTGTCAAAATTTAGGATTCCCGCTAGTTCTAGGACAATTGGCGCGTCCGTTGTTCTCTATAACAATGGCATACATGACAAGTTCACCATAGTGAATAGAAAGCCTGAACACTGAGGACAAGCCGGTCAGAAAGTCGACTGTTCTCACATGTCACCACTTGAAGGAAATGAGCTATTTCATGAGCACCGGACAGCGCCATGATATGGACTTCCGGTAAGCTGCTAAGTGGTTTGAACCTTCTTACTAGTATAATAAGTCAAGTAGGCTTGGTATATCGACAGAAAAGGTTCATGCAATAACAGTCTAATGCATGTGATACATGTGAATACCCGTTGTATACCCGGAAAATCACCTCATTCCTTTCCATTATATAATTCAGCACATTCAGGTTCACCAAGGAAGAATTGATGAATTTCTTATGACTGGGAGGCACATGCGGGACCACACAGACGTGGTGATCCACTCGGCAGAGACAGAAATAGTGCGGCTTGCCAACCTGCCTAAGCCCACTAAAACAACGGAGTGGACCGTGGACCAAAACGAGCAGTACTGTAGGAAAAACCACAACGCATGCTTCCTTACCGTTACTAATAGGCCCTACTATGCTCTGCTGTCTTGCAAAAATATTGCCAAGGGGGAAACCATCCAGGCTTACTATGGCCCAGCTTCAGGTTTTCTCCTTGGACAGTACGTGAACGGAAAAGTTTTTATGTTGGATTACTGAGTTCATTGAGGGGACCAGCAACATCAGTTCAAATGTTTACTGTCAACTTTTGACTTAATCTTCATTTCTGATATTGACCTGTTCTAAGAACCAAACAAGCATTATCATCATGACTGCTCGCCTATTGATTCTTACGTTTGGAAGAAACTTTGAATCATATACTCTATTGGGTCAAGCTGTACCCATAGCAATCTTGGAGAAACTTTGATGGCGTAGTAATAATAAGACAGCAGTGTAGAAACCGTGAGTAAGGAACAAGCTAGTACCGAGAAGGAGTGTAGCTACGTGCGTTTGCATCATGACGATAATAAGCAAGAAGAAAGAAAAAAGAATAAGAAGGTAATTAGCCACCCCCAATTGCTTGTTGCCGCCCCCTGTCAAACATCATACATCATCCTCATTAGCAACACTCACACTTTGAAGCCTTTCAAGGAACTGGGTCTTGATTCTCAAAGAGTTAAGAAGCTTGCCTCCAAGCTCCATGTGCACTCTGTAAACTTTGCTGCTAAACTTGTCCATACCAGACGTGCCCTTTCCAGTACTGTTATCAACTCTCATCTGGAGCCGGTTTCAGGTCAAGCCTGCAACCCTCTTGATCCCCATTGATTTTTCCTTTCCTTTTCGCGGTGGAGGAGCTTTACGTTACTCGGTACCAAAGTGGATCTTTTTCCTTAATTTATGTGGGGAGTGGGGAGTGGTTCTCACTGCCTGCGTATCTCTCCTTTTTAAAAAGATTTCTGCATTCTTTAAGGAGCCTCCACTACTCTCCACGTGGACCATCCGGATCCTTTTTGGAGTGGGTGGCACCAGCTACAACACTTTCATGATAGAAGCCCTCAATGACCTAAGACCTAAGTCTGTCGCGTTCAAACTCAAGCGCTAGTTAGAGTATCGTGCACAAAAAACAGGAAGGATATACAGCTTACAGACTCTTTGTAGACTTAAGAAGCACTCTGGTAAATTCCTCATACAACACCATTTAAATAAAAAACGGCAACAGAATTATACAGGTACAAAAGAAAGCTCCAGGAAAAGCAGGCTGGCACATTGTTGATCCTGTCATAGATCTTAAACGAACTCACACACCCAGACGTCGGAAGCCCACAGAGTCTTCCAACCCTTGGGCTTCATAAAACAGGTCCAACCCTGTAAATTCTGTAAAACTTCAACCAATGACCTGCCTCACTCAAAGCTGCGGCAGAAAATAGTGCTGCAGCTAGGGCGTGTGACAAGTCTCAAGCTTGGTTAAGAGACCCATATGCATTCTGCCTGCATTTCAACATTGCTAAACTTGTTAACAGCAGGCGCACCCTTTCCAGCACCTTTATCAACTCTTTGGAGCCGGTTTCAGGCCACACCTGCAACCCTCTCGTGATCCCCATTGGCTTGTTTTTCTCTTCTCTTTAGGAAGGAGCTCTACGGTACCCAGCACCAAAGCGGAATCTTTTAACTTCAGTGATGTGGGGAGTGGTTTTTCACTGCCTGCGTAGTCATATCTTGTTCTCTATTGTTCTTGTGAAGCCTGTGGGCCTAACAAGCAACGTGATTGGCTGGATCAAGGGCTCTTCAACACCAATCACAATGTGTCTAAGTATCATATATGATAGCGGGCCCCCCATATATGGTTTTAAAAACTGGGTTCCTCTTCCCTCATGTAGCTAGTATGGCCACCTCCAGCGAGAGGCAAATTGGCCTACAAATTTCCTATACTATTCACAATAAAAGCAGACGCACGGCCGCCTGTCCACATAATTAAGCTAGCAGGAGCAGCACTACCAAGGTGTTTAAAATGCCAAGGTCAACACAAAAATGGGGAGACAAAACCTGCGCAGCAAAAATAAATGTCAACCCTAGGCTGCACTCATACAGAGACACAATTGCAGGAAAGGAATGACAAAAACCCTCTTTGGACGAAACAAGCCTAGATCTTCATGAGCTCATCACTCTTTGTCTTGCATAACTCATCCACACGCTTGCAGTAGGTGTCCGTGAGTTTTTGGATGTCGTTCTCTAGACTTTTACGGGCATCCTGGAGGATAATAAATTCAGGATCAAGTGTGTGTGTACAGGGTTTTGATTGAAGTTCAGTATTAATATCGAATGAGCTAATTAGGCAACAAGCAGTGCATTTATGTTGTGTTTGCCCTTCGCACAATGTTGCACTCACTGAATGTTACCATCACGGAAGGCATTAGGTAATAGCCCTTATCAACCGAGGTCACAAATTGGATTCACACCCACACACATACGAAGATACACCCATCCTCATACTACTTGGATAAATAAACATGTGCTTACACTATGAACTTTTCAGTAATGCCTTGCAGCAAAGACACAGGAATAAGACTACATGTGCTTACACTATGAACTTTTCAAGAATGCCTTGCAGCAAAGACACAAGAATAAGACCGACCTGATCACTAATTGCAGAAGCTGATACTTGACTAAAAATGTGGACACACCTTTGCAAATGCATCCCCATACTTGTCGATTGTCTTCATCACATCCTTGCGCACGTTTCGCACCGCGATCTGAAGCAAGTAAATGTGGGGCTGTCAGGACGTGCTTGTGTATTGTGCATGTGTTGTAAGTTACAGTTTGCGTTACTTATGTGAGGGAGGAATTGTACGTACTGCCTAGCTGTCAAAACATGAACAAGAAGGACATGGTAAGCAGGTAGGCGTCCCTTTTACCTGCTCTCATGACATTTTTGAACAAAACCTGAACAAAAAGGGTGCAGCTTCGCACCTTGGCTTCTTCGCTGTATTTGTTCACTTGCTTAACAAGGTCTTTCCGGCGCTCCTGCATGTGCATGTTTTTGTATGTACATGAGTGTGTATTTATGCGTGTCTGTGCGTGCACATATGCGTGTCCATTGCACTTGGACAAAGCGCAATTGCTAAAATTATACCAGGCACACACACTCAAATGAGCAAACGTAGCACTCGGTGACTGGTTTTAATGCAAGGCAATCAAGAAGTCCACCTTTGTTGTCAATGGCTTTGAGCGCCCGGCTAAAGATTTAAACAATGTATGCTATGTCAGGCCTCATGATCCGTTTTGCAGATGTATCCCGACACGTATCGGTAGATTTCAACTCTCGTGTCTGCGGTCTCAATGTTTGTTCAATCGACATACGTCCACTGTGCATGCACTGCCCACTGTCCACTGTCCACTGTGCATGCACTGCACTGTCCACTGTGCAACACAGATGAACACAGGTACAAACACATACACACAGAACACGCACTTGCTGAACATGCAGCACACCTGATTGAGCACTTACCGCTGTCATCTGTGGAAGACCCAGTCTGATCTTCTCACCGTCGTTGTTGGGGTTGATGCCAAGGTCAGATTCCTGTGTGCATGGGCATGAGGAGGGGGATTAGATGAGGTGACCAGTTGGTTGCTAGTGTAGTCAATATACATCATACATACTCACATTGTACATACTCAGGTCTTGCGCATCAGCCTGGTCTTTGAATTTGAGCACAGCAGATGGATATGCCATGATTGTGAGCGAAGCTAGACCCTTATGCTGGCTTTAAGCTGAAGAGCTCGAATGGGAAGGCAAGTGGGCCTCTATGTCCACATATGTGTGTGTGCGTGCATGTGTGTGCGTGCGCATGAAAACATAATGTTAAGATGCTGCACTCAAAGCAACCGCAGCGCCACGAGGCACAGAAGGTGACATAAATGCAAGCACACCTGGGCCACAATATGCTATGATGTAAAAGCAGGTGAACGAAGGGGTTCACCTTCAGCCAGCATGATAGAGGCTGGTGATTGCTGACAATTATACAAGAGGACACGTGATGTCAGAGCAGGAGAGTTTCCCCTTCAGTCAGCAAGATAGATGCAGGTGAGTGGTAGCAACCGTGCAAGAGATTTCATTGCAATCGTACGTGCCATCTACATGTACAACATCTGGAGAGACGGCATCCCAAGCTGCACTTGCCCTGTCCTAGACGCATGCATTTTGCCATTGGACAGGTCATGGGTGGCGCACAGCTAGCCCAACTAGCGCATAAATTCCATTGACAACATTTTTTACGAACATGTTTGGCAACAGCACTCAGTCAACTGCTACGTACGCACGTTGATGGCACGCTCAATGTCCTTGATGGCGCTGGAGTCAAAGGGAGTGATCTGGAGGGTGGTGCTATCAGGTACGGAGATGCTGGCCACCTGCTTGAGGGGCGTCATCGCACCAAAGTACTCCACCTGTACAGACATAGAATGGGTTGAGTGGGTACGTGTTTGAAGCACAGCGGATGGTGCGTCTGAACGAGACAGGAAAGGGTACGTCAGAACAAGACAGGAGAGGGTACGTAAAAACAAGACAGGAAAGGGAAAGTCATAAATTATGACTCATAAAAGGAGGATGGGGTATATCAAAACAAGACAGGGGAGGGTACGACAAAACACCTTGGACATGGACTACAAGCCAACACACCCACCACAATACGATCAAGGATGGCAGGGTTTGCTCGTCCAGTGCGCAGCGTGTTGATGGTATCTGCCATCACTTGCACAGCCTTCTTCATGCGGTTCTCCTGCACACACATGCACGACACAGCAACACATGTTTAGATTTCATGACTATTGCAACTTTCTGCACACAACTTCAGGGCTCTTGCAAGTAGATCTGTAATCATAGCACAGCCTTTTGCATGTGATGCTCGTACACACACATGCACACCACAACAACAACAAAAAACACAGCAGATGATGGCTCATAGAGGGCAGCTAGTGTTGAAAAACCTATGATTTGGCATGAAAATGTAATGTGCAAGGTCGAAAGAGCTGATGACGTTTGCTACGAGTATGGTTATTTTGAATGGCATCTGGGTGTGAGTACACATCCACGGTGCGAGTCTCCAAAAAGAGGGAGAGGGAGAGGGAGAG
>Ga0307945_1000455_pt1 | contig 27957 bp, 32 predicted proteins | sample OrgLakmetagen228_FD_201818 | JGI IMG/M metagenome (GOLD analysis project Ga0307945, IMG submission 201818) | Saline water microbial communities from Organic Lake, Antarctica - #228 | ecosystem: Environmental > Aquatic > Non-marine Saline and Alkaline > Saline | place: Antarctica: Organic Lake...
GTTCAGGGAATCGGGGGGGGGTCTCCAGAATTGTACTGGGCCACTTTTACGAAATATTATATATATAATTGGAAACCTGAGCTCAAGCCCAGTCGATTGGCACCCTTGTTGGGTGATATGATTAAAGGGGGGGGTCTGGGTGTCTGGTCATATAAACGCACGGAATGTCCCCAAGTAGGCCGCGGGGGTGTGTTCAGGCAAATTAACAGCAATTGATTCCAAACTTGCAGTTTACGCATTGCATTATGCATAAGTTGCATGATTAAAGTAAAAAAGTTCTTTGGCAAAGGTCTTGGCTGGATTTGTGCACTGAACAGGTGGTCAGTGCAAGAGCGTGGGCAAACCAGTTTTTGCCCTGTAGCTCGTCAGGTGCTGCAATATTTGGCATGAAAACCGTGCAGGCAGATAGCTGCTTGAATTCTGAGCAGATTGACACCCTTTTTATTAGTGTGGTAGGTCAGGAAGGGGGGTTTGAGGTGGGGGGGTGTTTTGGGCCGGAGGCCCAAAATTTACACGTGTATGTCATGATTTTTTTTTAACCCTCCTTTTTTCTGCTTTTTACTTCCAGGTGGTGCCAGCAGTTGGCGGGTCTTGACTATGCTTCTCCCCTGCCCCAAGTGAACCCCCTCTCCCAAGAGAAGAGTCTAGCGCACCAACAGCTGGTCTTAGTAGTGCTTCAGAGGCTTAGAAGCTTAGCGCCCTCCTGATAGTGCAGGACGTCCAGACAGTTGACACAAAAAGGGTGCAGGTGGTTGAGGCGTTGAATGTCAAAGTGTTATTCAAGGTGTCACCCACAGGCCTGGACAAACAAGGTATTATATTGCCCATTTGCCCAAGTACTAGTAGGGGTGCATGCAATGTCTTGGCTGGTCACACACAGCCTTTGTCCAATGTTTGTTCGTTGATTTCAGCCTGCCAGTCTGCTGTTGCAATGTCTCCAGGGTGGTGGTGGCTTGAAACTTGGGTACTCTGTCCATATCACGAAATGATCTCTTCATACCTAGTCCTGGTAATCAATTCTGCTTTTGTTTTAGGTTGTTGCATAAACAGTCGTAAAGGAATTCATACCATAATCGCTTCCACGTCGCTCCCCCAAAATAGTTTGCCTCAAGTTGGGTATACTGTGCTATGTGATTGCTCCCATACCTGTAAATCATACTAACAACAAACTCGTGGGTTCTCTCAGAGTGGCAAGGGGGGAATTGAAAGAGGACCACCAGCCATCAGCAGAGCAGGCGAATCTTGCACCGAATTATATGAAGACCATTCTAATGGTCGTAATACTCCGAACCTGCCTGCCAAAACTAACAGCGTTTCTGGTTGATTCAAACAGCTATTAACATCTCTGACTTTCCAGCAGCTTATGTTCAGGTTCAACAAGTTGTCTTGTTTGAAAAGTTGGTATTCCATGAATGTCAATGATGCTTGATTCAGGCAACAGTTTGATCTGTCAACTGTCAACCCGTACATAAGACGTAAAAACCTACGTATCCTTATGAGCGTGGGTGGCACATTTTAGAACGCCTACAATAACCCAAATGGCCCTTACCTTGGGAGCGTGACCCAAAGTTGTATTGGCTCGGGGCGGAAACAAGTAAATTACCTCTCAGTAAATTGGGGCTGGAGTGTACCGCCCTTGATCCAACAAAATTACCACAGTAGATCCTGGAGGAGGAATTGTTATACTGCTCTATTATATAGGTACACACATATCGCAACACACAGCACTAGTGCCCTAGCATGGCAAATAGGAAAGAACATCCTCTACCTTCAGCGTTTGAGACGGCACAAACATGCCATTGGCTTGAAACCATCCTAAACCATGTCCAGCACTTCTATCTCTTCATGCATCTGTTTTATGTTTCCTCTACCTCCTAAATCTTTTGTTTAGGCAGCAGATATGGTTTCAGTTTTTTCGTTTTTTCCAAGCTTCCGCTGAGATGCCCTCTGAGGCATTTTTATAGCGATGTAACTGAAGTTGACCTTACCTACCTTACCTATCTCTTCAAGGTTACTGTAACAGCCCTTACTGGCATGCTAAGGAGAGAGTGTGCTGATGCCGTTGCAAAATGCTCTGGAGGATCAAAGTGGTTTTCCCCCAGCCCACCCACCAGACGTTCGCTCATACCTCAACACAATGGCAGCTATAGAAGCACACCTGCAAGTTACACACAAACTAAGTCTCAAATCATAAAAGATTCTTGACCATCAGTCAGGCCAGCCATGCCAGTGAGAGTTCTTGCCCCAAAGCTCCCACCCAATTCTGAGTATGCAGGACTACAAGCTAAGGACTACAACCTTTTCTTATTTTTAACCTCTTTTTCCGCTCCGAGTTATTGCGGAAGTGGGCTCGTTTCTGTTTCTGTTACTGTTTATCCCGGTTTTTAGCTTGGTAGATTGGCTTTTCTGTTTATCTCGGTTTTAACTTGGAAGATTGGCTTTTCTTCCAGCCTCTTTCTTCCAGTTTCTTTCCAAAATGTTCATGGCCTTTATGTACGAAACTTTCTACATGTAAGACTCTATTGTCAATTAGTCTTTCATGGTAATCGATGAGATCCGTTAATCTTTTTCCTGTATATTCCCCTGTGTGGATCCCGGAGCGATGGCAGCTTTTACTACAACCTAACTGAGCACCTCTGCATACTCAGTTTGTGGCGGGGGGCGCCCAGCACTGTCAAAAAGGGGCCAGGATTTCCCTGCCAAAATGGGGTCCTCAAAAATTGGCCCCGCGGCTCGCCTCACCCACAAACAATGATTGAATGGTTGAACATAATGTTTGGAACATTTTGAGGGGGGTCCGGGCGGCGGGGGTCCAGGAAATCGCTCAATTTTGGAAAAAGCTCGATTCTATGCGAGGAGCACAGGGTGCATGGTTTGGGGAGCATGCTTGGCTGGTGTAGGCAGGCAGTGAAATTTGAATCCATAGCCTTTGAAAATCTCAGCTGTCGCTGCCCACCATGGCCCAACCCCGGCATGCCTTGGGAGCATACTGAAGGGCTTCCGACTGTTGGCTTGCCAATAGGATGTAAGACCTCCGATATATATAACCTCAACAAAGTTGCGCGTCTCCCGGTGCCAAGTCCCGAACGCGTCCTTGTAGACATTTGAAGTTTGACGAGTAAAGAGCAGTTTAGCATGCTCGGCTGGTGTGGGCAGGCAGTGAGATTTGAATCCATAGCCTTTGAAAATTTCAGCTGTCGCTGCCCACCACGGCCCAACCCCAGCATTCCAGACCATAAAACTGGACAGGGCATGCCTTGGGAGCATACTGAAGGGTTCCCGACACTCAGGTGATGGCCAGAAAGCTTGTTCCCAGGGTTTCCAGAATTGCCATTTTTGCCCAGCAAACAGGCCCACGCACTGTCTTTTAGGGGCAAATTTTCACCCCCCTTTTTTTTTGCTTTGATGGGTATGGTTTGACCCTAAACCCACCTGGTGACAAAAGAATCGGTGAAATTCGAACCAAATCGGGTACTGTAAAACTCCTCCACCAGATAGAGGGCGAAAAAGAAAGTTCAATGGGGATCAGGAGGGTTGCAGGCTTAACCTGAAACCGTCTCCTGATGAGAGGTGCTAATAGTGCTGGAAAGGGCACGTCTGGTATGGACGAGTTTGGCAGCATAATTGACAGGATGAAAATGAAGCTTGGAAGCAAGTTTCTTAACTCTTTAAAAATTAAGACCCAGCTCCAGCGTGTGTTTATTGTTTATTGTAGATGGTGCCACCAACCCCCAAAAGGATGGTGTAGAGAATAAGCAGAGGCCATTATGTTTTTCCTGCGGGGCGCTCAGCTGGTTCTGCGGTCAAGTGTCCTCACAGTACTTGATCTCGATGAGGTGAATGTCACGTTAAAAAATGCTGAGATCTTTGGGTCGGTGATGTCTGGGGAAGGTGGATCTGCTAGTGGCTGGCAGTGCTCCTAATTGCTCCTGGTCCCCTCAGTTGCCCCCTGCCACTCCTAAGATTCAACTCCCTTTCATTACTAGTCTGTTGCTTTTTTGTTTTCACGGATATGGGAGCAACCAGTACAGCATCCGGACGGCGGTGGAGGATAACCTATTTTTGTCTGAGAAGCGGGGTGCGTGGAAAGCCATTTTGGTATATTCCTAGTTTTAGCTGTGTTTGGAATCTGAAGATGTTGCATAGCCAGCCGTTTGCTGCTACCTTGCAAGCCGTCATGGTAATTGGATCGGTACCAGAGCCTTGAGGTAGGTGACTGGGTGTTTGGTTGATGTTGTAAAATCTCTGATGTTCTCCATATTCTTTTGCAAGCCAGTAAACGCTGTAGAAGGGATTCCCTCCTCAGGGCCAGCTGTTTTGATCGAGGTATCAGCAACGTCAGAGTAGGTTGTGATTGACTTTCTAGCAAGAGCGTCAGCATAATTGTTGCCTACAATACCTGCATGGGATTTGACGTTGTGAAAATGAATGGGCGATGGTGACTGGTGGATTGCTTTGGCAATGGATTGGAGGACATTTCCCTGGATGTGGTAGCAGTGGAGGTTTGAGTGTGAGAGCTGCTTTCTAATTTGGTGCATTGAGGATAGGCTACCTGAGGGAGTGTGACAGCAGGCAACTTAGTGGACTACAGGTGACCCAGGAAACCGCGCACCTGCGCGCTGCTGCCTGCTGTGGGGTGGGTGACAGGTGCAGGCGCCTGCGGCCAGTCACATATGCGTTTATTTTTTCCTTTGAAGGCAGGAGGCCGCCGGCATGCTGTGGACAGGGACAAATTTGCTTCCTGGTATAGGCCAAGAATGATGATTGGCAAGGCACACTTTGTGGACAAGCTTACCACGGGAGGCTCCCCCAGAGGTCCATCAACATCCTTGTCTGCATTGACACAGTACAGGAGTGATAACACGTGAAGACTGTATTTTTCCCAAGCAATCTGATGTTACAAGACTGCAAACCATTTCTCCTCATAGTGCACAACAGCCAGCATAATGCATGCACGTCCCCGGGGGCCAGCCCAATCCATCATGTTACAACTGCAGCTGCACGCCCAGGCTCAGGCACAGGAACAAGCGTTTGTTCAGGCAGTGATACTGAGACAAATGCAAATGGCGCAGGCCTCACGCAAGAGCATAATTTGCGTGTGTTGGTAGAGGAATATTGGCTGGGACATCCACAGCTAAGCAGGAGGGAATGCAACAATACCGAGCTTCTCCAGATTATCAGGCATGCTCGGTTCTTTTTGTTGCGAGGTGTTCCTTACAAATGAGGAATTTCCAAACTACCTTGCCAGTCTATTCTATAGTGTCTTGAACAGGAAGATCTTACCAAGAAGTCAAGAAGGAAGTCCAGTTCTTCATTCAGGTAAGCTAGGTACCACTGGTACAAGTTGTTCAGGCAATTATGGCTTTGCAGTTTGCAGTGATCTATGTGCCATTTCTTCAACTGATGTTCATCCACATCAGAAGAGTCATGGTCGTGGGGGGAGCCCAAGACCTCCTGCAAATGCAAACATCTGTAAACAAAACAGCATCTCGTCCCCAAATGCTTTGTAGGCAATGCACTTAAGATACAACAAAAAGTAAACTGCATACTCTGCCGGGCGCTCATGCAAGTGTAAAATTGCTGCATAGAAACTGAAGCTCTCTAGAGTTTCTGGAAAGATCGCAATCAACTTAAAAAAATTGTTCAACCACCCAACAGCTCTTGGTCCAAGATTGGGGGTTGTTTCCATTGCGGGAGGAGGAAGGGGGAAGGCCTTGGCCCTCTAGAGCATGAGATATCGCAAGGATTGGTCACGCCACCACGTGAGTCTGTGTGCGCAGTTCCAAAGAGGAGAAGAAGGACAAGGATGGATGACTCTGGCGCTTCCAATTAATATAGCATGAGCTCATGCAAATTCTCAAGGAGTATAAGAGATATTGAGAGAGACTCCTGCTGCAGGCTTTTCCTTGTTTAATGCATGCGCCATGAGTGGTAAAAGGGACACAGGTAGCCTATACATACAAGTATGATTCCACGAGTGCGCTGGTGGGTGACATTTTTCTCAGCTTCTAAATACAACACAAAAATGATGCTTCCAAGCTTATTGTCAAAAATATAGGCACTGTCCAAAGCATATTGTAACCAGGAGCCTGCCTGGAACGGTGCATTCATTCACCAAGCAGAGCGCATGTGCTCTCCAGCATGCCCTGGATGTGTGCTGTAGCAGCCCAATGCCAGCACCCCAGGCATTCAACAGATTGTGTTGTTGGTGTCAAGTCGGATGACAAAGGGCAAGCTCCAGGCAGAACAGTGCCTCACATAAATCTACCCTTGTGCAAAGCCATAAAAAATGAATAACATTGCAAAGTAAGTGGGAAAAGTAACAGCCAAAAATGTGCCATGAGGGTGATCTGGGGTCTACTCATTTCACCTTTTTTTAATAAACATGGTCTTACTTGAGGGATTTGGGCATGTATGCATGTATGCATGTATGGTTGAATTTGGGAGACAAAACAGAAAGGAATCTATCTGCCCAACTCTGCAGAACTCACATCTTTGAAAGAAACCATCCACGGCTTCTGCGTGCTTCTTTGCAGCAGGGAGGGTGAGTTGGCGCCAAGTAAGGAGTGGGCATTAATATAGTGAAAGAAAACAAAAGAAAAACTACGCATGCAGGAAAACACTCCCTGCGTCAGTTGGGTCAAAAGAAGAGACGCTGGCTTGAAGGGTCGTGAGCCCCCAGTGAGAAGTTGACAGCACACAAACGCAGAGAGGGGGTGGTCTTACTTGTGAAGTGCTGAGCCATCTTTTGTGCGTCCTCTTTGCGGGCAGGATACGTGTCTTGGAATTAGTGAGAACAGATGTTATTAAAGGGTAAATGGAGGGGAAGGCCTTGCTTGGAAAAGAACCTGCTTTTGCAAGGAAGCGCACACAGGGTGATGAATTCAACTGCACTGCAGCCAGCAGAGCTCCCACGAGAGAGCTGTCTGCATGCAAGCTGTTGGGCTGCACCCAAAAGGGCGTGTTCATGAAGAAGAGACCAATTGGAGTCTTGTTCTTGAGCACACACACCCTATTGGGCTAGACCAACCTGCAAAACAGGGAGTGCAATGTCATTATCGGTGCCCGTCAATTCCTGTCTAACAGTGTAGCTAACTAGCAGAACATGAGGGAGTTGCCATGAGTGAGCTTAGTTCGTTCCCTCCTCTTCCTGTTACACTCTGCGCCTGACATTATCGGCATGATGTCTAGAAATATGATATGGCATTTCCTTGCGTGTCTGCACAAACTGGAACCAAACATTTCATCCTCCTCTTACCCCTCCAATAAAGGGTAGGGTCACCCTTCCAGGAAAAGGGGTCCACCTTCCTACCTGGCTAAACACTTACAGACAGTATTCAACGTGCCATCCCCGACTGTTTATTTTCACACGGTACTCAGCCCTTGGCCAGGCAACAAAGTCCACTGATGCGATCTTAAAGGTCCTAGCTAATACAGTCATATTCAGGCAGAGCTTCCTACTCTGACCCTTTACAGATTCCTGCCCAAGACATGCACCTGATTGAATTGAAATACTGCCCAGACACTGATCCGTCTAATGGCGGTCTGCAAAAAACAGCTGAACAGCATGCAGGCACTATCTGTAGGCTACGTACTCGCAGCCTGAAGAATCCAGTGAGGAACATAGACCCTGCATATCGTCTTTCTCGATCCTTAATGCACGCTGCCAGTTTTGGCCTGCGTTGTCTTTCCTTTTCCCTCTTTTCTATACCAGTGAACACTCATTGATAAAAATATTTTTTCATTTGCTTGCTTTGCATGCACACCTGCAGAAAAATGCCAAAGCATACCCGTGGAATGCAGCATGTGCGTAAGTATGTGCACCACGGATGATGTCCCTCCCACCACAATCAGCAGGGGCCGTCGTCCTTGTCTGAGCCACTTGCTGTAGCCCTCTCTCTTGGCGAGAGAAGGCTGTGGCAAGTGGCTATATAAATCCTGCAAAAGAGGCAAAACAGCAGAAACATTGAGAAGGAAGCTCACATACACGACGTCCAGCATACTCCTGAGCTCCCTGTTTTGATTATAACTGGTTGCAAAACAAACCAGAGCAAAAGATGGAGCCGGCAGTTTGTAGATCACTACTCTGCAGAACACTCACAGCTGCTATGATTAGTTGCAACTAGAACAGAGCAAAAGATGGAGCAGGCATAATGCAAGCCACTACCTTGCGCAGCACACACAATTATGTGTATGCATGCTCCGTGGTGGAGTCTAGTGCTCCCAAATTGCAGCCGTGCGCGCCAGACACATCCAATAAATTCTTTCTCCTTGTATTCAGTTGGGAAAAAGGAAAAAAAGGACGGTCCCCACCATAAGCTCTTGTACAGACAGCCTGTTGCTTGCAAATGTATTAAAAAATCACTCGCCAACTAGATCCACTCACAACCACTCGTTTGCTGTAACCGCACAACCAGTGACACTGTCTCCTATTTCTTTGCAGCTGCCACTGGACATGGCAAATGGAAGAAAGGAGAACAAGATGGGTGATGCTGCCTCGGTCTTTGCGCATGTGCATCTTGGTTATCGCACTTGCCTTGGTCGTTCCCTGCTTGATGCCTCACAATGGCTGCAGTGGCTGAGGCCACTGAAAGGATCGGTTGCAGGAAATGCATCTTTTCAAACATGCATGTGAAAAGGATCAACTTTGGTACGAGTATCATAAAGGTTCTCCACCAAAGAGAAGTACAATAAATGTCACGCCAATCAGTGGCAGCGACGAATCGTGCGACAGAGCAATTAGTTGGTTGACAGTTGAGAGTTTCGGTATGTCTTGTTCAATAAGAAGCTGGATGCGCCAGTCTTATTGACAACCTTAATTTTCTAGATTTTATAGTTTTGGTAACCAATTGCATTCTAAAAGTACCATGCAATTAGAGGAGATCCTTAAGAGACCCTGTACCATGTAAGGTCTCTGATTCTAATTGTTTGCCTAGTCATATAAACTTGTGGTAACACGATGAGACCGAGAATTTCTGAGTAAATAGTCCAGCTCCGGGAAGGGACAGCAGTGTGGCAGTGAACCAAAGATGAGTAGCACTAGCAGAGTTGGTGTGACACACACACACGCATACACGAGTATGAGCAGAGAGCGCACAGGCGTGGATGTATAGAACTGGTTGAAGCATTAAGGGCCATTGCGATGCAAAGCACTTACTCCTCTGAGTAAAACTCCTCTGACCAGGTCTTACCCTAACCATCACCATCCTTTCCTGGTCGAAAGGCGCCCCAAATTATCAATGAGAATCCTATTAGTTGATGTACTGAGTCTTATAATTTGCAGTGATGGTGCTTTGATCTTACATAAAATCAACAAGGATCATGAGGATTGCAGGAGGCTTGGCCTGAAGCCCGCAATAAATGAGAGTTAGTGGTGGTGGTAATGTAAAGGGCACGCCTGGTATGGACGAGTTTAGCAGCATAGTAGTTGACAGAATGGGTATGGAGCTTGGAAGCAAACCAGTTATTTCTTGCCTTTCTGGAAATCAAGACCAAATCCCTTGATGGGCTCTATCATGTGACTCAGAGTGATGTAGATGGTGCCACTCCGAGTCACTCCTAATAGGGTTTAGGGAGAAAAAAGAAAAGACTCTGCATGGTAGCGATGACACAACAGGCTAGCATTCACACTTCTTGACTGGCTGAAGGCCTTTTTTCGTAAAACCTTGTAGTGATGAAACAGCCAGCAATTATTGAGGGAGGGGGTTATGGGGCATAGGATGGTGTGTAGGCTCCTTGAAGGATGTTGCAGAGGTCTTTGTGCTGTTTCTGTGAGGTGTCAGCTAGTGATAAGGTCTAGTGTCCCCACAGAAATAGGTCTCAATGAGGTAAATGTCACGTTAGACCTCCGAGCATTTTAGGTTGTGCTGTCAGGAGACGCACTGCTGGTGGCTGGCGGTGCTGGTGAGGTGCTCCCAGTCTCCCCCATTTGCCCCCTGCCACTCCGAAGAAAACACAAGGCCCACAAAAAAGTATCCGAAGATAAGGTTGCTGCCGGCACCACCACCCAAGAGGATATTCTCAATAAAATCTATGTAATGAGCGAGCACTAAAACGCAGTATAAAAATGAACGATCAAGTTGCCGTGTCAGTTTGCAAGTTTGTATGAAGTTCAGCTAAGGCAAGAACAAGAGAGACTAAATAAAAGCAACTAATCCTGTAATTGGTGCAACATGAATTAAACACTTCCTTCATGATGGAAAAATAATAAGCAGACCATAGAGCAGACACAACCCTTGCAGCGAATGCTTTGCCAAAAAATCCCTTCCTTCATAATTTCTCTTTACTTAATTGCCTTGGCCAGATCCAGGTTGGCGAATGATCCATTGGGCGTGCGCCCTTTGCGCACAGCATCTGCTCAACAAAAGTCAAGAAAGTTTTGCTTGAGTAGTGCAAAAGCCGTGAATACTGATCAGAACGGGCATTATGTTCTGAACTCTGAATTATAAAGGTATTTAAGAGAAAAGTTAGTCAAAAGGTATGCCTAGGTTTGAGCAAAGATCAGAAAGTGAACTTTTTTATGGAGCAAGTAAATATATGTGATCAAGGGCGAGATGTAACCTACAAGCTAGGATACTTTCAGTCATAGGTGATACTTCTGCGTTTTGAGAATTGGCATACAGCTGTTCACGGTCAGAAGTGTGACTGTCGTTTCAAGCAAGCATCATTCAACGCGTCTTTTGTTCCTATCCAAACATCCTCACCTGCCATTTTCCTGCCGTGCGTCCGGTCACCTGTTTGCCATGGCATCAACCAAGAGGGTGGAGGCTTTGGGGATGTGGTGTTCAAGCTAGGATAGCTAAGCGTGGCGTGGCTGTCATCATGGTTTTGAGGGGTGTGAGGCTTGTTGCCCTGCTGTGGCTCGTTATCCTGGTGGAACAATAAAGGGGCGTGCATTTTTTTGTGATGGAAGACACAGGGGGCACACAAACTTATTACAAAGGAGGCTACAATATTCTCTAAAAAACAGCTCCATACTCTGTAAAAATGAGTGTACGTAAAAATAAAGGGAGCTTGCTTGAGGGATCATCAAGCTTGCACAAGCATGTTTATTTTAAAGACAATCGCTCTATCTCGCGTAATGACCAGCAGCACCCACCTCTGGAACGTACTGAGGCTGCTCCTGAAGAAAGTTCACCGTCTTGTGCATTGCCGTTGGAGAGGGTACTTCACTATAGGCGTAATCGTAGTTGGAAGTGGGCGACAGGGGGGGGACATCTGTAATTGACATAAAGTCACTCGATCGTGAGGGTGGTCATTGGAGCAAGGTTTTAGATGTACAGAGGAGGACACACTATCCCTTCTCCCCACCTCTGTCCATAGCCTCCATCGCCTTTGTTGTCAAGTTCTGAGATGTAGGCCTCATGTGATCCTCAGCCTTTGCCTGTAAAAATGACAGTGCGTGTTACGTGTGACTCAGCTCCCTGGCGGTTTGAGGAACGAAGCTGGATCAAACAGCATCACACAGCACACAATACCTTGAGCTGGCTTGCAGAGGCATCCTTGGCAGCGTTGCTCCTGTGCATGATTGCAGCTGCCTAGAGTAGCAAGGAGGGTAATGGTGATAAAAATTAATCCTATATGAGTTACATAGGAGACATTCAATGCGATCATTGCTTGCCATACAAAAGCACTGATTATCTAGAGTGTAAAATTGGCCTGCTGTCAAGCTCATCTTGATGCTAAGATGTGCAGCAAAAACCTACTTTTGAGCGACATCCTTGCAAGGTTGGCCTGTCTGTTCCAGCGTAAATTTGATCGATGTCATTCATCTGCGTACGGTTCCATATGCTTGGCAGCTGTAAACTAGCCACTGATACAACAGTGCAACATTGGAGAGTGCAAGCAAGGAGGCACCTTTTATAAATGTAAGATCACCCCTTTGTGCGTCATACCTTGTCAAACATCAACAGATTGAGATGCTTCCGCCTGTCTGTACTGGAGTGAAGGGAGTCATGTTGTTGCTGGGAGTAGTGAGACATACTGGGCTACTTGCGGGGCTGTGTTGGGCCTTAAATTTGGCAATATTCTGTAGGCGTACGTGTGTGTGTGTGTGTGTGTGTGTGTGTGTGTGTGTGTGTGTGTGTGTACATGTGTGAGCTCGAGTGCGTGTGTGTATGATTATGTGTGTCTATGTGTGTGTGTGTTTGCCTGTGGCTGTGTGTCTATGTGTGTGCATGTGTGTATTTTTGTGCGCGTGTGTGTGTGCATGTGTGTGTGTGTGTGTGTGTATATGTATGCGTGCATGTGTATGCGTCTTATAAGTGACTGCCTTAGACAGTACGGAAGAAGAAACACATGCACACACACATTATGGAAGACAGAAACACATGCATCTTCATGAATAAGGCGCTATGTACTCACAACTGTGAATCCGTGAATGAAGAGTCACTTTTCGGAATTACAGTATACTATAGGCTTGAAAGTGCATAATGGCATTAATTCACTTAGCGTATTGCCACGTTGAATTGGAGCACAGCAGCCAAAACCAATGCAAAATGCTCCAAGGCAAAATAAACATAAACATTAATTAATTAATCTATAGTAAAAATGCAAGTGGTTTGTGGGCACGCAAACGTGCTGTATCCTCGTGGCCTGCAAGCCGGACGCCCCCTTGCTCCTCTCACTCCCAGACCAGTTGGAACCTTTCTAGAAAGGTCTGGGGTCATTGTTAATGGAGCTCCAGCCAGTACAGAGGTAAAAGTTGTGGCCGTAAAAAGCAGGGGGTGACACACACACGCACGCACACACACACACACACACACATGCATGTATACACACGCACCTGCACGCACGCGCACACACATACATATACACACATACACACACGCACGCACACACGCACACTTGCTTGTTCGCGAAAAGCGATACATACGCACATAATGGGAGTATGCACTAGCACAAAACATTCGAGGATGTGACAGACGGACCTCAGACAACACACCTGCCAGTAGCATGTGTGCACTCACACAGGTCAAGGAAGCTGCAAAGGAAGCGAAGAAGGAGGCAAAGAAGGAGGCAAAATTAGCTAAGAAGAAGGGGATTAGCCCAGAGCAGCCCCAGCCAACAACTCAAGACTCCCAAGGTGCTGCTGCAGAGCAAGCTGCTGTATCACAGCAGCAGGGAGGCGCTGAAGCCCCTCCCCCGGGCTCCAGCATGGAGGTTGTGGATGAGTCTGAAGACACAGGAAGGGGGGCGGCAGGCTCCTCTGGCATTTCCTCGGGCGTCCGCCTTCAACAGGTGTGTGTGTGTGTGTGTGTGTGTGCACGTGTGTGTTTGTGCGCGCGTGTATGTGTTTGTGTGTGCGTGTGCGTGTGCGTGTGCGTGTGCGTGTGCGTGTGTGTGTGTGTGTGTGTGTGTGTGTGCGCGCGCGTGCGAGCAAGGTGATGTGGCTGTGGTGCAATTTTTTGTCTGCAAGAACTCACAAATTATTAAAGCATGTTTTCGCTGGTAAGCTCATGTGCCAGGGTTGCATACATTCCACCAATCTTCTCACACCTTCCTCTTCGTTCTGCCTTCCTTTTTTCATCCAGATCGCGGTGACCTTCAAGAACCAGCAAGTGCTCAGCAACTGTTCCTGGGAAGTCAAAAAAGGGGAGCGCGTGGGCCTTGTGGGTACGTTCTGACAGGAACTAGGCAATTAATAACTAATGTAGGACTACCAGGGAAACAGACCTGTATGTATGTACACATGGATTTTGAGGCTTGATTATTTTTGTCACAGATGCAGTTGTTATTTACGTGAGTAACCAGCAGGAGGCTACAACAGTTCAATGCTTCTGTGGGTGCTTATAAAAGTGCAAAATGTCATATGTGTGCCTATAACATAACCAGGCTTGTGCTCAGACGCCGTATTAGAGAGCAATTTTGACCGTAATACCGTAACTGTATTATATTATGCCGTATCATACTGCTCAACGACGGTGGAATTGGCTAGTACGGTCTCAAACCGTACTAATACGGTCAACAGTATTTTGCATTTTTGCAGGGAAAAAAGAGGCCCAGTGTTCAATTCTCGGTTAGAACTGCGTTTTTTGCTTGTTCCCCCCAATTTTTTTGCTTTTCCCTTAATAATAATTATAACAGAGCATTTACTTTAAAAATTGGAGATGTGAAAAACAACATTAATATCGTGTAACCATGCCATGAGCCTTTAGTGCAAAAAAAGGCAATTTCTAGCCTTTTACACCATACCGTAATCTGTGCCGTATTTTACCGTCTAGACGGTAATATACAGTCGCCAAAATTCGAAACTACCACGTCTTTTTTAAAAAGACGGTCTGTACCGTACTTAGTACTGTACATTTTGAGCACAAGCCTGAATATAACAGAACACATTGTCAGTCCAGCGGTTTGTGTATACTGTCCAGGGGGGAATCCTACAGGCCGACCTTGTCAGTGTGTTGGAGAGGGGAGGGGAGGAAGCCAAAAAAGAAAAAATAGTTTTTGTATACTATTATACAATTAGTATAGTATACGATTATTATACCTATTATCCGTCCGTATATCGATCGAGTGATTTGTATTACGAATAATGTACGACTAGTATACTATACTTTTATTCGTATACTAAATACGTATAATACGTACATCAATGTGAGCAGGGTCATTTTCAGGCCTCTAGGTGTGCACTGATGCACCAAAAAAGTCTAGTTCTCAACCTTGCAACTTGTTGCAGCGCTCACTAGGATTGTATATGGCCGTAGCCGTGCTTAAAAAAGAGGGTACAAGTGATGCATGGAATGTCTCTGCTGCAGGCTTCACTCAACACGGTTGTAAGAAGAGCCAAGCTGCTTGTGTGTGTGTGTGTGTGTGTGTGTGTGTTGATTTGAGTAAGGAGCGGCCTCGGTCTTGCAGAAGATTAAGGCATGCTCTGTTGATACATGGCTCAGTAAGCGAAGTAAGAGCTATCGCCTGTCCTTAGGCAGCGCTTGCTTGTGCTGTGTGTGTGCAGTGTGGGTAGGGCTGTGGTGTTTTATGACGTCGCACCAGACTTCTGAACTCCACCACCTGCTGCGTGTTCATGTGTGCGTGTGCGTGTGTGTGTGCAGGTGTGAACGGGGCAGGCAAAACCACACAGCTGCAGGTCATCCTGGGTAAAGTGCAGGCAGACTCCGGGGAGGTCATCAAGGCAAAACGAAGCATGAAGATCGCGTACCTAGCGCAAGTGAGTGCTGTGTGTGCGTGTGAATGCGCGCATGCTTGTGTTATCCTTTCTGTTTGTGGCAATTGTATTTTTTTGTCTTCTACACGCAGAGCCTCAGTGCAGGTCGACACTGGGAAGGTGCCAGAAACACACACACACACACTTTCTTATTGTTGCTGACCCAGATGAAAATCCATGTATCGTCCTGCTGCGATCACTGTCAAGCGTGTGGCTGTTTTATGCCTCACATTTTGGGTACCCCAAACTTCTTTTCTTTTGCTCCCTATGTGGTGTGGCAGTCTGTCGCTTCTGGTTTTGTTCAAACTTTCACCTTATTTCATTGCTATGTCCAGGGGTTTAACGCTTCTGACGTTGCCCCCAGACTTCTTTTATATGTTAGGCAAAGCCCCCCTCGTGGGGGCATGAGCCCCTAGCGTTGACTCCTGCCCACCACACTTCACACAGGCCTCCCCTCACTCACCCAGGCCACCCCACGGGCCGAAACTTTACATAGGATCCTAACCAAAACCTTTACCAGGGCCGATGTATTCTGGGACCCTGGGGTGCAGTGAGTGATGATGTAGAGCAAACTTTTGTTTTTGGGGGGTCCAGACCTCAGGCCCACCCAGGCCCACCCAGGGCACCTCCCGGGCTGAGACTCAACATAGGCTCCCGACCAAATTCTTACCAGGGCCGATGAATTCTGAGACCCTGGGGTGCCGTGCGTAAAGTTTTGGAGCTAATTTTTCTTTCTGGAAGCTTCAGGAAGCTGCCCAGTATTCCTCAGCCGGGCCCCCAGACCACTTCCTGCTGGTGCAGTAATTATCGGCACACTTCCCTGGATGCGGATGCTGTGTCAGGAGCCCTTAGTTGTGGTCTGGCTGTAAAGTTCACGGTTGACCATGCAAGCAGAATCACTTAATACTAATTTCGATGGGCTATATGATTTTAGTTTAGTCAATTGCTCATGACGCACGGAAGCTTGCTTGGACGGGATCCTTCAGGAACGCGATCTGTGTTTCGTGGGGCATGGAGCGCACAGTGCAGGTGTTTGCTGCGCACTGTGTGTTGAAGCAGAGTTCAGACATCATGGCCAGCCTGGGCACCATGCTCGCACCTGCCCTCTCCACAGACAGGGAACAGCAGCAGCAGCACATCCTCACACCTGCTTCAACAAAGGATGCTCTAGCACAGCATCATGCGCACGCACCACTGCAGCGTCTGTGGGGCAGCAAGGCACACACATACAGGCTAGCACTCACATACGCGCACATACACGCACACATAGAAATACACACGCATGCGCACACATATACACATACAAACACAAACGCGCACGAATACTTACAGGCGCATACACACACATACACATGCACACGCACAAATACACAGACACACGCACGCGCACACAAACAAACGCACAAACACACAGGCACACACACGCACAAACACGCACGCACACACACACTCACGCACACATGCATATGCATGCACATGTTGCATGCATGATGGGCTTCGCCAACTTTTCAGCGTCGCTAGCGACGCTCCCACACACTTGTCCCTACATGGTTAAACTTTTACCTTTTTTCTTTGCCAAGGTCCAGGGGTCTAACGCTTCTGGATTTGCCCCCAGACTTCTTTTATTTTTTTCTCTACACGGTTCAGGAGTAAAACGACTCCAAATATCATACAACTGATCAATGAGGAGATCTGGGGAGTGGTTACAAAGAAGCCTGACAAGTTCTGGTTCCTTCCTTGTGCACGTGCCTTCCTTCCTGTCCTTTATTCTTTCAAGCGTGCAGTGCAACACTGATCTGCGTCCTCTTTTGCCACACAGCGCCAGCCTTACCATGCTATGCACATTACTCCATTTCGTTAAAGGAGACGTCGGCGCGACCCCTAGCACACTGTGTGAGAGGAATCGTGTCTGATCGCCACTTTTGTCTTCACCATGTATGCCATTTTTGTTTTGATGCAGGAGTTTGAAGTGGATCCAAGCGCACTGCGCAAGAGAGATTTTACTTCAGACTTCTGCTTTCATCCCCGCCATGTATACTGTTTTTGCGGGAGTGTGGGAAATCCACCCTCCCGTTCATACTCCCCTCCTTGCTGTGTACGCTACCTTTGTGTTGCAGGAGTTTGACGTGGACCCAAAGCGCACTGTGCGAGAAGAATTTTACCAAGTGTATGAGCAGCAGGTCAAGGTGGGTTATTCATCAGATCTGTGTATTTTTATGCATTTGTTCGACTCGTAGGAAGGGGCAGCTGCAGGAGCATGGGATGGTTGCGACATGTGTGTGCGGACCACGTGACGGTCGTAACATGTATATACCTGTAACAGGTATTAGTGTTTCAAGCAACATCCAGTCCCTGCAGCAGTGGCTAAGATGGAAAAAGCTCACCCTGCATTTCTGTCCAGGTGTCTTGAACGCATGTTTTTGTGTATGGATACCTGTTTGGATGCATCTACTTGTTCCGAGGAAAATGTGCTCGTCAGATCCATATTGTATCAGGAACAATGCTGCAATGTCAAGAAGGGCTGCCTGCCTACACACACATTAGAAAATGAGGACTGAAACTGATCATATTGCGCTTAATGCAAAAGTTAGCAACATAAAGTTCTAAATATCCAAGGGAGAGATTTGTCAGCCAGGCGACAAGGTTGCATAATTTGCTTCCATGTACAAGCACGCTTGTGAAGTGCATCATTGTATTCAAGCCGCCGAGCAGCAGTAGCTATTGCTAGGTGTGCAAGCCATAGGGATGGCGGATCAATTCAAACTTTTTCACATGTGTGCACACACAAACTGCTGTATACAACAGGCTGTTGTTAGCTGATAGAAAACATCTGACGATTCGCATAATGTTTGCGTACTGCTTTGCTCACACAAAAGTATGTACTGTACGGTACCGTAACAAATGCGAGGTTTGAAAAACCCAATTAATAAATCCCAATGCGAGCAATGCGAGGGGGGCAACACAATTAATAAACGTAATGCGAGCCTATGCAAGGGCCTTCTGGCCCTTTGAGCTGCACCATGCGTATGCACGCGCGTGTGTGCGTGTACGTGTGTGTGATTGCCCGTGTATGCGTGCGTGTGTGTTTGTGTGTGTGTGCGTGCACGTACGTGTGTGTGTGCGTTGCGTACATGCGTGCGTGTGTATACGGTTGCGTACGTACATGCGTGCACACATTGTGTACTTGTGCGTGCGTGTGTGTGTGTGTGCGCGCGCATGTACGTGTGTATGCGTACGTGTGTACGTACGTGTGTGCGTGCGCGTACATGTGTATGTGTGTGTTCGTGCGTGCGGGTACGTGTGTGTGCGCGCGTACGTGTGTGTGCATGCGCATGTGAAGGGATTCAAGACGCCCTTCCTCTTGGTGTCCTTCCACCCCAAGAGAGCAAGAGAGGGCCAGCCTCCTGAGTTGTTTGTCCCCCTTGAGGGCCTTGAGGGGCAGCTTGGAGGCTTTCTCGGCCTGTCCCCACTCAAAATTTATTAATGAACCCCAACGCGAGCTTCGCAAGGCCCTTGTAAGTTGAATATGTTATGTGCTCGCAACACACCGCGAGGGGGTGGAAACGTTTGCAGTACGCGGTGATATAAGTACCGTACGTTAAACTATACTGCTCACACATTAGCTTGCATACTGCAATGTTTATGCATAGCTTTGTGCTCTGCATTGTTCACACATAGCATTGGGTATTGCTTTGAGTACAGGCTGTCAAGCGCCAGGAGGAGCTGTCTGTGCAGCTAGAGAATTCTGGGGACAATATGGAGAGGATGCAATCCATCCTGGATGAGCTGGACAAGCTCAATAATAAGGTGGGCCCAAGTGTGATCGTGCTCAGACATACATAGGGATATGCATATGCCTTTGCACGCACGCACGCACTCACACATACTTACATTCTTATACACATACACTTTACTCTTTCCCCCAAACACACTGCGATTGCCTACTCAACAAATCAATTAGCACTAAGCTGACCCAGCATGCTTGCTCTGAGGATGCACCCTCTGCTTCAAGAGTCTAGCTCAAATCCAATAAAAAAGATGCATCCACAATTTGAGGATGCCTTGGATATAGATTCGTGATGATACTCATGTTTTCAACTTCCTGAGTCACTCAGCTAGTTTACATAGAGGTAGTCACTTCATGGGCGGTCATTACCACGAGCATGCACGTTTTTTAAGATTTACCAGCCCTGAGCTTTGCAGGTCATTGACATGGACGTTGACCTGCTGGACAAGAAGATTGACCAGATGATGCCAGAGCTGGGGTTTAGGTGAGCAGAGGGGCACAGAGAAGGAGGAGGAGGCACAGGGATAAAATGGCTTAGCTGCTGCAGCTTCTGTGGGGCTTCTCCATGGTCATTGAACAACACAGCCTGTATGACACAACTAACACTGTGGAGTTTGCACACACAGAAGGAAAAAGATATCACCAAACAGCACCTGTCAAACATCGGGTATACGCACACACCGTAATCGTGAAAATACAAAGCGGGCTGCCCTCTCACACACAAACTTTGGGTACACACGTGGCTCATAGCATGCTCGCTTACAAATTTGCAGGCAAGTAGATAACGAGCGCCTTGTGGCTTCATACTCTGGAGGCTGGCAAATGCGCATGTGCTTGGGGAAGATGTTGCTGCAGGTGTGTATATGGGTGTGTTTGTGTTTGCCAGGGTGTGCATATGAGTGTGTGCTTATGTGCATGTGCGTATGAGTGTGTGTGTGCGCGCGCGTGTGTGTGCATGTGCGTGTGCGTGTGTGTGTGTGTGTGTGTGTGTGTGTGTGCACGTGCGTGTGCTTGTATGTGCATTTTTGTTTGTCATCATTTGCACTAACAAATTGAAAACTCACAATGCGATAAAACAACTATCAACTCTCTAAGTTGCTGCTGGTATATTAGGCTCGCACACACACAGTTACACACACACACATGAACAGGAGCCTGATTTGTTGCTGCTCGATGAGCCTACCAATCACTTAGATCTGGATGCGGTGGAGTGGCTGGAGGGCTACCTTAAGCAGCAGGAAGTGCCTATGGTGGTGGTCAGCCATGATAGAGAATTCCTGGACCAGGTGCGGCTGTGTGTGTGCGTGTGTTTGTGTGTCTGTGCACGCACAAAGACCATAATTGTGCAGGTGTACGGGCTCAATTTTGTCTGTATTCATGCCAGAGTGTTCTTGACGTGTGCTTTACTCACATCTAACAACAGTGGAGGAATGAAATGGTACTTCAGGTGTCCCTGTTCTTATAACCTCGTATACCTTCAGGTGTGCACCAAAATTGTGGAGACGGAGCGAGGGGTGTCCACCACGTTCAACGGCAACTACACGCAATTTGTGAACAACAAGGTACGCGTGTGTCGTTGGTCACTGCAAAGGCATGTGTGTAATATCGCTGCAGTGACATGTGGTCCAGGTGTGTGTGTGTGTGTGTTTTTATCACACAGGCAGTGGTCAGTGTGAGCGATTTGTTTTCCAGAAGTGTGTGCCTGCTGGCTTCTCTTTGGGTTCCTCAAAAAGTGAACCATCAATATACATTAGCAAGGCCAGAGCAAAGGTACCTGTGTGGATACATTAATGCCATTACATATGTAGATACATTTGTGCCATTGCACGTGTGGATGCATTTGTGCCAGTACAAATGTGTGTGTGTGCGTGTGTGTGTGCGTGTGTGTGTGTGTGTGTGCAAGGTTTGCACTAATAATTATGCACAAATTCATAAACATGTGCACGGGCCTGGTTGTTCCAAGTTTGACTAGCTCAAAAGAGAGGTGAGCCCTGCACGCATTTGCGCGCTAATTGTTTCTCTTATTTCCCTCTTGACGCACACAAACACACTTCTGTCTGCCTGGCACTTCGTGCACAACATGTTCTCGGCCACAGAGTGAGCGTTGGGCCCTTCAAATGGTGGCTTACGAGAAGCAGCAAAAAGAGATCGAGAAGCAGAAAGAGATCATCCAGCGCCTGTCAGGTGGCTCTCAGAGTGGGCGCGCAGGGCAGGTGTGTGCTTGAGCGGCCCTGTGTGTGTGATTCTATGTCCTTTGTTTGTGTGCCTCAAACACTGTTGCTGCTGCTCCTGTGCAGCCCTTTGCGTGTGTGTGCATACAGGTGAGGTGCATTATTCTACGTGTGTGTGTTTGTGTGTATTAAGTGTGGTGAGCAGTGAGTATGCATTTTTTTGACGCGCAGTTGCGTGCCTCAAAACACTGTTGCTGCCATGCTTGTGCAGGTCTTGTGTGTGTGAGTACAGCCAGGTGCACCCTAGAATCAGCAAAATGCCTTGACCTGTACACACATGACAATGTATGCCTGGAATTCTACTATTGAGCCTGGTTTTTTGTTATTGAGTAACGTGTACCCTTTTTCAAACAATGTGCCTCAGAAAAGGCCAACAAGGCGCTTGGCCGTGCCGGAGGTCGTTAGTGGTGACAAGACTAGTGCGCTATTGGAATGGTGAAGTGGCATTAGAGCTCACTGGCCTATTGTTAATAAACGCTTTTTCCTCTTCGATTGCCTGCACAACACTCCCAGACTTAGAGAACTCTTTCAATGCTTGCGCGACTGCAGGCCAATAATACACTTTAATGTATTGTCCTTTGTTGCCTGCACGACGCTGCCGGGCTCAGGAAAAAAGTGCTTGCATTGATGTCTTGCCTGCTGCCTGCACTAACCGCAGGCTGAGAAAGTGCTTGCTCGCATCAAAGAGGAGGGCCTCATCCCAAAGCCCTTCACGGAGAAGAAGCGCTCTTTCACGTTCCCTCCGGTGGAGAAGATGGGGCAGAAGGTGAGGGCGTGGCGTGCTTAAACGGGACGTCGGACCGCACCTTAATCGTGCCTTCAAAAAGAAGTGTTAGCTGCATCGTGTCATCATTTTTCTATGCATGATGGTCTCAGAACTGTATTAAACCACAAGCTCTTTGTACAGGAAAACTTGCTAAGGTCGGCCAAATTTATACATATATACGGTGTGTATACGGTATTGCAGGGATTCTATCAAATATACAAATATACCGTCACATGTGGCGTATATATGCGGTTCTGGCCAGCCCTACATGCTGCGTTTGGTCGACAAAATGCATTCCACAGTTTATACTTCCTGTCAGTCGCACAACTCGCAGCTCGGCTTGCTGCCAGCCTGAAAGTCCTTTCCTGTTGCGTGTAGGTGGTCAGCATTCAGGGCCTTACGCATGGGTACGATGGGCGGCCCCTGTTCAAGGATGTGACCTTGGACATTGAGAAGGGGGACCGCGTGGCCATCATAGGACCCAATGGAGCAGGTGTGTGTGTGTCTGGGTGTGTGTGAGTGTGCCTGGGTGTGCCTGGGTGTGTGAGTGTGTAAACGTTTATATGTTTATGTATGAGAATGTGAGTGGGTGTGGTTGGGGGGGCAGGGGGCACGCGGTTTGTGATTGCTGGAATGTATGTGTGATATGTGTTTGATTGAGGATGCAGTCAAAGTTATTGCGCGCAGTGTGGCAAAGAAGCTCAAAAATTAGATACCCCTCACAATGGCAGTTTTTGTTAGTTCACTCTGATCACAATGGCATTTATTGTTAGTTCACTCTGATCACAATGTCAGTTTTTGTTAGTTGCTGCCCGTAACACTCGTCACACCTACGCATCCTTTGTACGTCATTTGACTTTTGTATCGCAAGTGAACAAACATTTGTATCGTAAGTGAACAAACACACATTGCACGCACTCAGACAGACAGACGTAACACATAACTCACACTCACGAAAATATGCACACATTTCAAACACACACACTAGTGCACGCAACGCACACAACACACACACACACGCAGCATACTCACACACATGTACACACACACACACTCACACACACACATACATACAAACACACTCAACTCACGCACGCGCACACACATGTATGCATGCAGGCAAGTCCACACTGCTCAGGCTGATCATGGGCAAGGAGAAAGCTCAGCAGGGGCAGGTGCAAATGGGAGAATACAGCATCGTGCCCAACTATTTTGAGCAGAACCAAGCTGAGGCCCTGGACCCCAAGCTCACGGTGCTCAACACCTTGATACAGGTGTGTGTGTTCATGTAATTGTTGTTGGCATGGGTGCTTGTTGGGTCTGGTTCTGGTCTGTGTTACAAGTAAGGACGGGACGGGTCATGCAATAAGTTGTAAGCAATGGGTAATAAGCGTGTGGGTTGAGTGGGAGCTAGATCAGTGTCCGCATGCAGGCATGCCCCACGCAGCCAGACGTGCCTACAACCCTACACAAGCCGCCCGATCCCTTTTCCATTTTGCAGGCTGCACCGGATGCCAAGCTGTCTGACCTGAAGACTCTGTTGGGCCGTATGCTGTTTAGTGGGTTGGCTGTTGAAAAAAAGGTGGGTTTGGGCATAAAAAGAAAGGTGGGCAGAGAAGACCCACCCAGGTATCCTTCGCCCTCACGTAACTCTAGTGCTACCGGAAAACGTGCATTCACTTTAGTGCGCACCTGCTTGGTATGGACGCTAGACGTAAAGCAGCACACACCACTGTCACACTCTGCTTTGGCACCACAGGTCGGAGTTTTGAGTGGGGGAGAGAAAGCGCGTCTGGCCCTGGCAAAGTTCATGTGCACTCAAGGCACCCTACTGGTGCTAGATGGTATGTGTGCTTGTGGACGTGTGTGCTTTATATTTGTGTGTGCGTGTGTGAATGCGTGTGTATATGAGTGTGTGGCATTAGGAACATATTTCCTGCTACAGCGAGCTTGCGTGTACCCCAGCAATGGACATTCTGGTGTAAGACAATGCAGGGGCAGTAAAGGTGATGCTGCCTGCTTTTCAAGCCTTGCGTTACTTTGTTCGTGTTGAGGTTTTGAGGTCATCCTGAAAGGCATGTCGGGTGCGTGGTGTGTGTGTTTGTTGAGGCATCACCAGCACTCGGTACTTTTTGACTGTATTCAGACGCGCCCAAAACAGTCCGGCAGAGCACACAGCTGCCCACAGGCACCCCTCCCTGGTCCTGAATGTTTCCCTCATTCACACTTGCAAAGCCCCTGAACCCAACAGAATTTGACACACTATGAAGTCATACACACACCTGGTAGTCATACACACACTATGAAGTTATACACACCATGTAGTCAATACACACTATGTAGTCATACACACACCTGGTAGTCATATACACACTATGTAGTCATACACACACCATGTAGTCACACACACATCATGTAGTCATACACACACTATGTAGTCATACACACACCATGACACTACGTAGTCATACCCACGCACACAACCACAGTCATCTCGAGGGTAACATTGTTTACGAGGGTAACATTGTTTCACACAGCCCCCCTGTTTACCACCTCAGGACCCCAACATATGTCTGCACACTTTGCTTGTGCTTCACAATTTCGTCTTGCAAAGCCCTTGGTCTACCTGCCTACATACCTGTGAAAACTCTCTGCCCATAGCTCGTGCCTCACAGTTCACACTTGCAAAGCCCCTGATCTAGACACCCATCTGAACACCCTCTGCCCATACCCCACAGAGCCCACCAACCACCTCGACATCCCCAGCAAAGAGATGCTTGAGGAGGCCATCCAGGACTTTGAGGGCTCAGTCATCGCAGTATCGCACGACCGCTACTTCCTGCGCAAGATTGCCACGCGCATCTTACAGGTGGGGGTTAATCCCATTGTGACACCAGCAAAGGCGGTAGATAGAAGGCCTGAGCTATTATAGTATCGCACTAATGCTACTTCCTGCGCAGGATCCCTACACGCACATTACTGGTGGGGTTAGTCCCTTTGCAACACCAGCAAAGGCATTAGATGAAGGGCTTAATTACTCGACTTTCACGACTGCTACTCCCTGCGCAAGATTCCTGTGCGCATTTCTGGTGAGAGTGAGCCCCTCCCTCACTCTCATCATACCAGCATCATTGTAGGATGGGTTGAGATGCTGTTAATATAGTGCTCACAACAAAATTTGCGCACAACACTGCCGCACGCATATACCTGCATAATGTTGTGTGCGGTATGTAACAGAATGGGTTCTTATGCACCACCATGAACTAAATGCGCTGGAGGGTGACAAACAGGCTTTTATTGTAGCAGGAAACCTCGCAACCCTGCAGCGTCATGACCAAGATGCAACAAACCTGTAAATGATATTTGTAAATAATCCACTGCCATCTCACAATGCAAGCGTAATAGAACCTCGCAATTCTGCCGCGTCATGACCAAGATGCAACAAACCTGTAAATGATATTTGTAAATAATCCACTGCCATCTCACGATGCAAGCGTAATAGAACCTCGCAATTCTGCCGCGTCATGACCAAGATGCAACAAACCTGTAAATGATATTTGTAAATAATCCACTGCCATCTCACGATGCAAGCGTAATAGAACCTCGCAATTCTGCCGCGTCATGACCAAGATGCAACAAACACTGTATACTCTGCTGCTAGTGTTTTGACTCAGTTCCTGTGTTTGTATTTTGTCTCTCCAGGCGGAGGACTGCAAGCTTAAAGATTTCAAGGGTGACTACAGCTACTTTTTAGAACAGGTGAGCAGTCCAAAGAGTTCAAGTTATGGAACAGGATGTACAGAGGCTGCATGGATGTATTTTTAACGGACTCAGGCAGAGGACTGCAACAATTCAAGAGCATGGAAGAAACGGATAATGGTGTGTGCATGTGTGTGGGCTTGCATAAGTGAGTGTAACCCTTGAGGAATTCAGCAACATTGAACATTAATACCGCACTGCACATTGATGTCTCACATTAAAAAGGACATGTGAGGCCACGCGTACAAACTGCAGGCACAGTCTCTTTGCAGCAAAAAAACATGCCTAGCATGATAGAGGGTGAAGGGGGTGTGGGATACCAGACAGATTTGGCCCTGTTAAAACAAACAAGAGGATTAGGAGGCTGTGTGCAGAAGCCATCCATACCGTCAGCTTGCTGTGACTTTTTGTTCGTAAACGGAGTTATTGCATTGGGAATGAAGCAGTATGCACTTGACTTGGTCTTCTGTGTGTGGGGAGTGGATCTACACTGCCTTCGTAGCGTCTCCTTATTCTTATGTACTAATTCGCCCTTCTGCGACCCCTCTACAGAACGAGGACGAAGCTGCCAAAATGGAGGTGAAGCAAGAGAAAGCCAAAGAGATAGAGAAGAGCACCATCAAGGCAAAGAGCAAGATGACCAAGGTACGTGAGGACGAGTTTCTTTAAAGGGACGAGTTCATTTAAAAGGAGTAGGGGGGGGTGTCTCACAGAGTTCACGATCAAAGAGTGGATGCAAGTTTTTTGTAGGACAGCAAGCTGTTTGAAGGCTGCTGTTATTAATAAAGGAGTCACAGCACTTACGTATGGCCTGCGTGTGAGCATTCCAAACGCGCTGGCTGTTCACAAAAAGTGATTGCTGTGCAACCGCAGGCTGAAAAAGAAAAGTTAAAAAAGGACAAGGGCAAAGCATTCAATGAGGCCGCTCAGAAGGTAAGAATTTCTGACTAATTTTTTCGACCGCACGTACCTAGAAGTGAGTGTCCGCACGTTGGCAAGCAAAAGTGTTTGATGTATGTTCTGAAGAGAGATTGCCAGTACAGCTCCTTTGAGCAAGTGACAGACTGATATATATATATATATTATTGCAAGTTGATTATGAATAACTTAATTGGATGGCCGACGTCCATTTCTTTGCAGGCTAAGAAGAAGTAGTCGCAACTCACAACGCCATCTGTGTGGACAAGGGACCTCGAATTGCCATGAAGGTTGACAAAACTGCTGCTTGGACTCTATGACCCAAGCTTTTAATTCCTGTTCTTGTGATAAGTACCTAGCACCCCTTTTATATGCATCTGTGAGATGGTTGAGGATTGCTGACAAAGAATGCATTCCTTGGAAGAACTGCATGCATAAGAGGAATTTTGATAGGTAGTAGTCATTAAGTTAGCCAGCATGATTCAGATGATCCTGTCCTGGTGGGAAAAAAATAAGAACGCAGGTAATGTAAACACCACCATATTGTTTTGTGTCCTGCACCACCAAATGGATGCAGAGCTACACGACATCCATTCTGGAGAAGAAGAATAAAAGAGGAAGAAGGGCTGAATGGGGACCAGGTGGTTGGGAGGCAGGGGCCTGCACACCACCAGGAGTATAGCTTATAATTTTTTAGGGCTGTCCTGGTAAACTCATCTCTAAGTATTTCTCAATGGTTGCGCTTACGGTTCAAAATATGCTGTGAAGAGGACGAGTACAAAGGAGGTAAGTACAAGGGGGTGGGGGGTAACTGGCAACCAAATAGGCAAGCTGTCTAGGCAGATAGGCTGTTGTCTTGGCTCAGTCAGGAGCAAGCAAAGTTAAAAGGGGAAGCTGTCTCGGTGCATAGCTAGCTAGTTAGGTAAACTCTGTGAAATCTCGTCAGGAAAAAGAGCTTTCTAAATTTGGTCTAAGCCAGCAATATGGCGTGAGAGTTGAAGCCAGCAGTGCGGATGGCCACATCCAATGCAGATTTGTTTGTCTAGTACGTGTGACTGGAGCCGGCTGACAAAAGTGTGAAACTGGATTAACGTGTTATGCTCAAGGAGTGTGTCTTACTGACCAATTGCATGTCTTCACGCAGTAAACAAGAAAGCAGTGACGTATCACAAGTGGTGTTCTGAGAGTGGTCCTAGAGGTTCTCCATTTTCTATCCCCTCCTACTTGTACAAGGATTTGGACAAACATGTGTTGAGGAATTTCAGCAGGTTCAGATTGCGTGCACACCATTTGAGAGTGGAGTCTTGCAAATGGCATGGTGGTTCTAGCATTT
>Ga0307945_1000461_pt1 | contig 27865 bp, 33 predicted proteins | sample OrgLakmetagen228_FD_201818 | JGI IMG/M metagenome (GOLD analysis project Ga0307945, IMG submission 201818) | Saline water microbial communities from Organic Lake, Antarctica - #228 | ecosystem: Environmental > Aquatic > Non-marine Saline and Alkaline > Saline | place: Antarctica: Organic Lake...
CCCCCACCCACACACAGGGGCTAGAGGGTCTGCTGCGGGCAGGCAAAATTGTGGGCTCGGTTTGCCATGGCCCTATGGCCTTTGTTGGTCTGAAGGACGTGTCTGGGCAGCCATGCATCAAGGGCAAGAAGGTGCGCATTTTTACTTGTGCGTGCGTGCTTTGTGGGTCTGCCTGTGCTGTACAGCTTTGCATTACCTGCTTGTCTTGAGCTCATATGTTCGTAGCATTTGCAACTAAGCGCTAGGTCTCCCAGTTTTGCAAATTATCAATTTGGTAGGCACTCAAGATGCACTCAGACACCACTCACGTACACACAAACACAAACACACAAATACGCACACAATACACACACCTCGCTCCCCTGTGTTGTTTTTCGCTGCTCAGTTTACATGCTTCACTGATTCTGAGGAGCGTGCTGTGGGCAAGGATTCGGCAGTTCCATTTCTTCTGGAAAGCAAGCTCAAGGTGCGTTGCTAGGGTGTGCTATGGCCATTGGATGATGCCTCTGATAGCAGAGATGCGTGCCGCAACTGTGTGAACAGCAATTCTGTAAAGGACCAGTCGATCTGTGTGACGTATTTAAGAGTGAAGGCAACGTCCTGGTAGCTAAAAAAGTTTCAGTTAGCCACGCAGGCCTCCCATTTCTGAGCCTTTCGTTTATAATTGTGTGCAATATCAATCTTATATGTCTTGCTCAGTGAAGTACTGGACAAAGCCAATCCGTAAGGATGAAAAACCATGATGGGCATTGTCTGGTTTGAAGTTCTGAGAAGCCAACTACCGGTTTAGGCAAAATGTGAATGGATAGGGATTTCCATAATGGGCTTGAAACGCACTGACTTCTTAGTCAAACAGCGTTGCGCAGGGCTGGCCCAAGCCTTGTGGAATTATCAAGTCCCTATTTAAGCCATTCATGTACGATGTGCATGGAATTATCAAATTTCCGTTTGGGCCATTCATGTACGATGTGCAGTTCAAATTATGCACCGTACATGATCGTATACACACATTCATGCATCCCCCTGTATGTACATATTGGTCTCCCGAGTAGTACAAAAGAATGAAGAGGAATAGGAAACTGAGTTGTGAGCTGTAATGCTATTGTATTCGTCATGCCCATATCAGCGGCTCATGTGAATATTTCTCCTTAATCTTGCAATTTAAGCCCTCTGAATGCAATGTGGGTTGGGGGGGGGAGGGGCTGTTGTGCCGCAGCACCCACACCTTGACTGCTGCTGATTGCGTTGGAGTGTAGAATACACCATGTTTTAAGGGTGCAGAGACACTTGTTAATTGTATGACGTACCATCTTCTGATAAATAGGGAGATGAGCCTTTGGTTAAGGCAGTGGTAGATTCTGGAAGTGGCCTGGACGTTGGACCTCGTTGGGAGCATGACACCTTAGTCCTACTTATGGATTTTAAAGATTCCACTCTTAAGGTCAAGAGGCTGTGCATATCGAACCAACCCAAAATTTGTGTATGCCTGTTTGATTAGCAGGATGTACAAAAGAATAAAAGGCTGTAACCTGTGACCCTTCCAATGTTAATGGTTTGTTCCAAGGTTCATACTACCCCTTTCACATGCAATCACAGGAACTCGGAGGTATTTTTGAGTGCGCAGCTGACTGGCACCCTCATGCAATTCGCGACGGTAACCTGATTTCTGGGCAAAACCCCATGTCCAGCGAAAAGGTGGCTGAACTTATGGTGGAGGCTTTGAAGAAGTGATCTAAGCGCCTGTTGCACTCAATATTTGAAGTATTATGTATCCTTGTTGGCTTGGCGCACTCGTTTGTTATAATGGCTCTTTTGTGTGTACGGGAATCCTTGTTTCAACCTCTTATTATAGTAACAAGTCTTGAACACGACCAGAGCAAGGGAAACTACGCAGTGCGAAAGCACTCCCCACATTAATTTAGGAAGGAAAAGAAGCCACTATGGACCGGGTTCTGTGAACATTTTCCACCAGTCAATAGGGTTTGCAGGCTTGGCCTGATACACACCGGCTCCAGATAAGAGTCGGTGATGGTACTGAAAAGTGCGTGCCTGGTATGGACAAGTTTAGCAGCGTAGTTGGCAAAATGCATATGGAGCGAGCTTGGAGGATGCACTCTTTCAAATTAAAACCCAGCTCCTATAAGGCTTCAATGTTAGAGTGCTGGTGCAGAGGCCAGTAGCTACGCTGTCCCTGCCTGGTGCTCTGCCCACTACATGGGGTCTAGTGCCCTCACATAAGCTCGAACCGGCTTTTCACATGATTCATCCCTGCCACGATGCGTGTGCCATATTCTATCTATCTATGGTTCCATTAGAATAATATAACCTCATTACCGCTGTTGCAATTAAACATCATGTTCAACATGATGTCCTTGGTTCTGATTGTGCTTTGCTGTTTGAGGTGTGATGTATTTGCTTAATATCTGACTTCTACTTCGCTCTTTATACAAGATTCTACATTCTTATCCAGGCAAGTGGTGGTTCAGAGTTCATCTAGCAGCAGGGCCCGCAGCAAAAAGTAAAAGTAAAAGTAAAAGAAAAAGTCTACGCTGGAAGTCACCAGCGTGCATTAAGGAAAGGCTCTCGACTAGTGCTCACACTAGCCAGAGCCCCACCGAAAGACGAAAAAGAGAAACAACAGAGACTAATGGGGATCCAGCGGGTTGTCAGCCATGCGATCCGGCCTGCGCCTTGTCATATCAAATCACTGTCACTGCAAAGTATAAGATTTAGCACAACAATCTATCAGCTTAAAGCCAGTGTCGAGTCTCTCTCGAGCAAAGGCTGGGAACTGCACTACAGACTGCAATTCTCCTGATACTCTCTCTCTTTCTCTGCTGTTTCTCAAATCCGACCCCAGGGATCTGGCTTCAGGAGGGCTAGGCTGTCACGCCCAATTGTTGGCTGTGACGATTCGTGTGATTTGGTTAGTTGGTTTTTCAGTTGAGGTTGTTTTGCCTTGTCTCGTGCAATAAGCTGGCGAAGCCAGTTTATTGAAGATAGCATTTTCTGGTTTTGATATTGCGGTATTCAATTAGCTCAGTAAACTACACAATGCTCAGCCAGCCCCCATCAGATCCCCCATTATCACTATTGTTGTTAATAAGGTGCATTTTATGTCTTGTTTTTGTGATCTTGTTTAAGCTTTTTATCGCATGGCGGTGTAGGTTAATAGCTAGTTGGTGCACTTTGTGCGTGGGGATGCCCAAGTTTAGTAGAGGAGTAATGGTGTACTGAATGTAGATTGTGCCCCCGACTCCAAGGAGTATAACATGAAGTGTGACTGTTGTTTCAAGAGATGCCTCGGAGGCTCCTTGTTCGTAAACGCTGGATAAGAGGTTGATGTTGGTTGTGCGCTTTTTCTAATGTCTGTTGCGGGTTTATGTCTGAGCAAAATTTGAAATCTACAAGATGTATGTCTCTGTCCCTAGTGGGAATCTGTTTGGGGTCCAAATGCCTGCCTCTTCCTTCAACGGGCATAACTACACGCCATCTGGACGGCTTTGATGTCTAGTTGGAAGGTTTTGTTGTGTTGAGAAAACCCAGTCAGGAATGTTTCTTTCAATGTCATCAGGGGGTTCAATGATAAGGTCAGATAACTTTTCACTGTTACAAGCATCCATTGTAACAATTGCTAAGCCCAGCTTGCCTTTACTGATCTCTTTACCACAAAGGCTAACTGCGTGGTGGTGTCGGTTTATATGCATTCGTTTCAGAGTATGGTTGTTGCACCTAAGAAGTATGTGTGGAGCACTGTCTGATCCTCCGCACAAAGGGCATGTGGCAGGCCCTGTCGTATGGCTAAACCGTTTGGTGTGCTTGTCTGTGTGTATTGTGTCCGTCCTGTACTTGAGGACTTGTTCCTGCTCCTTAATAGTCACATTTGGCATGAACCAGAATGTGTTACTGAGTTGAGCAAGGGGCTTTGCATAGGGCTGCTGTGTGTGAGAGTCGTGCTGTGCTGCACGCTCGGGCGTAGCATACAATTTTTGCCAGATCTTGTAAAGCAGTGTATCTGTGTTAGCTTCACCAAGGTAATGGTGGACGTGCATGTGGTGTTTTAACTTGTCTTGCAGGTTAGTCAAAACTCGTAGCTCTTCTGCATGGGAGCCAACTTTGTTTGGAACGCTTAGCCAGAACAGGTTGTAGAAGGGGTCAGTAGCTGGCGGGAGAGAAATGTCAGAAATTCGATTGACTGCTGCTTTGTGTGCTAGGTGGTCTGCACCCTCATTGCCAATAATACCTAATACCAGATTGAATTCCACCTTGTAGAATGTGATGGGAGAAGGTGATGATTGGATTAAATTTACAATGTCCCTGTGCAAGTGGTGGAGTACAGCCATTGGGTTCAATAGCTGTTCTCTAATCTGGAAGAGGGATGAGGCACTGTCTGTAGCAATTTCAGTGTGGCCTTTTTGTACCGCTACTAGCACAGCTGCGAGTTCAGCTCTATTGATGGTGAGTGTGGGGCCGCTGCCTCCTGGATTGATAGTGATGGTATCACTATTGCTGATTACATCTTGCATGGCACTACCATCAGTGTATGTGATTGACTTCCAGTTTTTTACTTTGGGAGTGTGTGGGCTCTCGTACTGGTTGATGTTTGTGTTATGAAGCGTTTGTCAATGGCTGATGTTAGCAGCAATGGAAGTATCTGGGTGTAGGAGTTGAAATCTCTTCCTCTGCTTGTTCTTGCATTTCACACGAGCAGTGCCAATCTCGTGGGCACTATTGTTACAAGTCCACGTTGCTTCAGAATTCTCTGCTTGAGATTGTTGAGCCAAGCTGGGTTAGATTCATTCAGGGCTTGTTTCCCTTGATGGTTCCAGATGACAATTTCCTTGTTGTGCTGAGGCTGGGGTGGAGCGTCTAACCAAACTTCTGTAGGGTTTAAGAGCATGCTGTCTGCAGAAAACTTGGCTAGAACCCACGTATGCTCAGGGTAGTCGTTTATCCAAGACATGTATCCCGTTCTTACTCCAGCCAAGCCAATCAGGGAGGAGCAGGAATGTTGCTGTAGCTTCTTGAGTGGAGTTTGCTGATTGAAGTGCATGTCCCACAAGTAAATGTAGGAGGTAGTTGCAATAATTCGGGTGGCAAAAGGAGAAGCCTGTGAATTTAGTGTCAAAAGCATTAGTGCTTGCCCCAAATACTGTGTCTCTGGTATTTTCGCTCCAGTAGGTTTGGTAACTAGGGTCAAAATCTAAGGGGCTAGCAAATCTTTGCTTCGTAACTAGTGCCCATTTTTGGAGGGAGGTCGTAATGTGCCTCGGGGTGCAGTACATATTGGAATCTCTTGCCTTTTTACCAATGTTGTTAAGTGAGCTCATTTGAAGTTTATACCTTTGTAGCAGACCTACAATTTCAGTTGCCGCGTCTTGCACAGGCAGGTGGTTGTGTAGTACTGTGTAGGCCAATCCGTTTAGATTGGTTGTAAGCATGTAGCAAGATGTTGAGACGTTCTAGGGACAGCATGCCTGTGCACTTGCCGTAGATGTCATGCGCACAGGCTGCTTGACAGGTTATGTGTTCAGGGATTTTGAGTTCACCCTCTGAGTCTTTATTAGATCCTGGCTTAAGGAGGTCCACATCCCGCACCCAGATCTCACATTTCCAGGTGGGTTGCATGTCTGCTTGGGGATTGACAGTGTCTGTGATAAAGATTGCCTTGTCTCTGATGTTTTGGCCTTGCAACGAGTCCCATCAAAGTGCTGGGTACAACCATCATAGCCTTGCTTTGTCAGATTGTCAATTTCTTGGTCTTCTGATTGGGCAATTAGCTGAGTGCTAGTATCAGCATTTTCATAGCTATCTACATAGGTTTTGAAGTCAGGGTTGGCTAAGAGCAGTTCTGCCGCTTCTCATGTGGGTTACCAGATCACTTTTATCATTTCTTTTTCTTCTGCATAGGATTTTTTGGTGTCCTTTTCCGCTTGGGTTAGGTCAGTACAGGCCGGGCAGTGCCAGTCTTCACTATTTTCTGCGGCTTGCCTTGCAGTATGTGAGCAAGCATTCAGGTCAGTCAGACATTTCCAATGGTAAGTGCGTTGGCACGTATCACATTGTGGCATATCATCATAGTTTTCTTTTCTTTCTGGATGCTCTCGGCTGACCGGGCTCCAGCAAATTTGGCAGCAATCGTCTACCTTTTGGCTTCTTGGAAAGGGCTCTGTGTTTGCTGCTTTCAGCCCCGTGCTCTGGAACAAGGGTAACGCCCATTTTTCAATAGTAAGATTTTGTAATGCGCCTGTGGAGTTGCGTTGGTGTTACGTTTAGGTTTGCTTATTTGCTGCCAGTCCAGCACCTCCTGGATTTGAGTCATACTTGAAAATTGTATTACAGGCCTTGACATTGCCAAAAAGAGCCGCGTTGCTATGTTTATAATGCCATATTTTGGTTGCCGCAGTCTCACCTGGCTGCAGAGGCCCTGGAAAGTTAGGTAGTGAAGCAGTGGGATTTTCAGTGAGCTCCCGAAGTGGATAGGATTCCTCTTCTGCCTTTTGTTAGGTTGTGACGTTAGGTTGTTGTTGGTTTGTGTTTGGCGGGAAGGATTATTGGGTTGCGTGTTGGAGCAGCCTGGATCTATGTCCATACTTTCTGTCTGCCTCTGAATTGTGTATCTCGTTCTCCTTGTGGAGACTGTTAGCCGAGCAGTAGTTTGAATCTGTTGGCGTTGCAAAACCTGTACATCTGACCAGGCCCATCCCATGGGAGTGTAAGCCTTAATTGCATCTAAAGCAGTAGCATTGATTTTCCTCACCCTTTCTTCTTTATTTGGTGTCGTGTCCTTGTTTTGATATAAGTCACTGATGAGCTGGGGGGTTATATTATCTGAGCTCAACAGAGAGGCAAGCCTGTTCATTGCAATAATTTGTCCCGTTTAAATTTTGCTGCCAAACTTGAATTTGAGATTGTTGCCATTTGATATGTGTGTGCCGTCTAGGCTAAGCAGCCTTGAAAAGCTGGAGATCCCGGAGTCCATAAGAGAGTGCAATGTGGGTAATTAAGGTTTCCAGAGTAGGCAGGTTGGGTGCCCAGAGTGCTTTTGTAATACTGTCGAAACTTTCTGTGAGAATGGGTTGTCCTTGGAGTGTGAGACGCAAGTTGCTATTATGGATGCTAATGTACTGCCGTGCTCTTAACATATATTGTAATTGCTTTTAAAGGTATCTTGGTGTTTGACACTGAGGTCCCAAGTGGCCTTGTGCCGCAGTTTTAGTTGCTGAGTTTGACGCTCGCTCGGGTAGAGCTTTGGTGAGCCTACCTTGCTTTGCCTTATTATTCAGGCTAGTGATAAGTGCAAGGGCGTTTCTGTAGTGGTATTCAATTCTCAAGGAAGAGCATCCCAAGCTGTAGTGTAGTGTATTTTCTCGGAGCTGTGCAGTTGAGGTGCACGTCCATAGCAACTCCGCAGCAAAAGAGTGATGAACCAGACCATGTTCAATGTTCAAGACCCTTTCGTTGTGCATGTGCTGCTCCTCACACATGAGTTTATATATAATGTGATTTGCCTCCCTCATTCTTGGTATCCTCAGTGTAACAGTCCATGTTTTTTATGTGCCCAAACTCACAGATGATTCCCTCTCTTTAATTTATTGCGGTCGGTTGGTCCTGGCAGATGCTTGATTGTTTACTGATTTTATTCAGTGCTGCAATGTCACAAACAACGTTGTGCCTTTTTTCTTTTTTCCCTTTCCAGGGTTTTTTGTAGGTGCTAGAAGTCTGGTGCTACGACTACAATTATCCCAATTTTTACACGTTTTTGTGACATACGCAGCCTCGCAGTCGCACGTTTTGACTGATGGCTTTATCTGTAAGTCTGTAACTCTATAATCGTCTGTCACTGTATAGCTAGCTAGCCGCTCCTTGGTGCCACAGACAACAAAGAAATATATTTGAGCACGGAAACAGAATTTCCCTTAACGGGGCAACTGAGAATCGTCCCTATTGTTGGGAGATGGTTAGGCTCTCAAGTAACGCATGCAAGATTCAAAAGGCTTCAATACTCAGGTCAACATGTTTCTTGGTTACAAAGGCAGAATCACAAAATCATACATTCATTCCTTTTTCATTTCCTCGCCTCAATATTCTGCCTTTTAAAGCATCAATCGGTCCAATTGCTCTTCATCAAAAGACAACAACCCAGGATCCTCTTTGGCGGCAGTTCGCGTAACAGGGGCAGCCGCAGCAGCACGGTTGGTCACAGGAAGCGAGCTGCTCCTCATCATGGGGGAGCGCGTGGGCAGTTGGGGTGCTGGTTTATAAGATGGTCGAGCAGCTGCAGAGCCTAGAAGGCTTGGCTCATCAAGGTCAAGCCTGAGCACGTCAGCGCTTGGAGCCATCTTTTTTGCGGGGCTTGCCTTGGCTGCTGCTGCTGCTGCTGCTGCTGCGGAGTGTGTGTGTGTGTGTGTGTGTGTGTGTGTGTGTGTGTGAATGTGCGTGATGAGTGCATACAGTCATGTTAAGATGTTGTAGGAATAACGCACTGTGGATTTGCCCGCAGACTTTATTTCATGAGCTTGATTTAAAAAGCATTTTATTCAATGCGTTTATAAGTCAATGCGTTATATCAATTTCTGTTGTGGGTCAGTGTGGGGAGTGAATTTCCACTGTCCGCATACTTCTTTCATTTTTGATGAGAGCATTCCAGCCCCTCAGTTTGACTGAGAATGGCGCCTTCTTTGTGCAACCAGACCAAAGCCGAACATCAAGGCATGGCGAGTCCTGTGACCGCACACAGCTTTGAAGCTTGTGTGTACATGGGTAAATGTAAGATACATTGGGTTGGCCAGAACAACAAAATATATATACGGTGTATTAACTGTATTTTTTGGCAGGGAAATCACCAAGTATACGGTCACATATGTGTATACACACAGTTCTGGCCAACCCTTAAAATACACGCATGAAAATGAAGGGAACTTGCATCGATCCTGAGCACCACTTGAGAGCAAAACATGGATCTACCTGGCGTCACAAATCTGTCTTTGCTGCTAACTCCCCTTGCTGCCCCGATGGCCGTGCTCTTTCCCTGATCCACGAGGGAGTCAGCCCCATCGCTGCTTCCCAGCGACAACACATCATCTTCGACATTGTGTTGCGTTGACTGCGGCTGCGGCACCCTGCCTTGCAGCTGTTGCAGGTGCTGCTTCTGCTGTGGCACGGGCCTAGGTTGTGGAACCGGGGGTGCTGTGTGCTGGTCTCCCCCCAGCCCCATCGCCCCCATCAGATTTGAGAAGCTGTCATCATCTTTGAGGTCCTCATCTTCCGAGTCATGGGAGGGTAGTGCTGTTGAGGATGGTGCTTTGGAGCGGCTCGTAGTGGTGGGGTTTGTTGTATGGCTTGCATTTCTGGTGCCGGGGTTGGCTAAGGGTACGTGTTGCTGCATGCCATCTCCTCTTGCATGTTGGAGCGGTGATGAATGCCTTGGGGGTGTTTCCAATCCCTGGAGGTAAGTTAGCAAACGTAAACAGAAGTCTTTGAGTGTGTATGTATATATGTGTCTGAGTCAGTGAGAGGGATGGAGAGGGCAAGAGAGAGAGAGAGAGAGAGAGAGATAGAGAGAGCACTGTCTACCCTTTTTCGTCCTTCCCACCCTCACAGTGGAAAAATTGTACGACGTTGATACAGCCTCTAAAACGTGAGCCAAGGAGCTGTTACCCAATCACCTGCACATTTCAACATCCGCATTTTTAAGCACCCCCTCCCCGCATTCACCCTTTAAAATGTCCTTTGAATTGTCCCATGGCGGGGCTGCATTTGACATCATCTTCACCCCACAACCCCCCCGCATATTGACACCACCCTCTACACTCCCTTGAATCATGGGCATCACTAATCAAGTTGAACACCACTCTACGCTCCCTGCATTGTTCACATCATTAGTCAAATTGTGCGCCATTGCAGCCAAAGCGTCAGGATCTTAAAGAACTGAAATATGGTTTCAACTGCATCTTTAAGCAAAATCTTCAGCATTAAGCTAAGTAGCCAGGGTGACCTTCCCCCATGGCACACAAACACACACACACACACACACACCTATCGTGCAGTTTGTACGCTTGAACATTGTACACTTGCCCACAACGTAATCAAGCACAGTTTTAAGATCAGTGACACACACACACACACACCATTGCAACCAAAGCATTGTCATCAAGGGCCTCGTCTTCACTGACTTCATCATTTGAGGTTTGAGCACTGGACGCATCCCAGGAGCAGCAGCTTGCTGGAGAGGAGTGCCGAGCCTTGACACCTGGACGTGTGTGTGTATGTGCGTGTTCGTGTGTATGTTTGTGTGTGTGTGTGGTGCATCTGGTGTGGTGTGTGTGGTGTGGTGTTTATATGTGTGCGTGTGGTGTGGTGTGTCGTGCCCACATTATTTGATCCTGTGGCAGGATAGAGTACTGCTCTGAGCAAGAATTTGTGCGCTGCCCAGATTTCCCGAACGTACTAGAATTACCTGCGTCACACACACACACACACACACACACACTTGCACGCACACACAAACACACACAGCAATAGTCCACACCTGGGTCCTTGCCCTGGAGCACAGCTGTGCTTTTTTCAGCCGCTGCTGATGTCAGTATGCCTGCTGCTGATGTCTTCTGCTGTGGGGTGGATGACGAGGGCTCGTCTACTGTGCTTGCATCCCATGAGCAGCCACTGACAGAGCTGGCTTCCAAGGAGCATGTGCCGGCCTCTTGTTTCTCTGCTTTGTGCACAAGTGTGTATAAGCGTGTGTGATTTCTTCTATGTTTGTTACCATGCGTGTCTATGAGCGTATGTGCATATGGGTGTGTGTGGGTGAGTGAGTTCCTGTTTGTATCTGTTTTGCCTATGTGTCGGTGCATGTGTGCAGGTGTCTAGTGGGAGTGAAGTTCATTATGTGTAGACAAATCTCAGCGGCAAAAGAACAAGTAAAAAGTAAAGTTCTGGCAGACAAGGGCAGCACTGCAGCCCCTTGCCACTTTGATGCGAGTGTGAGCACAGCTGCGCATGAGTGTGTTTGTGACTGAGGGCACAGCTGAGCATGAGTGTGTATGTGACTAAGGGCACAGCTGCGCATGAGTGTGTATGTGACTGAGGGCATGAGGGCACAGCTGAGCATGTGTGTGTATGTGACTGAGGGCATGAGTGTGTATGTGACTGAGGGCAGAGGAGCACACACCAGCTTGCTGTGCCACCGCCTCCGGCTTTGGTGGTGTGGGATGAGCTGCAGCTGAATACGGGGGCGGTAACTGGGCTGCTGAGGTTGTAGCAGCACTGACTGCAGGCTGCTTGGATGCGTCAGGAGCTGGAGCTGTGTTGGGTAACGCCTGTGGGGTGTGCTTGGATCTCTGGAGGTCATACTCAAATTCGGAGTCAAAGTCGGAAGAGCTGTCTGCTGTCTCCCTCGCAACCTCTCCCTTTTCCATTTGTGCCTGCTGCTCCTTTGCTTGCTTCTCCTCCTCCTCCTCCTCCTCCCTTTTTCTTTCTGCTTGCTCTGCCAGCTGCTTTTGCTCCCTTGCTTGCTTCTTCTCTTCCCTTTCTTTCTCCGCCTGCTCCTCCTGCTGCTTCTGTACTTTTGCCTGTTCCTCTTCCCTTTCTTTCACTGCCTGCTGCTTCTGCTCCTCTGCATCCCTCTCTTTCTCTGCTCGTTCCTCCCGTGCAATTCTTTCCTTTTGTGCCTGCTCCTCCAGTTGCTTCTGCGCCTGTGCCCGATCTTCCTCAACTATTTCTTTCTCCCTCTCTGTCTGCTGCTGCTGCTGCTGCTGCTGTTGGTCCTTTTGCTTCTTCCAAGCCTCTTGCTGCTGCCGCTGCCGCTCCTGCGCTTGCTCCTGCTGCCGCAGCAGCGACTGCTGCTGCATCAAAAGCCGATTCTGCACAGGCACCTGCTGTTGCTGCTCCGGCTGCAGTTCTTCTGCTTGCACTTGGTTCTGGTGCTGCTGCTGTTGCTGCTTTTCTGCATGGTGCATCTCACTTTCCACTTTCTTGCCTTTTGCCGCACCTTGCGTGCCTGCCCCCTCAGAGGTCAGTGGTGCAGGTTTTCTCAATGCCTCCAAAGAACCTGCGCTTGAGCCTACACTGGAAGAGGGTGAGGGGGGGCCAGACCACACATCATCCAGCCTGCCCTGAACGAGACTCTCAGGTTTGTGGCTGGTTGGTGGCTGTGGAGCTGCTCTATCACCATCAGTATGGACGTAGGGTAGCGCTGCTGCTGCTTCACGAGTGGCCTGATCTGGTGATGCTGCCCCCTGTGTGGAGTGATCAGGCGATTCTGCCCCCTGTGACACGTGATCTGGTGATGCTGCCCCCTGTGTGGAGTGATCAGGCGATGCTGCCCCCCGTGACACGTGATCTGGTGATGCTGCCCCCTGTGTGGAGTGATCAGTCGATGCTGCCCCCCGTGACACGTGATCTGGTGATGCTGCCCCCTGTGTGGTGTGTTCTGGTGATGCTGCCTCCTGTGTGGAATGATCTGGAGATGCTGCCCCCTGTGTGGAGTGATCTGGTGATGCTGCCCCCTGTGAAACGTGATCTGGTGACGCTGCCCCCTGTGTAATGTGATCTAGAGATGCTGTAGCGGCCTGTGAGACCTGCTTTGAGGCAGGTGCTGGTTTGAGGGAAACGCTGCCCTGTGTCCCTGAGGCACCAGGAGCAGGGAGGGGTGATGGTGCGTGTGGCTCTGACGCAAGCGTAGGCAGTGGCGTCTGTGATGCTGCGTCAGATGGTGCTAGTGAAAAGGATGGCACGGTATCCAGCGCTTGCGTGGTTGGCAATGCCGTTGCTGTGTCAGGCGGTTGTTCGGTGGCTGGCGCTGCTGCAGCAGCAGCCTGTGGCTGAGGAGCTGCTGTGGGGGGTGGCATGGTGATGGAGTGTGTGGGGGGGAATGCAGCCTCCATCTTTGGAGGCAAAGGCACTTCAGGGCTGTTGCTTGGGGGTGGTGGTGCTGTCTCCACGATTTGGGCTGAGGGTGAGAAACCACCTTCACGGCCTGCTGCGGATGGAGCTGGGTCTTGGGGAGGGGAGGCGGTGGGGTGTGGGGGTGTTGTTGTGTCAGCGTGTGAGATGCTGGACATCATAGAATGATTAGGAGGTGGTGATACTGGGAGTGCTGCTCCTGGGGGTTTGTTGAGAAGGGCTGGCTTTTGCACCTGCTTCTGCTGCTGTTGATGCCGCTGTTGCTCCTCATCCTGATGTCGCTGCTGCTGTTGCTGCTGCTGTGCTGCTGCTGTCGCCGTCGCGCCCCATTTTGGCATTGTGGCTGAAAAGGTCCGCTGCTGCTGTGCTGCTGCTGTCGCCGTCGCGCCCCATTGTGGCATTGTGGGTGAGAAGGTCCGCAAGGCTGTAAAGGAGGAGGATGAATCAGGAGGGGAAAAGGGCGAGGGTTTGGGGAGGCTTGCCAGGTTATTTGAGAGGGGTGAGCAGTCCACATTACTGGTGTCAGTGTTCGGAGTTTGCATACGATGGCGGCTGGCTGGGGAAGTGTTGGTACTGAGGGGCGTAATTGTGGCAGAAGCGGTGGCACCGATGCTGCTGGGGGATGGTTGGGGTTGAGAGGGAGGGGTTTGAGGGCGCGTTGCGCTTGAGGGTGTGGTGGCGACAGGGTGGGGCGTAAGGGAAGAGGATGGGGAAGCGCTGTGAGCGTAAAGCATGCTGGTGGGCGTGGAGGGGGAGGGGTGTTGCTGGTGCTGACGGCATGAAGACAACGAGATGGAGCTCTGGCTCTTTTGGGATTCCTTGGAAGAGGTGGTGGAGGCCTCTGACGCAACCCTATGTACGAGTGTGTGTGTGTGTGTGTGTGTGTGTGTGTGCGTGCGTGTTTGCATGTGAGCGCATGGGTGCTTGCCAGCCAGGAAGTAGCCATTTGGGTAGTAAAGTTTAGTGCACAAGAGGTCTCAACCATTGACTAAGATACTTGCACACTTCTCTGTGTGACCATGGAGAGTTTGTTGGTGCAGAAGCAGCCTGCAAATGCGACTGGAAATGTGATCTGCGATGCTGGGAATGTGATATGTGATACTGGGAATGCACAAGCTCATATATATGGATTGACCTGTTTGTCGTGCAGTATGCACACTAAGCGCAAGCCTGCACCCAGGCTTTGTCATGCAGTATGCACGCTAACAGCAAGCCTGCACCCAGGCTTGAGCCGCTGCAGTCTGAAGCGTCGCGGCCAAAGGAGTCAACTCAGAATTGTGCGATAATTAATTTATGCATCACTTATGCATGTTACGAAGCCTGCAAGCATGCGTCCATGTACACACTTAACCATATGCATCAGGTGAACAAATCAGCAGCCTTGTGCATACCCGGAGGAGTTCACAGGCGAGCGCGGCCACATGTACGTGTCAGCTGTGCTCCGCTGTTCCTGCTTGAGCTTGAATGCTGTAAATCGCCGCCTGTGTGTGTGTGTGCGCATGTGTGTATGTGTGTGTCAGTTCGTCATTGGCAGGTGCGTATGAACATTCACACGTATAATGTTGCAGTTCTGGTCGGCAAGGTTGCTTGGCCTGTTGGAGTTACGCAGCAACTACAAGGTGAGGTTAAACAAGTCCACCGACGATGCACTGTACTGTGGTCTATAAGACCTTGCGACAGTATGTTTCGAATTAGCTTGCAATGGGTGGCTGTGTACGTCATACATTCGTGGCAGATGTGTTGCAAGAAGCTGCACCAGGAATGCAGTGCATTTCAGTCTGCACTTTGTGCCAACACACCTGATTGAGTGCTACAACACAAGCATCATTCAAGTATAGACCTACTACCTACTAATGAGACTGTACAAGCCACTTCAGGGTTGAGCGTTTTGCTTGCGCACCTGAACTGGTGCATACAAGCAAAGCAGCATGAAAGCTTAGCACTTATTTCATCCGTGATGTAGTCAGAGCAGTACGGTTTGTCAATTAAGCAAAGCATCAGGGACCTTAGTTCTAACGCTCTGACGTACGTATCTGCGCCTGGTCTAATTAAAAAGTTTAGCCGACTTATAAAATGTTATCCCACCACAATCAGGTTTCAATTGCGCCCACCCTCAAACCTATCATTCAATCTTTGCTGGAGCTGTTTTGCACTTTAGCGGCAACCCTGTACACTCAGGCCCACCTTGACTGGGAGCTTTGTGGGGAGTTTGAGTAACCCCCCTCCTGCTCCCCTTGCCCACAGCTGTCTTCCTCCTCTTCTTCCTGCTCCTGCTGCAGTCCGTTCAGCCACATGTACCTGGCAGCCGTAACGTGCAGCATTTCTTTTTGTTTTTGGGATGGCATGGTGGTCACAAGGCACAGATACATTTGCAAACAGCAAACAGTCTGCCTCACACTCTGCCTTTTCCAAGGTTTGTGGTACCTATACGACAAAAGAAAGCACGCATACAGGTTTGCCCCTACCCCGCCCCCCCTTCCATCACAATACCCAACACCCCGACAAAGCAAGCCCTGTGGTTCCATGAATCCACACCCTTCCCTTCAGGTAATCCAATTCCCTCCAGGTAATCCAAAGAACTCCGTGCACTGGATGATACGTGCACCCATAGGGTTTCTTATTGTACCACACTTACATGCACAAGCACACGCACACGCACACACACATGCACATGCACACGCACATCCCAGCACCCCTCACCTCTCAAACTTGCTCTGAATGCCCCGCCCGGCCCTGTGAATCTTTGAAGCACCGCCAGTCGCTGCAGAGCCAGCAGCCCCCTCCTCTGCCACCAGTATGCCCCTCTTACTACCACGCTGCTCTTGCCCCTGATTGGCACCCTGCAAAATATTCCCACCTCTCGCAGAGCACTCCCCTGCTTGCTGCCCCCTCCCCACACACATCCTCGCCTGCTGCTGCCCACTGCCCATACGCTCTTCTTCTCGCTGCACACCTGACTTGAGCTCAACAGGAAAGGAAGCCCCTTCTCCTCCCCACTCCCCTCCTACCAACGATCGCGGTATGGTGCTTGTTCCCATTCCATCTCCTCTTTGATGCTGGCCCTGCTGCTGCTGCTGCTGGCCCTGCTGCTGCTGCTCCGTGCTGCTGGACGCCTGGCTTTGCTGGGGAAGCGGGAAGCTGAAGGCGGCGCTGTGGTGTCTACTCAGAGCTGGGGGAATGCCTTGGTTCGATTGAGGTGTGGACGTGGGCCAGCACTGATCGGTGCCTGTATGCAATGATTGCAAAGAGTGTATGCCAGCACATCATCGTAAATGCACATGGGCACATGGGCCAGCACTGATCGGTGCCTGTATGCAATGATTGCAAGGAATGTATGCCAGCGCATCATCGTAAATGCAAATGGGCCAGCACTGATCGGTGCCTGTATGCATTGATTGCAAGGAATGTATGCCAGCGCATCATCGTAAATGCAAATGGGCCAGCACTGATCGGTGCCTGTATGCAATGATTGCAAGGAATGTATGCCAGCGCATCATCGTAAATGCACATGGGCCAGCGCTGGTCCACACCTGCATGAACCATTTCAAAACCTGCATGCCAGCATCGATGGGTGCCTGCAATCAATGCCTGCAAGGCTTGTATATGAATGCACGTACATTGTTATTAAAGCGCCTTCCAAGCTGCTGTTAGAAGTTGGCGCTCATTGGCATTACGGAAGCATGATACTGACCTGATCACTGTACACAACACAGTGAGCCTGTCTTGTGCACTTGCGTTTGGCACAGTACAGTGAGGCAGTAAGGTAGAGTTGGGACGGCAATCCAAAGAGCACACGCACGCATACACAAACATACCCCTCCCTCTCCCCCCCTTTGCCCACACTTACACACAAAGAACACAAATCATTATGATGATCATCTGCCAGGGTCATTGTGCCTGCTAACTTGCCCACCTGACGCGCCAGCCATCACAGGGGAGTGGCTGGCACCTCCTGTTGCCGCTGCTCCCTGCCAACCACCACCGGCTTCAGGACCGCTGGCAGCACTCCCTGCAGCTTCATGCTGCTGCTGCTGCTGCTGCTGTGTGTCACGCTGTTGTGCCGTGCCGTGCAGTGGGCTGTCATGCAGCTTTGTGTGCTGCTGTGTGCTCGCTCTATGCTGCTGCCCAAGGCCCCTACGTTGCGCTAGCGGGCCCACAAGCCCCCGGTCAGGTGACCACGAACCCCCCTTTTGTGCTCTGATGATGGCTGCCACAGCCGCTGCGGCCGCTGCTGCAGTGGGGTTGTGGTCTGCGTCGTGGGCGGCTGCAATCTCAGCAAGGGTGTGGTATACTCCGGCCAAGGTAGCAGCTGCGGCTGCTGCTTGCGTTTTTGGGGTGGGGGAGGTGCTTGTGTGTGTGGGAGATGTGAGATGGTGATGTGCATGCTCAATGAGGCCTGGTTGTTGTTTGGAGGGGGAAGGGTGCCCATGCAGGTGCGGCGGTGATGGGTGTGGTGGAGAGGGCACGTACATGTGCATGGAAGGTGGAGGTAGGCCAGGCATAGGCATCGGCATGTACCCTGAGGCCGCATCAGATCCAGCAACTTGTGCGAACTGCTCCGCCCCTCCTGGCCGGTAGGCAGAGCTGTATAGCGATGAGTGCATGTTGGACAGCGGCAGCGCATGCGTGCCGTGCTGGAGCAGTGCTGGCGGCTGCTCGTTTTGGTGGTGGCTCCGTCCGTGAATGTGGTGCAGGTCTTGAGGCAAGTCGGGTGTGTACGTGCTCTTTGTGTGGGCAGAGGGTGAGGAGCGGGGGGGACTGAATGCAAGGCGCCCACCGCCGCCTAGCCACTCCTGTGTGTGTGTGTGTGACTGTGTGTGTGTGTGAATAGTTGTCTGTATAGCATTACCCAATTGGCCTCCTTCTAATTGTAGGCCATGCGGTGTGCAAGTAGGACCCACAGCAGCAGCAAAGCTGATTCTTGCTGTCAATATAGGTACAGAGGAGGGGGCCTGCGCACACAATGAAGAGCCTACACAGAAGACTCGGACTATGCTTTAGTAAGTAACGGTTGACCACTGTGCAGCTGGAGATTCCCATTCAAACCCTTATTGTATCCACAATCAAGCTATGTGTTGGAATTTTGCGACCCAAGTATAATAGCCATCCTTTTCCTTAATCACTGTTGGGAGTGCCCTGCCTGACTTCAGCATCTTTTCACTCCTTTTCCAATTCAAGGCGCCTGACCAAGCTTTAAGCCCACACACGCACACCCTGAGCACAAGCATATGCACACCTGACTGTGTGTGATGTCTGTGACTGTGACTGTGACTGTGCGTGATGTCTGTGACTGTGTGTTCTGCACACCTGACTGTGTGTGATGTCTGGGGGGTGCCAGTCGCCGCCTTCAGCATGGGCGTCACCACCACCCCACTCTTGCAGGGCTGCTGGACGGGTGCGGGTAGGGCTCTGCAATGTGTGTGTATGTCTGAGTTTGTGTGTGTATGTTTGAGTTTGTGTGTGTGTGTGTCCACACAGTGCAGGGGAAAGAGTTAGAACCACCCCATCCTTGCTGGGATGCTGGAGCGTGTGGGTGGGACAATGCCTAACGGTGTAACAACAACGGTGCAACAACAACACGCAGGCCACTTAAATACGCACACACACATAAAAAACAGAATTAGGCATCACAGGTATTCAGGAATGTGGGCTGCAACTGTAAGCCAGCCACCGCTCTTGCGTCGCTTGTGTTCTTATTTGCAGGCATGCTTGCCGTATCAGACCATTTGCCACCCATTGCAATAATGCAATGCACAGGCACACGTGACGACTACCCGTCCTTGGGAAGGTGCACACAATCATATACAGAGGCGCGTTTGCCAATAGACATCAGTTGGTCGTGTGATCATTTGATGCTGATGTATGGACACAAGACACTGAGTGTTGAACACGGTAAGTCAGATTGTGCCGAGCCAGTGTGCTGTGCTGCTGTGCTGCTTCATGCACAGAACAGTAAAACATACTCTCACCAGGTCAGCCCCTGTCTGCCTCCTGCTGGTACGGCCGTGCCCTCTGGCTGCAGACCTGTGGGTTGTTAGTGTGTTTAGAGCGTGTTTGTGCAATTGTGTGTGTTTTGTGTGCGCATCTGTTTGTGTGTGTGTGTTTGTTTACAAGCAGGCTTTGTAAGCTGACCTGGGTTTGCGGGGGGATGCAGTGAAGGGAGGTACCAGCAGTCGCTGCTGCTGCTGCTGCTGCAGTTGTTGTTGCAAGCGTGACTCCAAGCTCATGAGACGCTCCTCCAAACCAACAGCGATTTGTGGTAGCTGCTGCTGCTGCTGCTGCTGCTGCTGCTGCTGCTGCTGCTGCTGCTGTGAAAGTGGAGGTGCGTGCGTGAAATGGTGGGGTGGCAGCACATTGGCATGCTCCTGCTGCTGCTGCTGCTGCTGCTGCTGCTGCTGCTGCTGCTGCTGCTGCTGCTGCTGCTGCTGCTGCGGTTGAGCTCCTCTGTCATGTAAGGGACCTTCAACAGGGTTTGGAAGTGCTGGTCGCAGGCCTTGCTGGTAGTGATTGGCAACCAGGCCGGCGATGTGTTGGACGGCAGGGTGCATGACTGAGCCCCTGGCATGATCTACTACCAGGAGTGTGAGATCGAGGACCACCTCCTGGGGTTTGGAAGGTGAGTGTGTGTGCGTGTGCGTGTTTGCGTGTGTGTGTGCAAGTATTTCTGTACGTGTGTGTATGTGTGTGTGCGTGTGTGTGTGTGTGTGTGTGTGTGTGTGTGTGAGTGAAACAAGGTCTACTGCTGTCTGCCAAGCAAGGCCAGAGACAGGCATGCACACACATTTGCATTTATTTGCACACACCCACAACCCCATACATACACAGACCTGGAGTTTGGCCCACAGATCCGCAGCAGGGGGCAGGCCCGTGTGCTGGTCTGGAGCCACAATCGTGTTTTTATCTGACGTGGCAACACCATGTGGGTGGACGCCAGGAGCCTGAGAATTACTAGTAGATGGTGCCGCTGGTGCTTGGGGGGGGGCCAGGTTGGATAGGGAGGCAGCAACTCCTGTGGGTTACCAAGTTGCAGTATACAGTTGGATAGGGAGGCAGCAGTGACTCCTGTGTGGTACCAAGTTGCAGTATTTAGTTGGATAGGGAGGCAGCAACTCCTGTGGGTTACCAAGTTGCAGTATTCAGTTGGATAGGGAGGTAGCGACTCCTGTGTGGTGCCAAGTTGCAGTATTCAGTTGGAAAGGGAGGCAGTGACTCCTGCACGTCAGCGTGTCAGCAAGAGGTGGGTGATGGCGTGATGTGGAGGCGTGCTGGACATGCGGCGGCGCAAAAACAAAGCAGGGAGGCAGCAGCTCCTGTGGGGTACCAAGTTATGGTATGTGATGTGTACTAGCATGCTAAACAGGTGTGTGATGTGTACTAGCATGCTAAACAGGTGTGTGATGTGTACTAGCATGCTAAACAGGTGTGTGATGTGTACTAGCTTGCTAAACAGGTGTGTGGTGTGTACTAGCATGCTAAACAGGTGTGTTGGTGTCATGGCGCAATGATACAGGGAGGCTGTGACGCCTGCGTGTGAGCGTGGGGTGGGGGTTAGCAACGTATAATAGAGGTGTGGTGGATCATGCCGTGTGCTAGCGTGAGGTGGGTAGAAGTGCCAGCTGGTGCCAGCTAAGAAGGTGGGTGGTTCCAGCGGCAGCTGGACAGCTTAAAAATGGATGGCGGCAACTCCTGTGGACAGGAGGAGGTGGGTATAGCAACTAGGGATGGCCATGAGCATAAAGCTTGTACTGTGCCGTTGCACAAAAGACGTTTAAGGAGTGTATGCGCAGCTCTGGTCAACCAGAGCGACACCAGATTGATGATGCATGATTTGGGTTGGCCAAAATCATACTTGAGCACGTATAAGGGTACGGTGTATTCATGGGATTTTAGCATGGGAACCACCAAAGATACGGTCTTTATACAGTGTTTAGATGCATACAGTCCTGGACAACCCCGACCGGCATGAGTTATGATGTGGCACGAGATGCAGAAAATAACACTGATGCGGCCTTGTACGATGTGTAGGTAGTATATACGGTTCTGGCCAAGCCCGTGCAGCATGAGTTATGATGTGGCACGTGATGAAGAAATGCAGCATATGAGTTATGATGTGGCACGTGATGAAGAAATGCAGCATGAGTTATGACGTGGCACGTGATGAAGAAATGCAGCATGAGTTATGACGTGGCACGTGATGAAGAAATGCAGCATGGGTTATGATGTGGCACGTGATGAAGAAACACTGTGGGGCTGAGAAATCGCTCCCCACATTAATCAAGGGAACAGGGAGGTACTGATGGTATGAGGCTGGAAGGAGCCGTACGAGGGCAGTTGCAATGGATCACATGCAACGTATCTTTTTTCTGTGTTTGTGTGTGTGTGTGTACATGTGTGCAGTCACAAGAAATTAAAGTCGTACTCTGCTGCCCAGACACAAACCCTCACGCAATGCATACACGGGCGCAGGCACACAAAGACAGGTTTCATATTCACCCCAATCAGAGATCTGTGACTGCAGGGCTTGCATCTCTGCTGCTTGCACACAAACCCTCACACAGTGCATACACAGACACAGGCACACATACAAAGTTTCATTTCTCATTTCACATGTACCTCAACAAAAAAAGCTGTGACTGCAGGGCTTGCTACACTGCTGCTTGCACACAAACCCTCACACAGTGCATACACGGACACATGCATACAAACAAAGTTTCATTTCAAATGTACCTCAACAAAACATCTGTGACTGCAGGGCTTGCATCTCTGCTGCTTGCATACAACACTCACACAGTGCATACACAGACACCTGCGCACAAACAAGAACAAATTTGTATACATCCCTACCAGAGATCTGTAACTGCAAGGCTTGGAGCTGGATCTGCACGCCTTCCTGGCCACTAGCTTTCTCAGCTCGTTCCAGACCGTTCAAAGAGGCGCGCATGTCTGAGACTGCTGCGGCAAGCTGCGCAACCTCAGTGGAGGCATGCATGGTACCTACAGCGGTGGTGGTGCGTGTGAGTGTTTATGAGTGTGCCTCTGTGTGTGTCACATGCACCATCTAGAAAGGATGAATGTACATCAGGCAAAATGTATGGTACTTGCAATTGTGTGCGCCTATAAAAATCTATGAGTGCATGTGTGTGTACGCGTGTGTGTATGTTGGCCCGTGTGTTTGGCGCATGCCAGTTACACGCATGTGTGTGCTCTATAAAGGACATCCAGTTGTGCTTGAGCTAGGAAACAGGGTCGGGCTCGTGCTTTTCTTACACAAGAGGCTTGCTGTTGAGTGTGAAGAGCCCAAGTGAGCTTGGTTACATCTGATCTCTGGTCTCACCGCCACTACCACCTACACGCACACATACAAACATACACACGCACACAGACAGACACAAAGACGCACCTCCAGCGTATCACAGGCAAGCTGTGTAGCGCACATGTCAAGCCACGCAGGCATTCACACACACACACATATATATATATACACACACAATTGCATACCTGTATCCCCCCAAGCAGATCCCCTAGCAGATCCAGAGCCCCAGGCAGGGTGGCTGTAGCCCAGCAGCATTTCCATTCCTGGCGGCGGGAATGCAAGCTGGGCCGACGATGGCGGCACTGCTACTGGCGGCACTGCTACTTTCCCAGGAAAGGGCAGCTGGGCTGCAGCACTGGCAGCATCCATCACTGCTGATGCACATGCAGGGGCCAGCCGCCCTTGGATCTGATCAGAGAAGTGGGCACCCGCGCCCACCCTGTCGTGGCCACCAGACAGCCGCAGGTGCTGCTGCATTTGTGTGTTTTGGACTTGTCGTTGCTGCTGCTGCTGCTGCTGCTGATGATCTTGTGTGTGTTTGACTCGCTGCTGCTGCTGCTGCTGCTGCTGCTGCTGCTCAGTACGCTGTCGAGCACCTGTGCCTGTTCCTGCACCCTGGGTCTGTGCGTAGGACATCTCCTGGTGCAAAGACGGCTCTAAAGAGCTGCCTTTCTCCTCTACGCACGCGTGCTGATCAGGGTCTGAGCTGTAGTTGCTACTGCAGCTAGCATCGCTGCGCAGGTCACCTGGAGGCGTGCAATCGTGTGTACTTGTGTGCAGTTGTGCTGTTCTCTTAAGCTTGCGTGTTGGTTGTGTGTTAACGTGTGTTTTCTGGGTATTGCCAGCTTGCCAGCTACACGAGTCACTTCAATGTTTTTTTGCAAAGATCAAATGCTTCTGCATGTTCTCTCACCTGTCTGACTGGGAGGGGCTTCTGGCTGTGGAGGAAGCTGGCCCTGCTCCAGCTGCTGCTGCTGCTGCTGCTGCTGCTGCTGCTGTGCTCTTCCAGTCCTCTTGGAGAGTGTCTGTGCGTGCAGGGGTAGAAGAGGTTGAGTTGAGGGATTGTCTTTTTAATTGGTGTTCTTTTGCTGTGGAAATGAAGGGAGTTGTTATTTGGTACCCAGGTGTGGCAGACAGCACGATTTGAGGATGCATACCTCATATCCTTCTGGAAAAAAGTAAAACTCTAAAGTGATAAACATTAACCACAGGCCATCTCCACTCCCAGATACCCTTCCCCGCATCGTAGCTGGTATTCCAGCCTCTACCTCTATGCACTATGCACAGTTTTGGTTTTGCGAGGTTCTGGGTCAGGCCACGGTTGAGTATAGGTTGGAATTTCATACTCACCTCTTTGCACGGTTTGGGTATCGACCAGCTCAGCATCTCATCAAAGTGTTGCTCCAGTACGTGGCCGGCCACACACCACCCCTGCAGTATGCACGCAAACAGTGTGCAAACATTCCTTCTCTCTCTCTCTCTGTCTCTCTCTCTCTCTCTCTCTCTCTCTCTCTCTCTCTCTCTCTCTCTCTTCATTTGAACAGGGAAGTGTGCTGCCCAATCACATGGCTGGCCACACACCAATACTGAGAAGCATGCTAACAATGTGGCATCTAATTACGCATGTACACAAGGAAGTTCGACCACATACCGCCCCTGAGAAAAATGCTAAACAGTATACAGTCTGTTTCATCTTCACACTTTGAAGAGAGAAATCCCCTTTTCCCTGCACGACCTGCGATTATAACCTACTTAGGGAGTGGTACTCTCTGCCTGCACTCTCCACCTTTTCCTGTTCTTTGACCTAAACAAACTCCATTATTATCTGCATCAACACAACTCCAAAAATGTCGAGCGAAACGCCTCCACTACCCGCCCACCCACTCCCACCTGCATGACCTTCGCACCACAACCTCCTATTGGGCACGGGTACATCAACTCCCGAGGCACATTGCGTGTGCTGTGGGAAGAGAAGGCAGTGGGAGTGGGGTGGCTTGTGCGAGGGAGGCTGTGGTGGGTATAGCTGAGGGGTGCGCGATTGGGAATGGTAGGGGCTTTTGTGGTGCTGGTTGGAAGTGTCCTTGGAGTGCTGTGCGTGTCGCTTTGGCGTATAAGACCTCGTCCGTGTGGGTGTGTGATGGTGGTGGGGTTGACGGAGAGCGCAAAAGGGCGTGGGGTTGCATGCTTGTTGCTCTGTGTGGGCAATAAGCATTAGGCGTTAACTTTGACATAGGGGGAGCTGAGGAAGTGGGTGGTTGTGAAGGGTGGCTATGGGTTGGGGATGGCGTTTGCGTGCGAATGTGTGTGCATCTGTGTGTGTATTTGTGTGTGGTCATCGAGGGGGCAAATAAGTGAACCCAGACACACACATTACCACTTCACTTGCTCTTTAGACGCGGTGGTAAAATTAGATGGAGAGCAAGAAGGGGAGAAAGAGGAGGCTAAGGGGGGAGGCGCACCTCGGACCCTAGTAATAAAGGAAAGACTACACAGACAGTGATGAAGCGCTCCCCATATAATGAAGGCGAAGGAGCCACTTTGATTCTGGGTACCGTCTAACCCCTCAACCAAAGAAAAGAGAAAAAACAATGAGGATTGAGAAAGTTGCAGGCTTGGCCTGAAGCCGGCTCCAGATCGGACCCTATTTGTCTTACCGCGCCTTGGCATGGTGGGCAGTGTGTGTGAGTGCGCGTCACGTCGGTGGGCATGCTTAAATACCCAAAGTCCCTGTCCAGCTTTATTGCGAGAGCCCAGACCTCCTGGAGGTGGAATGTGTGCAAGTGCTGCAGCCACGTCTCTTCTGCGCCAGTGAGACAGGGATGTGGTGGAATGAGCATCCGTTAGTTGTATGCTTGCAGTGATGGAGAAAAACGCTACTCGTGAGTGCTGATGTTGTCAAGGATGACGTGGGCGATGACATCATGCTGTTTTAAACAAAAAGTAGCGAGGAGGCAGACGATCATCAGGTTGAAAGCGACAAACACATGCACACACACACATAAATTTTAAACCTTCATCTCAACCACCGCATAATTTCAAAATTTGGCAAAATTTGGCAAAATTCCGCACAGAACAAAGAAACCTTCTACTTATGGGTATTTCGATCCCAATAGATTTAAAATGGAAAGGTTGTGTACAAAGCGGATGGTTCACCTTGGATCTCATGGCTGGTGTCAAATGGACAGCAGCATGTTGAGCTGCAGTGGGCTATAAGCTGGTCAAACACGGCCGTGAAGGTCTTGCTGCAAGCAAGTGAATAAAATGATCTTGACTTTGCAAGGCGCAAACAGAATTAATGTTAATTCTCTTGTAAACCATTCATCTTCACCTCACATGTTCTTTTGCAGGAAGGAAAAAAATGTAATCATCTGTTTAAACCCTCCTTCCTGCATCCTCATTTCAGATCGCCGATTCATGGCTTCAAAGCTGTCGTTCTTAATATCTGCTACCGCTACTGTGTAGCACGCACGCACACACACACATATACATAGTGAATGCTGGACACCACATCAGCAATTGCTACTCAGCTCCTCACATAATTTCATGGTGATCTGCCAGCAGGTGCACAGCGATCCTGTGCTGCTCCTCCCCTCTCTTGCTGGCAGCACTGGCTCCAGGCCTTGCACTGTTCTTCTTGCAGCTGAGCACCGGGCATTGGTACATGTCCGGCAGGCCTGACGAGTGTGGAGCGATGGTGGCAGCCCTTGCAGCACACCCCACCAGTGACTCTCGCACTTTGCGGAATCGGAGTGCGTCCATCGAGTATGTGCGTTTGTGTTTTCACTTAAATGGTTCCTGCACATGCGTGTTTTTGTGTGTCTGTGTGTGTATTTGTGTGTGTGTGTTTGTGTGTTTGTGTGTGTGCCTCTCTGTGTGTGCGTGCATATGTGAGCTTGTGTACGGGCGCGCTTGCGTGCTTGTTTATGTGTGTGCATAAGTGTGCATTTGTGCGTGCATGCATGTGTGTGCGTGTGCACGTGCGTGTGCATGTGTGCATACGTGTGTATTTGTGCGTGCGTGTGTGAGTGCGTGTGTGTATATATGTGCGCATGTGTGTGTGTGCGTGTGTGTGTGCGTGTGTGTGTGCGTATGTGTGTGTGTTTGTGTGTTTGTGTGTGTGTCTCTGTGTTTGTGTGTGTGTCTCTGTGTGTGTGTGTGCGTGCGCGTGCATATGTGAGCTTGTGTACGGGCGTGCTTGCATGCTTGTTTATGTGTGTGCATAAGTGTGCATTTGTGCGTGCGTGCATGCATGTGTGTGCGTGTGCATGTGTGTGTGTGTGTGTGTGTGTGTGTGTGTGTGTGTGTGTGTGTGTGTGTGTGTGTGTGTGTGTGTGTGTGTGTGTGTGTGTGTGTGTGTGTGTGTGAGTGAGTGAACTTACCGGTCAAAAATTTCAACGGGTCAAAATTGTAATTTCCATTCATTTCATTTTCTTGTAAACAGCGATTTTCTCGGTGAATAGTGAAACCAGCGTCATTTTTTGCCGAAAGAAACAAGCGTACCGGTAATATGAAAGAGGCATGTTTGTGCTATTTAAATTGTTCAATTGTGAGATAGGTATTCAGCTCGGGCGACCAAAAGTGCTGAACTCGGGAGATTCAAGACAATTGTCAGTGGTCAGCCTTGTTCTCAGGTTGAGCAGCCATCTTAAGTCGAATGCCTTATACAAACTATACTCGCTTAAGAGGTTCCAGTTTTCCTGGACGCAATCTTCACAGGTAAATTCCTGGACATTTGTACAAAACGTGTCACTGAAAAGAAAAGGAAAGAAAAATTGCGAAGGCAGTCAAAAGCTGCGTAGGCATTGTGAAACCACTCCCCACTTGAATTGACACTCAATCTCGCTGGAAAAACAGCTTTCCACTCAGGCAACGTGGTAAAACCCCAGTCTATTAGGCTGATGATGTTTTCTCTGGTTTGACATCCTGCAAAACAAGCAAAGTAGTGAATGGATTTATTGCAATGAAAGCAAACATGCAAAAGCTGCTGATTGATCTCCTCTGTGCTGATGACATAGGAATTTTCAGGTGTACCCCTTGTACAGGGCTGGCCATAATTATAAATGCAGCTTGTTAGCATGGCAATAAAATATACGGTTGTAACAGGAGGCTGTTTTAAAAAACTCCCGAAAGCCATGTGTAAAATTTGGGCCTCCGGCCCAATATGCCCCCCCCCCCCCCAAAACCCCCTTCCTGACCCCCCACACTTATTAAAAGGGTGTCAATCTGCTCAGAATGTAAGCAGCTATCTGCCTGCACAGTTCTCATGCCAAATGATATAATACCTGACGAGCTATGGGGCAAAACGAGATTTGCGCACGCTCTTGCACTGACCACCTGTTTAGTGCACAATTTCAACCAAAACCTTTGCCAAAGCAATTTTTTACTTCATTCATGCAAGTTAAGTTATGTATAATGCAACACGTGAACTGCAAGTCTGGAATAAATTGCTGGTAACTTGCCTGAACACATCCCCGCAGCCTACTTCCATGCATTCCATGCACCTGGCACCCAGACCCCCCCCCTTTTATTTAATTACCCAACAAGGGTGCCAATCAAACGGGCTTAAGCCAAGGACATCCAAAAATATATTTGATATTTTGTGAAAGTGACCCAGTAAAATTCTGGAGCAACCCCCAAAACTCCCCGACC
>Ga0307945_1000464_pt1:0-20000 | contig 27767 bp, 35 predicted proteins | sample OrgLakmetagen228_FD_201818 | JGI IMG/M metagenome (GOLD analysis project Ga0307945, IMG submission 201818) | Saline water microbial communities from Organic Lake, Antarctica - #228 | ecosystem: Environmental > Aquatic > Non-marine Saline and Alkaline > Saline | place: Antarctica: Organic...
CACACACACACACACACACACACACACACACACACACACACACACACACACACACACACACACACACACACACACACACACACACACACACACACACAGAGAATGTGGGGATATCACCAATATGATGCAAAATGGCTCCTGGGGGTGCTGCTTTGTCTCCATAATTTTAGGCAGCACCCATTCATTGGCAACGTAGATTCGTGAAGCTCTTTTTACCCTGCTGAAATACTGATTTACCGTCAGTTGCCCAGGGTACTTGTGACGCCCAAATGGTGGTAAAGACAAATCGTGTGTTGTAGTCTTTGCTGTGACAGTGATTTGATCTGACAAACTGAGGGAGACTGGGAGCACCTTGGCAGCACTGCCAGCTAATCAGCAGGTCCACCGAGAACATGAAAACGAAAAACTACGCAGTCAGTGAAAAACCACTCCCCGCATTTATTAAGGAAAAAGGAGTCACTTTGGCACAGGCAAACAGAAAACAGAGTGCAATGTTCAAACAGAAAATGCTGAGAGCCACACAGGTTCCCATGCGAGAGTTCATTTGCGATTTGCGTTTCAGACATTTGAAGGTATGGAGGGTGTCATGTTAAATCAATGGCATGGACGAATCGTGTGATTTCCCCTGGATTTATAATGTGAGCAACGGCTATGTATATATGCCTCATACTTGCAATCCATGCTTAAGCTGGTACCATGATTCGTCGTGACAAGGGAAGCTGATTTTTCATGTCCTCGCGCAGTAAACAAGAAAGCAGTGAAGTATCACAAGTGGTGTGGGAGTTCTGAGAGTGGTCCTAGAGGTTCTCCTTATTCTATCCCCTCCTACTTGTACAAGGATTTGGACAAACATGTGTTGAGGAATTTCAGCAGGTTCAGATTGCGTGCACACCATTTGGGAGTGGAGTCTTGCAAATGGCATGGTGGTTCTAGCATTTGTGATAAATGTGAGTGTGGAGAAGTTCAAGATGAGAAGCATGTGCTTTTCTTCTGCAAGTGTGCTAAAGTGTGCGAGCTGCGCATGAGATACAGAGACCTCTTTGAAGGAATGTTTAAGACTCTGCGTGTGTTTGCTCCTTTGAGCTCTGAATTTATTCTTTTCTTGGCTTGTCATCACAGTATCACTGATTTTGAGATCAATGCATTCTTGAATCAAGACTCATACAGACTCCTCAAGTTTGTGTCAGATTTAGTTTCAATTTTCGACACTGGTTGATTTTGTTTCACCAGCCAATTGCCATCAGCCAGAGTCTCGGGCTGTAGGCCATCCTTGTAACCCCTTGTAACCCCACTGATTTTGAGATCAATGCATTCCTGAATCAGGACTCATACAGACTCCTCAAGTTTGTGTCAGATTTAGTTTCGATTTTCGACACTGGTTGATTTTGTTTCACCAGCCAATTGCCATCAGCCAGAGTCTCGGGCTGTAGGCCATCCTTGTAACTCCTTGTAACCCCTTGATCAATACTTGTAAATATTCCATCGCCACATCACGATGCAAACGTAATAGAACTCCAAGAAAACAGAAAAATTCAATGAGGATCAAGCTGAAGCCGGCTCCTAACAACTTTAATTTAGTTTAGGTGGAAAGGCCTCTAGCTTGGCAGCCTACAGGTCCCAACAAAAATAATCTATTGAAAAGATCGACACTTATGAATTTGTACATCCAAGTTAGGTATGTAGAAAAACAAAACCTTTGATATCACCGTTAGAAATATTTTTAATAAACGGTTGAACTGGTGCCGTAAATGTTTGGTGCTCTTACATGAAAAAATTACATGTTTCTCATCTTGGATATCCCCGTATTCACACAAATTGCAAACACGTGCACTCCTGTCCGGACTCCTGCCATATAAACCAGTTTCACACTTCAACCCATGTCCTTGAATCCTGAACCGAGCTACGTTCCTTATGACACTTTTGCTCAGAGCCATCTTCAAATACTCCGGCAAGACAAATGGTGCACGCGCATCAGAAACCGGTCTCTCAGGCAAAGCAAACCAGTTGTGATAAGCCACAGACTTTTTTAAACAAAAGCAAGGGTCTTGATCATGTGCCTCTCTCCAAACTGTCTGATGCCTGAATCTGAAGTCCATGCGCAAATTAGAAATTCAGCTTCCTGTAATGTAAAAAGTCTACAAATCACCAAAGGCATCCTTCATCAGTATAATTTAACAATTAGAAGCATCAGAAATCCCAAGGGAAATGTCTGCTTTCATAACATCGCGTAAAGTGTTGTTGTTTGAATCAACCATCCTATTCCAAAAATTTGGCAGCTGACCTGGACCAGTAAAATTGAAAGGGTTCCAGCGCGCATTTTTGAAGCACACACCAGTTTGCAGAAGTACATTTTACTCACAAAACTCTCTGTAAAAACGCCATGTGTGCGACCTGCAAAGGCTAGCTAAAAACATGGTCATGCTCCAGAAATTGCGTAGCTAGACCAAATCTGACTGGCATACATGCCAGCTGAAAATGCATGTCTTGAAAAGCCACAACATCGCATGAGGCCTGTCAGAAATCCTCTTTTCTATACCAAACTCTTTCACTCTACGTAAAGCTGCATTAAAAGGCCTGAACGCATGGGACGCAGCATGGTGTAAGTTGTGTGCTTGTCAAACAACATTCCTAGGTAGCTAACATAAGCTCTCTATTCAAGCTCCTGACTGTAGAGGCAAAAAACAGGAATTGCAGAATTCCGGCACGCATTAAAATTATGTAAAGTTTCTGCAAATTTACTCTTGCTAGAATTCAATCGCAATGTACTCTGATCGTTGCGGATACCTCCATCAAAACAGCTGGCCTTGAGGAAAATCCCTTCTACAATATCTACTGGCTTGCAAAAGAATGATATGAACAACACCAAATCATAAAAATCACCCAAACACAGCCCATTCACCTACCTCAAGGCTCTGGTACCTATCCAGTTATCATGACCCCTTGCAAGCACACATGCACCCCCTCCACAAACTAGGAAATGCCAACACCATAGCAAACTACCATGGATACTACCAGATCCTTATCAAAAATGGTATTTCCAATGAAGTCGCTAGCAGCGCTTACCTAACAGCATCCTATGTCCCTGTTAAAACCAAGTGCATCATTATGAAGTACAGAACAGGAACCCTGTACAACCAAAGGCATGCGGTATGGTTTAAGCACTCAATAAGCCTAACTTGCCCCCTCTGTCCTCAACTAGACAATGCCCTGCATATCCTCTCTGGATGCCAACACACGCAAATAAGAAATATGATTACTGAGAGACACAACTTAGCATGCAGCATGATCTTCAAAGCCATCAGCAGGACAGACCCCTTGGGATCCTGCTTTGTCTGCATGGATATAGATAGCAGCGAACGGCTGGCTATGCAGAATCTTCAGGTTCCCAATACAGCTGAAACTAGGATTGTACCAGAGTGGCTCTTTCCACCCCGCTTCTCAGACAAAAACAGGTTTACCTCCAGCCGTCCGGATGCTGTACTGGTTGCTCATATCTCCACGAAAACAAAAGTAACAGACTAGTAATGAAGGGGGGTGGGTACTTAGGAATGGCAGAGGGCAACTGAGGGAGACCAGGATCACCTCAGCAGCACCGCCAGCCATTAGCAGATCCACCTTCCCCAGACAGCACCGATCCAAAGATTTCATCATTCTTCAACGTAACATTCACTTCATCGAAATCAAGTACTGCGAGACTGCGAGGACACTAGAACTCAAATCCAGCGGAGCGCCGCACAGGAACAGCACAAAGGCCTTTGCTCCATCCTTCACCAAAGAGCCCCATTTACCCTCTACACCATCCTTTTGGGAGTGGATGGCACCATATACAACAATCACACACTGGAGCCTTTTAAGGAGCCAGGTCTTGATTCTCACAGAGCTAAGAAACTTGCTTCCAAGCTTCATGCTCATTCTGTCAATTCTGCTGCCAAACTTGTCCATATCAGGTTGTTTTTTCCAGCATCAATATCAACTGCCTTCTACAGCACTCACTTCAAAGGTGATTTCAAGGATGTTCAAAGAAGAGTTAGGAGGCTTGTCTCTAAGTTCCGTGTGTGCGCTCTGTCACCTACGCTGCCATACTCATTCACAGCTCGTAGCTTCCAGTTGCATTAAAAAGAAGAAGAAAACACAGCCCTTCCAGTAACATTACTATTGTTATATGTCATCAATGAAAGCAGCCTTTCAATTGGCTCTTAACCTGGAGACGACCGACTCCGCCAATTGCCCCATCGAGAAGATCTTGGTCTTGTGGGAGCTCTCAGAGGTGCTCTGGGTCAATCATGACCCTGATCACTGGATTACAACGACACCAAGAAACAGGGTCGGAAGTGTAACCACAGCTCTGGTGGTGAGGAATAAGGGCCTCATCCCACTGATTGTTCCTGTTTCTGTGGAGGTGGAGTTTCCAAACCTGATACCAATGTCTGCTCCTTTTCGTTGATTGGTGTAAGAATATATGTTTTTTGCTTTCTGTTTGTCCTTGATGCAGACCAGCAACATCTCATATCAATCTGTCAGCCTTTCCTTCCTTTCAATTTTACTGGTTAAGCAAAGTTTTTGGAAGCTTTCAGCCTGACAATACATTATTTTTAGCAAGTACAATGATCGCAACAGGGGGAGACCAGTGGTGTTGATTGTATGCAGCAAATTGGTGTCAGATTGATTGATTGACTCACCGTCACCACATAGGAAAGGACTCAGCACATCAACTCATATGATTACGAGTAGGCAAACCTAACCCCGGATTCCTTTCACGGAACAGTCTCTTAACGATCCCCTCTAATAGCACTAGTGCCTCTTAAAATGCTCAAATGCTGCCGATTGATAAAAAAATAATCCGGAAGATGAAGGTCATCAAAAACACTGGCTCATCCTGCTTATTGAACAAGACAAAAGTAAACTCGACTGTCAACTCATTGCTTATCTCACGATTTGTCGGAGCCACTGACCGGGCGTGACATAAGGTCTGCAATTATTAATTATGTGGTCCATACCATTTTTCTAGCAGCTTCGAGGCAAAGAACACCATATGCAAACTAGCCCACTTTTAAGTACATATCCAATAAGCAAAAGTCAGATACCCAGATTGCCATTAAAATTGTTGCTCCTTGTTGTGCGTTTCCAAGACTTTTTTCATGGTTGGGTTGGCTGTGATAAGATTACTCCCAAAGTTTTTTCTACCCACTTTCTCATACACAACACATGACTTGCAGAGTCAAGACAAAACTCACAGCCTCTTTTCAAATTCTTCAGTGTCCATCACTGTGATACGGTCCTGAGGCAAGAGCTGAGAAGCGCGCGTGAATTTCTGCTCGTCGGACAGCAACAACTTCCTACGCTTAAGGGGGGGGAGCCCCTTGTCCCCATCCGACTCGCCCGCCCAGTCAGAAAGTGTAGTGAGGCCGATAAAATCCGGGCGCTTCCTTTCAGGTGCCTCCACTCCTCCGGCCTTGTAGTTCTGCTTGTTACCCTGATCAGGCAGGGGCAGAAGTGAGCACAAATCGGGTGCCATCTTGGCGATGCAAGATATGTTTAAAAGCGATAATATGCAGCTAACAGGCATAGGGGCAGAAGTGAGCACAAATTTGGTGCAGTTTTGGCGATGTCAGATGTAACCTGGAACTTATAAGATACCGCGGACAGGCACAGGGGCAGATTTAAGCACGCATTCGGTGCGACCCTGGCATTCTTCTGCAATGTTTATGTTTAAGTGCAAGTGAATAGGGTTGACTAGGCCCCTCTTATCGTGTCTTACATTATTCATTATGTACAACCCTTTTTTCTGCAGTATTGTTGGTACATTGAGTGTGGTAACCCTTAAAATATCGGAGTGCAGCTCAAAGGGACAGGTAGATTGAGTGTGCTATTCGCTCCTTAGAGAACATTTCAAGCTCTAAGCGTGACATTGCAGTGCAAATATGATCAAGTACAACATATGCCCTGATCAAATGGTTTTGGTTGTTTCACGCGCAAAAAGGAACATAACAACAGTAGTGCACTCACTGCACATGTGTTTTTGTTGCTGCAACTTATTTTGACATTCGTCAGCACTTGATCTGGACGCACATCTGCAAACGTTTTGGAACTGGAAAGTAAGCAGCCCTGGAGCCCTGAGGCGACAGGAGCCCTGAGGCGACCAGTTTGTACGGTTTGCGTTCATCACCAGCGCTGGCATTGTGCAAGGCAGGGTCTCATCACATATACAGTTGCGGCCATGCTTAAGAAAAGCGATTGCCCAGACCCACCACTTGGTCAGTTGGAACTACAGGTTTGAGGTCTCTCTTTGTGAAGGAGTTTGATTCCTTGTATTCCAGGCGGCACGTCTTCAGGCATTCCGCACCACCAGTAGCTGGGATGCTGGGTTGAGCACGTTCCTTGAGGAACTTAATCAAACCTTCTGATTCCTGTTGATCGTCATACATGTTGGATCCCGCCTGCACAAAAGATTGCATGCGTGACGATTGATTCAGTGCCTACAGTGATGTCAGTCGGATTTGCTTATGAGTTTTAGCTTTTGATTATAAATTTGCTTACGACGTGGTTATTTAGATGAGCCAGGATGTAGAGTCAGGAATATCAGTACGTGAGGTACCACACACCATCTTTAGTATCAGTGGCGCCTTAGACACCCAAGCAGTAGTGGACCCAAGCAGTTGTGCACCCAAGCAGGGGTGGACCCAAGCACACCCAAGCAGTAATGGACCCAAGCACACCCAAGCAGTAATGGACCCAAGCAGTGGAACCCTTGACACCCAAGCAGTAGTGGACCAACCGTTTAAATACCAACCACGTTCACCATTTTAAATACCATCAACACCCACCATTTTTAAAGTACCAAAAATACCCACCATTTTAAGTACCAACAACACCCAAGCAGTAGTGGGGCACCATTTCAAATACCAACAACACTCACTCCAACGATAGGCGTAGGGCATTGCATCAGTGCGTCCCACGTTACTTGCAGGCCAGGGTTGCGAGTGCCTATGATCATCGCAAAAGAAAACGTGACAACAGACAAGTGCTGTTGACATAATTCATTGTAAAAGTAGAATCAAAGGCTGATTTCTGGCCTCATCAGGCAGGGGCACACTTTCCTAGTCTCCCTTAAGACGGGGATCAGAAGTAAAGTACTAGATACAGGAGGGGTTGGCAAAGCCTTCTTTAGTGCAGGAGACAGTGGAAACTGATTTCTGCCTTTTTTGCCTGTAGACAGGGACTTGTTGATTACATTGAGTGCCAAGTGTGCACACTGCTGCACTCGTTGCGGTCTGACAGTGAAGCCAACAGAAACATTGCGTGCCATGTGTGCACACTGCTGCACACGCTGCTGTTTGAAAGTGAAGAACCTCCTGGGAACTTAAGCAATGAGTCACATGGCTACAACTTGCAGCACTCTGTGTGTCGTTGCCTTTTCACTGAAACAGAGGCAGTTGACTTGCCTTTGATGAACTACAGGCAACCTGTCCACGGACAATGAACTCAACGAGAACTCGTCAACACCACAACCAGCTCTCTAAGTTTTCAGACCTACCAAAGTTTGCAATGAAAGTGGCGGTAGCACACTCCAGATTGTGATTGAAATGGATCAGGCCCTGCAAATGAAAAAAGGCATCAAGTTTTCCATGCATAATAGGCATGAGTGCAGTAAACACTTGCGTATGCTTTGACCAAGCCCCATTATGCAATTCACAAAAAGCAGCTTGTCACAGTAAACCGAAAACCAGCAAACTGTCTTGTACGCTCCCTAGCTTACGCACCTGAGGTATGTGGACGGTTGATCCGGCCGGTGCATCGACTACAACAAGCTTGCCACCAGCGTCAGCCTCCTCAATGTAACCAAACTGGATGGTCCCTGAGAATGCAATTAAAGCCCATAGGTTAATAATGATCTGGTGCGCTTGTCTTTTTTTTTTTTGGGTGGTGTTACAGCTACGGCCCCCAGCAGGGACCTGACAGACAACAAAAAAAAAAAAGAGGAGAGAGGGCTCAAGCAGAGGAGAAAGCAAAAGGAAGCTGCTCAAGGAGACCCAGAATTAAAGAAAGGAAACCAGGAAAAAGAAAAAAAACCAAGTCATTTTATATGCACATGTCAAACCTTCAGTCTGGCATTCAAAAGCAACCCATTTCATGTAGTTCCTCACAACTTCTTTCTTTGGCACAGAGCACACCTGGCATCGAGCACAGAGCACACCTTTAATAACAGTGGAAATCTCCGCTCCACGTGGATGGTGGTGCGGTACGTTGCCCGCACAAGCGCCAAGCTGCATTTAGAACAGTGGACAGAAGGTTTGTACTGGTTACTCAAACCCTGATACATTTTGGCTATGCAGCTGCAGACATTTTACAACGTCACTGACCTGGAGGTAGTTCACAGTTGCGCCATCACCTGAATGAGTAGCGGAGTATGCGTGCTGTGAGACGGATTAATATTTTCCATGCAACACATTTTGTTCTGAGATGCAACCAACGCTGGTTGCACCTTTGCGGCATGCATGAACCGCGCTGCTTTAAAAAGCGCTTCTTGGATTTGCTGTAAAAGTATAAGTCAAAATTTACGCTGGAAGTCACCAGCGTGCATTAAGGAAAGGCTCTGAACTAGTGCTCACACTAGCCAGAGCCCCACCGAAAAGTAATCCCTGTTCCCTTTATCTTACCAAACGTGTTTGTGAAGACGTTGTGAGCGCCAGATCCTTATGTACAGAGAATGAGTTAATTGACAAACCCTGGCGCTGTAAATGAGACGGAGGGCTTTATCTTACCAAATGTGTTTGTGAAGACGTTGTGAGCGCCAGATCCTTGTACAGAAAACGAGTTACTGGACACGCCCTGACGCTGTAAATGTGACAGAGGGAGGACAAGTGTTGAGTGGGGGCTCAAACGACTAGAGAGAGGACAAACCTCAATGTACTGTCTGAACTGGGCTGTTGTACAGCCATCACACAAGTCTTGATCACAGACCACTGCATGATGGGAAGCACGCACCTCTCCAGCAAATGCATCAAAGATGTACCCCTTGTGCTCAATTTTGTTGCGGAGACCACCTTCTACCCCTTCCAAGCTGTGAAGTTCAGAAAGGAACAATACAGAAAGTTATCATCTGCTGAACGATTAGTTCTGTGCTTGAAAGTGTCCCTTGCGCAAGGGCGCATATGGTTTATTTTTTATTTTATGTGTTCCGTGCTTGTGCAAAGTGGTATAAACATTCATGACGAGTGCTTCTGCCTCTTGCCTTGTGTTTTCAGGTCAGCTGGCAGGATTTTACTTCGTTGTGGAAGAAAAAAAGATAATCTACGCAGGCAGTGAAAACTACTCCCCACATGAAGTTAAGGAAAAGTAAGTCACTTTGGTACCGAGTACCGAAACAGAACTTCGTTGTGCGTTCTTTTGGGCTTGGTACCTTTAGTCTTTACTAGTAAGTGGAATATAGCAGCTTAACCATTTTGTCTGGATCACAGAGCAGGGGTTTGTCTGGATCACAGAGTAGGGTTGTCTGGATCACAGAGTAGGGTTGTCTGGATCACAGAGTAGGATAATTACATGATTAATTAGAAGCAAGAATAGACTATGGAATATGCGTGTAAAGCAAACATGTGCTGTTTTCCCTACACAGGCTTACCTGGTGTGAAACTCCAGGGATCCACCATCGTGATCACTTGCACCACCATCACTATGATAAGTTGCGCCAGCTGCGTGCACACATAATGATAGCATACATACGTACGATGAGTAGGAGGCATGAACATGAACATGTCCGGACAAGCGAGGCAAGTGCTATGATTGCGATAAAAGTTTGCGTACCAGGGAGCAGAAGGAGAGAGCTGATGAGGAGGAGGCATAGGGAGGGAGTTGTGGACATCGTGTAGCAGGGGGAAAGGGATGCCCTGATCGATCCTCTCCTTTGATATCTTTTAATGTTCAGTGGAATTCTGTACGATTTTATCGTTTTCTTGGAAGTCGTCCAAGAAATATTCGCCAAGAAAAAAAGAGTGACGGAGAGCAAATACATCAAAGAATGGAGCAAATACACCAAAGAATGACAGAAAAAATCGGATTTAAAATCAAATCGGACTTTAAATAAACAAGACGGACCTGAAGCACGGGGCTGTAACCCCCCCAATGCATCGGTGCTGATGGCTGCATTAAAAAAATCATATTTATGAAATTCTCGGAAACTTGGACTCAGCAACCTAAAAGGCACTTGTATCCTCGAGGATGAGCTCACCAATTTGGCGGGATGTGTAATGTTGAGCCACTACAAACGAGTGTATGGAAGTCATTAAAAAGAATAAACTTCGCAGACTGCGACAACCACTCCCCACAATAATTAAAGAAAAGGCGCCACTTTGGTATCGGGTGCCGTAAAACTCCTCCACCAAGAGTAAGAAAAATATCAACGATGATTGGGAATTGCACGCTTGAACTAAAACCGTTTTCTGAAGAGAGTTAGTAATAGAGCTGGAAAGGGCACGACTTAGTTGGACATGCTTGGCATAGTTTACAGAATGTACATGATGTGGAGGCAAGTTTCTTAGCTCTATGATAATCAAGACCCGGCTCCTTAAAAGGCTCCAGCGTGTGATTGTCGATGGCGCCACCCACCCACTCCTAAAAGAATGGTGTGGAGGGTAACGGAGGCTCCTTGAAGTGTAGTGCAGAGGCCCTTGTGCTGTTCCTGCGCGGCGCTCAGCGGGTTCTGAGGTTTAGTGTCCTTGCAGTCTCGCAATACTTGATCTCGATGAGGTGAATGTCACGTTTAAGTATGCTGAGATATTTGGGTCGGTGTTTTCTGGGGAAGGTGGATCTGCTAATGGCTGGCGGTGCTGCTGAGGTGATCCTGGTCTCCCTCAATTGCCCTCTGCCACCCCTAAGTACCCACCCCCCTTCATTACTAGTCTGTTACTTTTTGTGTTTTTGTGGAGATAGGAGCAACCAGTACAGCATCTGGACAGCTGGAGGTAAACCTGTTTTTGTCTGAGAAGCGGGGTGGAAAGAGCCACTCTGGTACAATCCTAATTTCAGCTGTATTGGGAACCTGAAGATTCTGCATAGCCAGCCGTTCGCTGCTACCTATATCCATGCAGACAAAGCAGGATCCTAAGGAATCTGTCCTGCTGATGGCTTTGAAGATCATGCTGCATGCTAAGTTGTGTCTCTCAGTAATCATATTTCTTATTTGCGTGTGTTGGTATCCAGTGAGGATATGCAGGGCATTGTCTAGTTGAGGGCAGAGGGGGCAAGTTAGGCTTATTGATTGCTTATATCATACCACATGCTTTTGGTTGTACAGGGTTCCAGTTCTGTACTTCAAAATGATGCACTTGGTTTTAACAGGGACATAGGATGGCTGTTAGGTAAGCGCTGCTAGCGGCTCCATTGGAAATGCCATTTTTGATAGAGTTCGGTAGTATTCATGGTCGTTTGCTACGGTCTTGGCATTTCCTAGTTTGTGGATGGGGTGCAAGTGTTCTTGCAAAGCGTCATGGAAATTGGATAGGTACAAAAGCCTCGAGGTAGGTGACTGGGCTGTGTTTGGGTGATTCTGTATGATTTGGTGTTCTTCATATTCTTTTGCAAGCCAGTAGATGTTGTAGAAGGGATTTCCCTCAGGGCCAGCTCTTTTGACGGAGGTATCTGCAATGTCAGAGTAGGTTGTGATTAATTTTCTAGCAAGAGCGTCAGCGTATCCATTTTATAATAACTGCATGGGATTTGACTTTGCGGAAATGAATGGGGGATGGTGACTGGTAGATTGCTTTGGCAATGGATTGGAGGACATCTCCCTGGATGTGGTGGCGATGGAGGCTTGGGTGTGAGAGCCGTTTTTTAATTTGGTGCATTGGTTATACGGGGGGTTTCACTTTGTGTTTGCTAGACCTGTTCTTCTCTTTGTGCCTGTTCCCTTCCTTTGCCTGTTCCCCCCCCTCGGCCTGTTATTCTTACTTCTTATCAGCCCTGTCTTCTTACACCAGGCACTTTACACAAGAATTCCTTTTTCTTCCTTTCCCTTGCATGTCCACCGTGTATACGCTTTGCCCTTTTAATCATCAACCTGGTTGCCCCCCCTACTTCTTTAATTTCCTCCAGCCTGCCTCTCTTGCTCCCATTACTTTATTTTGTAACATTCAGTTTTTTCAGCCTCGTAGTAGGGAGTTTGCTATTTTCCCTTGACCTATGTAAAACGCCCCAATGATTGCAGTTGCCGCACCTGATAGTTCTGCACGTAAGATGGCATTGGTTATACCTATGCCTCTTGAATTCTTGTAATGCATGGAGCATGGTAAAGAAAAGAAAAAGAAAAGACTCCGCTGGTAGTGGTGACACAGCCAGCATGATTTAAGGGAGGGGGTTACTTAGGTGCCCACACCAGGCAACCCCCCACCGCACAGACAATTAATAAGAAGTTAGTGTGGGTCAGGGGGGTTGTGTGCCGTAGCACTGAGACCCAATCCTTGACTGTTGTTGCTTGTGTCATATTGCAGTGCATACCTTGTTTTTATGAGTGCAGATGCATGTCTGATGGAGTGTTCATTCAGTTTGTGTATCAGTTTTTCAATCTCATGGTAGTCCAGATTAAGGTCTGCCAGAGGTTTGTCTGTGTAATCTTTGTAGATTGTCCCCATAGCTCCAACGAGGATCACACAAAGCTTGACTTCCCTATATGCTTGTCTGTTTAGGTTGGCAATAAGCATGCTGTGCTGTGCTTTTGCTTTTTGGAGTTGGGGATCGGGCCTAGTGTCTAAACAAAATTTAAACTCAATCAGGTGAACATTCCACTGATTTGGATTCAGTTTCTTGTCTTTAGCAAGCTGTTAACAATTTGAGTTGCGGGTGGTTACGCGAGAGGAGCGCACAGTGCTAGGTAAGAATAGGATGGCGTCAGGACGAGAAGAGGCTTTTAAAGCATGTGCTGTTAGTATTGGTAGCAGCCAAGAGGGCAGTGTTTTGTTGGCAGTGTTTCTCAGATCTAGAGGCCTTGCCCTGATAGTTTATCTGCGCTGCCTACATCAGTGTAGGCAATTTGGTTGGCACCGCATGGTCCCTATTGTAGGGCTTGGACAATCAGCACACTTGCCATATTATGGTGTTTTATAATCATGTTCCTCATTTTAGGAAGCGTGGTATACACCTCATCCAATATCTTGCCCTTCTTGGTATTTTCGAGGCTGCCATCAAGACCCGCCATTTCTGTACTTTAGGATCATCCCTTTCACAAGGAGGTTGTGGTAAAACAACTTAACTATAATTTTACTATGACATGCCCAAATTAATATTGTGGTGAATTTAGGTCCCTGGTTCATCTGGTAGGGCAGCATCTCTGTAAATAAAAGAGACCTGCGCGCTACGGCTTATGAGGCATAGCTCTCTGCCACACCGTCGCACACAAAGACATTTATGCCTGGCATACGGGCCGTGAAACTGTGGGCCAGTCTGCAATCTTCAGAATTAATGACTTTGAATCTGTTCAGTGCTAAAGAAGCCTCCTAAGCTTTGAGCATTTATGACAATCCCTCCCTTTGCAGGAGGAAGCTTAGGTATCACTATTCAATTGACAACATGCGAGCACTCTAAGAGGTACCATAAAAGGGGATCCTCATGATGTGAGACCCTGTACCGTGTAAGGTCTCTGGATCTATATGCTTGCTACCCAGCCATTAATTAACATGTAACACAATGCGACCGAGGATGTCTGAGGAAACGGTCCGAGATCACTCTTGACCTTGGTTCAGGTGGTGATTTGATCAGACAGATCAACAGGCATGCCATTTCACGCCAGACCCCTTTGCCTGATCTTCTCTATTGTAGTTGGTTAACAAACAAGGACCACGACTAGCAACACCTGCTCGTCGCGAAAATCAAAATAACTCCTTCTCCTTATTGCCAAGGTTGCTGATGTTATTGCCGCTGATGCACTAATGTAAACCGGTCTTTCTTGCTACCAAAGAAAAAGGTTGCTGTCGTGGTGGAGGTAAGCCATCAGGCGGGTACGGCAATGTTTGCTGTGGCTGTCCGCCAGGCTGCCGATGATGGTATTGCTCTGTGTTATGCACTGCAGATGGGGGCAGCACGTGCTGTTGCTGTTGCTGTTTGCCTGGTTGCTGGAGTATGGCTGGTTGTTGTTGCGCGTGCGGTTGCCGGTCTACGCGCGTTGGCTGCGTGTGAGGGTGATCCGTGCTTGGCTGCTGCGGCGCAGCCCCGGTACGTGGTGGCTGGGTGTGTGACAGCTGCACTTGCGCCTGATGTGGTGGCAGCACGTGCTGTTGATGTGTTACGCGCGGTGGCAGCGTGTTAGGGTGCTGCTGCTGATGTGGCTGCTGCGGCGCAGCCCCAGTGCCTGGTGGCTGAAGCACGTTTGGTGGTAGCGTGTGCGGTTGCTGTATTACGCGCGGTGGCAGCGTGTTAGGGTGCTGCTGCTGATGTGGCTGCTGCGCGTGTGGCTGCTGTGCAGGCTGCACGTGTGATTGTTGTATGTGTCGCTGTGCATTTGGATGCAGCACGCGTGGCTGATTCCGGGACTGCTGTGCAGGTGGCATCTGCGTACGAGGCTGATGCTGTGCAGGCTGTAGGTGTGGTTGCTGCATGGGAAATGCTGGTTGACGCTGGCCCATGGGCCGAGGAGGACCATTATTGGGAGGGTAGAGGACCTGGCAGTATGTTTGTGAGTGTATACCAGAGCGTGTGTGTTCGAGTGTGTGTGTATGCGTGTATGTGTATGCGTGTGTGTGTGTGCGTGTGTGTGTGTGTGTGTGTGTGTGTGTGTGTGTGTGTGTGTGTGTGAGTGAGAGAGTGTGTGTGTGTGTGTGTGTGTGTGTGTGTGTGTGTGCGTGCGTGCGTGCGTGTGTGTGTGTGTGTGTGTGTGTGTGTGTGTGTGTGTGTGAGAGAGAGAGCGTGTGTGTGTATGAGCGTGTGCGCAAACCCACAAATGCATCTCAGGCGGTGGTGGTTTTAAAAGCAAAGATCCGTTGTGAAATGAGGGGGGACAAGTATACATACATATTTATATGAAGTCTGCACCACGTTTGTCGTGAAAGGGTGAGCTATTTAAGGTTTGAAGGCACGTGTGGCGCTTGCCGTCTGAGAGATGAGACCAGACAAAAATGTAAGCAGCTCTTCTTACAGGTCTCCATAAAGTGACAGAGCACTTGTGCAACAACATTGCAGGAGGTAAAAAAAGAGGCACAGGGTCTGAAAGCAGGCTCAAGTGTGACCACTTTTGATTGCATTAAGCAACTGTTATCAGGAGCACTTTTGTAACAACATCGCAGAAATATAATAAGAAAAGAGGCACAGGAAAAATATGAAAAGAGGCGCAGAATGCAGGCTCAAATGTCACCACTCATAATGATTCATTAAGCAACCGTCAACAAGAAAAAAATGTGTGCGCTTAATTAATCATTTGGTTGTCCTTTAAGTCTAAAGTGATCGTTCATATAGTTCATAGTTAATCATTTGGTCGTCTTTCAAGTCTAAAGTGATCGTTCATATAGTTCATAGTTAATCATTTGGTTGTTTTCCAAGTCTGAAGTAATTTATAACGTTCATATTCATATTCATTTGGTCGTCCTTCAAGCCTAAAGTGATCAGGCAAAGATGCAATAATGCCTGAGCGAGCTGGCAATGGGAGGGGTCCTAAGGTGCTGGCACTCAAATAGGGTTAACCAAAACCGGATACATACACCTTATATGACCGTGTATCTGGTGAATTCCCTGCCAAAAATACCGTACATAAACCTTATACTTGGTGATCTCCCCGCCAAAAACACCGTATATAACCGTATGTGGTTCTGGCCAACCCTACACTTTAGTGCTCTCCTTTCCTATCATTTACAATGGATGTAAATCTATCCATAGATCAACCATAAATTACCAAATAAAAATTACAACAGACGTGCTGTCACTGCCAACGTAGCCTTTTCTTTTCTTTTTTATTTCAGCTGGAAAGGTGCAAGAGCAGGCTCCGGTGCTTACTGTGTACAGCAGGCTTTACTGCATACATGCTATGGTGCTTACTGCGCACAGCAGGCTTTGAAGCATGATGGTTGCTTACTGCGCACAGCAGGCATAAATGCATGATCTGGTACTTACTGCGCACAGCAGGCTTTATTGCTTAATCTGGTGCTTGCTGCACACAGCAGGCTTTTAAGTTATACATGCTATGGTGCTTACTGTGTACAACAGGCTTTAATGCATTCAGGCTCTGGTGCTTACTGCACACAGCAGGCTTTAATGCATACATGCTATGGTGCTTAGTGCTTACTGTGTACAGCAGGCTTTAATGCATGATGGTTGCTTGCTGCACACAGCAGGCTTACATGCATGATGGTTGCTTACTGCGCACAGCAGGCATAAATGCATGATCTGGTGCTTACTGCATACAACAGGCTCGGGTGCTCCATGCACACAGCAGGCTTTATTGAACACAGGCTCTGGTGCTTACTACTGCGCACAGCAGGCTTAAGTGCTTGCTCTGGTTGCTTACTGCGCACAGCAGGCATAAATGCATGATCTGATGCTTACTGCACACAGCAGGCTTTAATGCATGATGGGTGCTTACTGCACACAGCAGGCTTTAATGCATACAGGCTCTGGTGCTTACTGTGTACAGCAGGCTTTAATGCATAATCTGGTGCTCCATGCACACGGTAGGCTTTAATGCACACAGGCTCTGGCGCTCCATGCGCACAGCAGGCTTTATTGCACACGGGCTCTGGTGCTTACTGCACACAGCAGGCTTTGAGGCATGACAGTTATTTACTGCACACAGCAGGATTTAATGCTTAATCTGGTGCTTACTGTGTACAGCAGGCGACATAGAGCCGGCCCTGATGGCTACTGCATGCAGCAGGCGCTGGTGGTTTCTTGCATGGAGCATGCTTCGGTGGTTTCAGCATGCAGCAGACGTTGGTGGTTTCTTGCATGCAGCATGCTTTGATTGGTGGTTTCAGCATGCAGCCTGCTATGATGGCTGCTACATACAGCCCTTTGACGTCTGCCAAAACTTGAAGTTCGTACCATCAGGGAATGCTGTGCTAGGAACTCAAGGAAGACAAACAAGGGACAAAGGAAAAGGAAAAGCCGAAGGAAAAACAAATTAGAGTATGACTAAAGGAATGGAGCCGCACAGGTATGAAGTAACAACGAACTTCTCCCATGCAGAGAAGGAGACGAGGAAGCTCAACTGAAATTATGCTTTCTGTGGTGGCAGCAAATTACAAGACTCATTGCCGTTGTGGCCCCTTTTCCCAGAGTATTGCAGGGATCGGTTTCCCCTTCTGCCTACGCACGCAAATTCATGTCTTCCTTCTTATAAGAAGGAGCGTTGCAGTGCAAGGTGCCAGAGTGGCTCCCTTTCCTTGAATAATGCGGGGAGTAGCTTGTAACGCCTGCGTTCTCTGTTTCCATCACTTTTGGGGAAGCATGGGGTAAAGTACATACACTTACACACACCTTATTCCTTACAGTACAGTACCAGTACAGTTACAGTACAGTATATACAGTTTAACCTTCATCTACAACTGCAGTACTGTGGTACCTTCAGAAGACACACACACACGCACATGCACTCACACATAAATTTCAGTGCTGTCACCCACAACTGTAGTACTGTGGTATCTATTGAAGACACACACACATTTGCACACACACATACACATAACTTTCAGTGCTCACCCACAACTGCAGTGCTGTGGTATCTCCAGAAGACACAGCACACACAAACACACAAACACACACATTTGCACACACACATACACATAACTTTCAGTGCTGTCACCCATAACTGCAGTACTGTGGTATCTCCAGAAGACACAGCACACACAAACACACAAACACACACATTTGCACACACACATACACATAACTTTCAGTGCTGTCACCCATAACTGCAGTACTGTGGTATCTCCAGAAGACACAGCACACACAAACACACACACACACACACACATCCCAGTGTTGTCACCCCCACCTGCGGCACTGTGGCATGTTGCATGGGGGGGGAGGGAGGGGGCCTCCTTGCTGCTATGGCCTCCACAGTGCCGACCTGTCAACACATGCGTGCAGTGCACACATGATGTGTGTACCATTGTATTTTGACGTTCGCTTATGCTGCAATGGCCTCCACAGGGCCGACCTGTCAACATGGATGTGCAGTGCACACATGATGTGTGTGCAACAATTTCCTGTATCTCGTTGTGCGCTTTTTTTGCCGCAATGGCCTCCACAGTGCCGACCTGTCAACACATGCGTGCAGTGCACACATGATGTGTGTACAACAATTTCCTGTATCTCGTTGAGCACTTATGCCGCGATGGCCTCCACAGTGCCGACCTGTCAATACATGCGAGCAGTGCACACATAATGTGTGTACAACAATTTCCTGTATCTCGTTGAGCACTTATGCCGCGATGGCCTCCACAGTGCCGACCTGTCAACACATGCGTGCAGTGCACACATGATGTGTGTACAACAATTTCCTGTATCTCGTTGAGCACTTATGCCGCAATGGCCTCCAGAGTGCCAACCTGTCAACATGGATGTGCAGTGCACACATGATGTGTGTACAAATGTAATTTGACGTTCGCTTATGCTGCAATGGCCTCCACAGTGCCGACATGTCAACGCATGCGTGCAGTGCACACATGATGTGTGTACAGCACATTTCTGCACCTGGCTTGTGTCATGCGTCATTGCTGCTGCACTGGCCTTAAGAGTGTCAATCAGGTAGAATGTATGTTTCAGCACCTGCTCTGTGTCATGAGTCATTGCTGCTGCACTGGCCTTTCAAGTGCAATCTTTGCGTATAGTGCAATCTTTGCGTAAATTGCAATCTTTGTGTATAGTGCAAACAATGCATCTGCAACGATCTATGTGCACCTCATTGACAACCCCACCCTCCATCATCAAAGCAACCGCCACTGTGCAGTGGGTGGGGGATTTTGGGGCGCACCAAGTTGTCGTTTATAAGCAACTTTCGCGTTCATTGGTGACCAAGCTATAGTTTTTGCAAGGAGGGCACAATATGATCAGGTCTCATGGGACTGTGCATACACATTCACACAAACACAAAAACACACAAATACACACACACACACACAAAGCATTAGCAAGGAAGACACATCATGCTGAAATCAAACAGGACTGCACAAACACACACAAACACGCACACACACATGCACAAAAACACACACACACGTAGACACACACGTAGACACACACACACGCACACACACGAACGCACCTCATCATCCACCTCAAACAGGTGCACGTGAGCGCTGTTTTCAGGCACAGCTGCCAGAATGACCTTGCCTGCATTCTTGCAATCCCCCTGCACATGAGAGCATGCACACACATTTTGGTGAGAGCATTTTATTGAAAGCGTATGCACGTATGCGCTTATGGTGAAATGGTGAGAGCATTTTATTGCAAGCGTATACACGTATGCGCTTATGGTGAATTGGTGAGAGCATGCACACACACTTTGGTGAGAGCATTTTATTGGAAGCGTATACACTTATACACTTATGGTGAATTGGTGAGAGCATGCCCACATCTTTTGGTGAGAGCATTTTATTGGAAGCGTATGCACGTATGCGCTTATGGTGAATTGGTGAGAGCATGCACACACACTTTGGTGAGAGCATTTTATTGGAAGCGTATGCACGTATGCGCTTATGGTGAATTGGTGAGAGTATGCACACACATTTTGGTGAGAGCATTGTATTGAAAGCGTATACACGTATGCGCTTATGGTGAATTGGTGAGAGCATGCACACACATTTTGGTGAGAGCATTTTATTGAAAGCGTAAGCGCTTCTGCGCGTATAATGAAACGATGAGAGCATGTGTGCTTGTGGTGGGGCTCCGGATAGGGTGAGCACCAGAGCAGGACCTTTCCAACACGCATATATATATATACCCGTATATATACTCGTACACGCAGATCTGATTTGGCACAAATTTATGTTTAATAAGTAAAAGTCCACGCTGGAAAACACCAGTGT
>Ga0307945_1000464_pt1:22500-27767 | contig 27767 bp, 35 predicted proteins | sample OrgLakmetagen228_FD_201818 | JGI IMG/M metagenome (GOLD analysis project Ga0307945, IMG submission 201818) | Saline water microbial communities from Organic Lake, Antarctica - #228 | ecosystem: Environmental > Aquatic > Non-marine Saline and Alkaline > Saline | place: Antarctica...
CCATATATATATACACACGGTGCATTTACGGTATTATGGGCAGGGGAATCACCCAGCATTTGGTCAAATACGGTCCTGGCCAATCCTTCACATTAGACGTGCGCAAGTTTGCTGATTGTGTGATCATACACATGCTCTCACTCAGACCATGCTCTCACTCACACCATGCTCTCACTCACACCATGGTGGGCCGTGGGCTCTCAGGCAAGGTAGCCCCAACGGGTTTACGTTGTACACAAAGCTACGTGCACAATCTACCGTGCCGTGGGCTCTCACTCCCGTTTCACAACTCACACAATGTCAGGCACACAGACACACATGCACGTTTTTGCTGACGAGCGCTTGCACGTAGCAACGGGCTATGATGTCTGTGTATGCATTGTGCACGTTTTTTTCCCTCTTGAGAATTGAATGAGAGGACGCAATTGAAAGATGGCAAGCAGTGCTGACTGGATGCACGGATTGTGTACGTCTGTGTATGCATTGTGCACGATTTTTTTCTTTCAAGAATTGAATGAGGGGACGCAATTGAAAGATGGCAAGCAGTGCTGACTGCATGCACGGATTGAGTACAGCACAGAGGGTGGCAGGTTCTCTTTCTTCTCCTTCTCCTTGTTCTTTCTTTTGGCAACCTTTTGTATAACATTTGGTAACCTTTTGAACAACATTTGGTAACCTTTTGTACATTTGGTAACCTTTTGTACTTTTGGTAACCTTTTGTATAACATTTGGCAACCTTTTGTATAACATTTGGTAACCTTTTTTACATTTGGTAACCTTTTGTACTTTGGTAACCTTTTGAACAACATTTGGATCACTGTTTGAGCACCATGCAGGGAAGAGTGTTCTTTCTTTTGGTAACCTTCTATACAACATTTGGATCACTGTTTGGGCACCATGCAGGGAAGAGTGTTCTTTTTTTTAGTAACCTTCTGTACAACATTTGGATCACTGTTTGAGCACCATGCAGGGAAGAGTGTTCGTTCTTTTAGTAACCTTCTGTACAACATTTGGATCACTGTTTGAGCACCATGCAGGGAAGAGTAGACAGACCAGACTTTTTTCAAGCAGCCTGTCTTGAACTGACGGATGGCATTCTGGTGTGTTATTATAGACAAGGTTTTGTGTGTGGTTCATGTGAGGTTTTGTGTGAGATTTGTGTGTGAGGTGTGAGGTTTGTGTAAGGTTTGTGTGTGAGGTGTGAGGTTTGTGTGAGGTTTGTGTGAGGTTTATGTGTGAATTGTGAGGTTTTGTGTGTGAGGTGTGAGGTTTTGTGTGTGAGGTGTGAGATTTTGTGTGAGGCGAGCTTGAGCAACTACCGATTCCGAGGCAACGGCCCTGAAAAAGAGGGAGTCTTTTGTTAGCCTGACAGCAACAATCCTTACTGCTTGGCATAATGTATTGCTTCTTCATTGCCCACCAAGGAGACCATTTCAACACAGCGGTGTTTCTGGCAGCCACACAAAGAGCACACATAAGTTCAGGCACACAGGCACACATAGACTCTGGCACACAAGCACACAGAGGTTCTGGCACACAAGCAAACAGAAGTTCTGCCACACAAACACACAGAAGTTATGGCAAACAGGCACACATAACTTCTGCCACACAGACACACAGAAGTTATATCACACAACAAGCACACATAAGTTCTGCCACACAAAGAGCACACAGAAGTTCTGCCACACAGGCACACAGAAGTTCTGCCACACAAAGCGCACACAGAAGTTCTGCAACACAAGCACACAGAAGTTCTGCCACACAACAAGCACACAGAAGTTCTGCCACACAGAGAGCACACAGAAGTTCTGCCACACAAGCACATAGAAGTTCTGCCACACAAACACACAGAAGTTCTGGCACACAAAGAGCGCACATAAGTTTTCCACACAGAGAGCACACAGAAGTTCTGCCACACAAGCACATAGAAGTTCTGCCACACAGGCACACAGAAGTTCTGGCAAAGACAACTGACCACCCGCCCACATAAGAGCAGCAAGGCAAGATGAGACTCACGTGTGCAGAAAAGAAGGTGAAGGAGTGGGGGTCCCCCTCTTGGGCAGCTATACGGGCCCACACCACCAAATCACGCCGGCTGGGTGTCATACCGGCAGCAATGACCTGCGTGGAGTGCAGAAAAGCATGCACAATGAGTGTGTGTGTGTGTGTGTGTGCGTGTGTGCATGCGTGTGTGTGTGTGTGTGTGAGTGTGTGTGCGTGTGTGTGTGCGTGTGTGTGTGTGCGTGCGTGTGTATGTGTGTGTGTGTTGTCATACTGGCAGCAACAGCCTGCATCACATGCAAAAAAACATATAGAGTGCGTGTGTGTGTGCGTGTGTGCATGTGTGTGCAGTTGTGTGAAAACGTGTGCATATGCAAATGCATGTGTGTGTGTGTGTGTGCATGTTTGTATGATCTGCACCACCAAATCATGCTGGTTAGGAGATTTGCAGGTAAGCAACACTGATCTGAGTGGAATGTAGACCAGCCAATATTGTGGATTGCAAGTGAAGCTTATGCTTGTTGAAAGATTCACACTGATTGAGCTGCATCTCCCGCCCTTTTCCCCGACTGACGCTCAACCAAAGCTACACACGCGCGCACACACACACCCACACCCACACCCACACCCACACCCACACCCACACACACCCACCCACATACACACACATACCCACACATGCAAAACACATGCACACACACGCACTCATACAAACACTTCATAAACGCAAACCAACATTCATACTTCCCTTTCCCCTCTCGCCAGCCACACTCACATACCCACACAAACCTGGAAAGGCAGACTGGACACACACATACACACACACACACACACACACATTCACATACCCACACACACCTGGAAAGGCAGGGCGGTCCCCCCCCCCCTCCACACATACGCACTCACACAAAATCCTGGAAGGGCAGACTGGACACACACACACACACACACAAACATACACACACAAATTCACACACACACACACACACACACACCTGGAAAGGCAAGTCGGCCAGCACAGTGTGCTGTTTATGCCGTGATGTAAGCCTCCCCTCAGGTAGCGAGGAGCTGCTGATGATCAGAGGTTTGCCTGCGTGCAGTGGGCAAGTACGTATGGACCACTGTGGTGAGGAGGTGCTGATGATCAGAGGTTTGTCTGCATGCAGTGTGCAAGTACGTATAGGCCACTGTGGTGAGGAGCTGCTGATGATCAGGGGTTTGCCTGCATGCGGTGTGCAAGTACGTATAGACCACTGTGGTGAGGAGCTGCTGATAATCAGAGGTTTGCCTGCATGCGGTGTGCAAGTACGTATAGACCACTGCGGTGAGGAGCTGCTGATAATCAGAGGTTTGCCTGCATGCGGTGTGCAAGTACGTATAGACCACTGCGGTGAGGAGCTGCTGATAATCAGAGGTTTGGCTGCATGCGGTGTGCAAGTACGTATAGACCACTGTGGTGAGGAGCTGCTGCATGCAGTGTGCAAGTACGTATGGACCACTGTGGTGAGGAGGTGCTGATGATCAGAGGTTTGCCTGCATGCAGTGTGCAAGTACGGAAAGGCCACTGTGGTGAGGAGCTGCTGATGATCAGAGGTTTGCTTGCATGCAGTGTGCTAGTACGTATAGGCCACTGCGGTGAGGAGCTGCTGCATGCAGTGTGCTAGTAGGTATAGACCAATGTGGTGAGGAGCTGCTGATGATCAGGGGTTTGGCTGCGTGCAGTGTGCAAGTACGTATGGGCCAATGTGGTGAGGAGCTGCTGCGTGCAGTGTGCAAGTACGTATGGACCAATGTGGTGAGGAGCTGCTGATGATCAGAGGTTTGCCTGCATGCGGTGTGCAAGTACGTATAGACCACTATGGTGAGGAGCTGCTGATAATCAGAAGTTTGCCTGCATGCGGTGTGCAAGTACGTATAGACCACTGTGGTGAGGAGCTGCTGATAATCAGAGGTTTGCCTGCATGCGGTGTGCAAGTACGTATGGACCAATGTGGTGAGGAGCTGCTGCATGCAGTGTGCTAGTACGTATGGACCACTGTGGTGAGGAGGTGCTGATGATCAGAGGTTTGGCTGCGTGCGGTGTGCAAGTACGTATAGACCACTGTGGTGAGGAGCTGCTGATGATCAGGGGTTTGCCTGCATGCAGTGTGCAGTACATGCGGGGAATTGTAATGAAGAGCTGTTGGTGATTATAGGTTAAGTTGCGGGCAGTGTGCAGTATTAATGTGAAAAGCAAGTCAGTGAACCCTAAAACCCTAATCCTAACTCGGAGGGATTAGTCACGCAGCACGTAAGGGCAAAAGCACGTAAGGGCAAAAGCACGTAAGGGCAAAAGCACTTAAGGGCAAAAGCAAAAGCACAGCACGTAAGGGTATAAGCATGTAAGTGCAGAAAGTAATTTACGGAAAGAGGAAAACACAGCAGGTAGAGGAGCAGAGATGAATAAGATTGAACATGACAATGTGGAGGGAGAAGGTACTTAGTATCCAGGAAGTTACAGTGTGAGCGTATATCTCTTTTGGCTAGAGTGGCTCCTTTTCCTTAATAGGTGTGGGCAGTGATTTTTCACTGCCTGTGTAGTTTTATTTTTCTCTTAATACGGGTCAAGTAAGGGAATACAAAGGGGTGGCTGGGGAATTCTAGGGGGTCAGGATGTGAACAAAAGTTGGGAGGATAAAGTATGCAGCGATTTAAGGCATGAGAGAACAGCTCTAGACTCTAGTAGAGGGCTTAAGAAGGGGGGGCTGGGGTATTTTAGGGGTTGAGGATGTGAAATAAAGTTGGGAGGATAAAATATGCAGCGATTTAAGGCGTGAGAGAACAGCTCTAGACTCTAGTAGAGGGCATAAGAAGGGGGGGCTGGGGCATTTTAGGGGTTGAGGATGTGAAACAAAGTTGGGAGGATAAAGTATGCAGCGATTTAAGGCGTGAGAGAACAGCTCTAGACTCTAGTAGAGGGCTTATGAAGGGGGGGCTGGGGTATTTTAGGGGTTGAGGATGTGAAACAAAGTTGGGAGGGCTAGGTATGCACCAAGTTTGGACAAATGCAGTGCACGGCCGGTGTAGCACGAGCAGCAGGGTGTACGAAGCAGTCAAATGGTGGCTTTGCATGTGAGGGTGTATGGTGCCCAAATGAGAGGGTGTAGTGCCCACATCCACACCTACACCCACATCCACATCCACAGCTACACCCACACCCACACCCACACCCACACCCACACCCCTACACCCACACCCACACCCACACCCACACCCACACCCCTACC
>Ga0307945_1000465_pt1 | contig 27751 bp, 33 predicted proteins | sample OrgLakmetagen228_FD_201818 | JGI IMG/M metagenome (GOLD analysis project Ga0307945, IMG submission 201818) | Saline water microbial communities from Organic Lake, Antarctica - #228 | ecosystem: Environmental > Aquatic > Non-marine Saline and Alkaline > Saline | place: Antarctica: Organic Lake...
CTCACTCACTCACTCACTCACTCACTCACTCACTCACTCACTCACTCACTCACTCACTCACTCACTCTGTGTCTTATTCTCTCTCTCTCTCTCTCTCTCTCTCTCTCTCTCTCTCTCTCTGTGTGTGTGTGTGTGTTAGTCTCATTCTTTCTCCCTCTCTTTCCCCTCATTTTGCAGCACCTGAGTTTGAGGCAGAGGCCTTGAGACAGAGAGAAGAGTCTGTGGACGACGGTGACGATGGTGATTTTTACAGAGAAAGACGGATGCGTGCAGGCATCAGCCCGGCACCTTCATTGCCCCCCTCACCCATACACCCGTGGCTGCAGCAGCACCCACATCAACAGCAGCAGCAGCAGCAGCAGCCGCCGCCGCAGCCGCCGCCGCCGCAGCAGCAGCGGCTGCAACACCTGTTTCAGCATGCAGTGGATAGCGGTAGGCTGCCACGACGACGGAGGGGTTACCAGGAGGAGGTGCGTGAGCGCATGGGTGTATGTGTGTTGTGTGTGATTGGGTGTGTGACTGTGTGCTGCTTACAAGTGTGTATTACTGGCACATCTGTGGGCTGTGCGTAGGTTCATGTGTTCATGTGTGTGCCCACAGTGTTACACTGTGCCCTTTGCATTCAGCATGCACGTAATGTATTTCTAGCAGTAGTAGTTTATGCGCTGTTTCACGGCCAGTCTGTAAGGCCAGCTCAGACTGAAATGCACTCATATGCACAGAAAAGGGGATTACAAGTTCGCTGATACGTATAAATCATTGAACTCAACCGCTTGTGTGTGCGTGCTCGTGTCCAGTACATGCATGAACAGTATAGTATGCTTTCGTCACAACAGGAGGAGTGTTGCAATCAGGGAGAAATAGTATATAAAACCCTTACGTGTCCAAATACAGCCATTTGCACACAAATGTACACATACACACACAATTGTACGTGTTTGTGCATGTGCCCATACCAGGTACCGGAATTAGAAATTAATCTCAATCCTCAAACAAATGAACGCACACACAGGAACGCAGCCGCTCACGCACTCAGTCTTACCAGCAAGGGGGTAGTGCAGTGTCTAGCTTGCAAGGTGACCCACACAAGAGCAGACCTGGGCTGCAGGTGCGCAGTGTGACTGTGGAGGTCACTCACTGTCTATATTTTGTGCAGGAATCGTGTGTGTTTGTAGGATGCGTGCATGTCCGTCGTAACGTGTGTGTGTACTGATGTTTGGTGTGATTCGGCAATGCGCACTCATGTATGCCCTCACGTCTATGGCATTGTGCACTTTAAATTTCAACACAACACTCACGCTCGTGTCATCAGCAGTGACAACAACGCATGTCTCAGGTCACAAAACAGTGCAGGGGTTACAGAGATATGATGACGCAAAGTTAAATGGGACTATTTGGCTTGCAAAGGGGTGGGCCGTTCATGGGGACTGCCACCAGGGTTCGACCGTAGGACCTCTAATTACTCTTTTTTTTGCACAATGTGACCTTCTTAAGGCGTTTTAAACAGAATCATCTTATTTGATCGCGACACACTGCGAGGGGTCGAAAAACGTTTGCAGTGTGCAGTGCTACAAGTACCCTTCCGGTATATGTATATGTGATATGTGTGGACGTGCAAGCGGGCATGTGCAGATGGTGATGAGCACATTTTTGGACATGATGCATGCTGCAAACCCTAGCTTGAGCTACAAGAGCTCATGCAGAAGCGCACATGCCCCTTGGACGCCTACTAACACGGCCACATTGTCAGGGGCCAAGCTGTAGGAGGATTCGATATGGCTACAGCACTCTTTCATAGCCCACTTACACACAATTTCTGTTTTCAATTTAAGGTCAGGCAGCAAGGGTTCATGTGCTTTCACGAGTTTGCAAACCGCCTGACTAAAGTTTTAAGCCTCACACATGCATCTAAACATTTTTCCTGCTCGTTGCAGATCGGGCTGCAACAGTTTGTGGACACAGCGCGCCCTAGAGGCTATCGAGGCCACTCAGTGGCATCGCTGACACAGGTGCAGGGAGAAATGCAAGGGGGGCTGTGTGTGTATAGTATGGTGTGTGCTGTATGTGTGCATGCGTGCGTAGCGTTTGTGGTCATTACACTTTTGAGGCATTGCAGTGGTACTGCTCACCCCGTTGGGGGAATCAATTAGGCAGTTTGCTGGTTTGCTGATCTCTCCTTACATCCTAGCTGCTTCAAGGCCACAAAGCAGCTCTGTTCATTTTAGGTATCATCAGCCTTGGGCATGCATGCTTGTGCGCTCGCAGCTTCTTTCTGTATTTCTACGGATTGTTAATCCTTCTATCTCACCCTCTGTGCTTCCATACAACAGTTTTATGCTGCTTGCCTCGTTATGTGTGCTCAGAGATGTGTCCCTTCAAGTGTATATAAACTTACAACTATACACACGTACGATTGCACTTACATATGAACACACACAACCATAGACAAACATGCTAACACACACACATACACACACATGCGTACACACACACGCACACGCACACACACATGCGTACACACACGCACACACATATATGAACACATGCGTACACACAGAACCGTGACCCAGTGACAGGCCAGCCCATCACCCAAGGGCCCCACGCAGGGCTCCCCCCGCTCTTACAGCAGCAGCAGCCGTTCCTTGGAGCAGCTCACGCTCTAATGACCAACCAGCAGCTTCCGCTCCACCAGCTCCAGCAGCAACAGCAGCAGCTCCAGCAGCAACAGATGCAACAGCAACTGGGGCTGCAGCCGCAGCAGCAACAGCGACAGCAGCTTGAGCACCAGCACCAGCGCCAGCAGCAACCGCAACAGCAGCAACAGCAACTGCAGGGCCATGTTGATGGAGACAGAGGAGGGATGTACTGGAAGGGGGACAGTGGTGGTGGCTTGCAAGGCAAAGAGGAGAGCACAGGGGGAGCAGGGCTGGGACGACTCATGAGCAGCAATTTCTGCGCTGCTTTGCGCGCAAACACCTTCCCCTTTGCACAGTCTGAAGCGCAGCTCCAGGCAAGTTGTGTGTATGCATGTATGTGCGCGTGTGCATCTGTGTGTAGGCGCAGAGTGCAGAGCAGCAGTTTCTGCGCTGCTTTGTGCGCAAACCCATGTCTATTTTGTATGATCTGAGACGCAGCGCCAGGCATGTATTGTGTGTGCGCATGCATGTGTTGTGCTTACAAGTGTAAAGCCACAAGCATGCACATCGACACGAATTCACATAATCAAACACATGTGCACGCACCCCAACTAACAGGTATCTGCAGTCAGTTTAAAAGGTACTGGAGAAGGTGCTGCTCTTATCCTTCAACGCACATGTGCTCACACACACACACACACACACACACACACACACACACACATGATAACACAAACATGCGCCTCCACGAACATATGCACATACAAGCGCACACATACGCCACACATTAAACACACATCACAAATACTGCAGGCCAGCAAAGAGGTGCAAGAGATACTGCTGTTCCCTGAGCAGCAGCAGCCACAGCTGCACACTCGCCCCAACAGCCAGAGCCACCGCCAGATAATGGGGGGAGAAAGCGTTGCTGACAAAAGGCCGGGTGTGGGAGGCCCATGGTGTGTGTGTTTGCATGTATGTGGGTGTGGGTGTGCTTATGTACTAGGTGTGGACGCCACTGGTGTACTGGGTGTGTCTGTGCTGTGCACGGGTGTGTATGTGTGTGTGTATGCGTGTGCCTGTTTTTCTCCTGAAGAGGCTGGGTATGGGAGGCTATGTGGTCTGGTCTTCATTTGTGTGTGTATGTGTCTGCGTGCCTCAAGTAAGAGTGTTTGTGACGTTGAATAAGGAATAGGCCCATGCCTTCTATTGGATAATTTGTGGACATAATTGCAGAGCAAATCAATATGACAGGCTAAATTGCTAACGACTGCTCACAGTAAGCGCAGGAAGCATGGGATGAAGCTCTGACGCACTTTGAATTGATGAATGATATTAGAGTGACAAAGCCACGTGATGCCGACAGCAGTAGCAAACGGAAGCATCACAATTACATCTTAGGCGCACAAACACTCTCACACGCATACACACACGCTCACCTATTATGCGCACGCACACACAGAAGCACACACGCACCGTTTTCCTCCTCTCTCTCTCTCTCTCTCTCTCTCTCTCTCTCTCTGTGTGTGTGTGCGTGTTTTTCATACACACACACACGTGTACACACACAAAACGATGCAGGATCTCACACCACCATGCCGTTGACAGCAATAGCAGTGGCAGTGCACGCATGAGTGCCAACGGCCGCTCCATATCAGAGGACCTCGCAGCTTCAGAAGGTTAGTGGGCTTGGTGTTTTTGCACGATGCAGGATACCTTCTGCTCTGTCTTTTGCTCTGTACTGCTGTGAATGCCTCTAACCTGTTAACGTGTGTGTGTGTGCTTGTGTTCCTGTCGCCGAGTCATTCCTTCTGATGCAATTTTCTCCCCAATAGCACAACCCAATACACACAATAACGCAAAATGCACACATACACACACAAACACACATATACATACGCACACACACACTTGGCCACAGGTGGGCCCACACTCTTCCCCCCAATCACACATCCCAAATGCACACACCAAAACACACACACACATACTTTGTCACAGGTAGGCCTACACACCTCCCCTCAACCACACAACTCAAATTACACGCACGCACGCACACACAAACACACACTCTTTGCCACAGGCGGTCCCACCAACAACCCCACCATTACCGCCGCCACCAGCAGCAAACCCCACAAAGGTTTCACTGCAGCACCCAAGCTCCACCACCAGCAACAGCAACAGGGCTCCCCACACTCTCTCCCTGGCAGCCCTGCATTGATTGCCACCGCTGCTTCTGGTGTGGGCGTCAGTGCTGACAGCACCCAATGCAAAGAGCCACGGGGGGCTAGAGGTGTTGCCGTCCAGGTAGGTGCTCATTTTTGTTGGAAGAGTGCATCTGTTCTCTTGCTGCCGTTGAAGCAGCTGTCTGGATTTGACTCTTCACGATAGGGCTGCCTGCACACACACACACACACATACACACACACACGCACACACACACACGCACAAGCACATGCAATCATACACATGGCTCTCACACAAACACATACACACATGCAAAGACGTATTGAAGATGCAGAGGAGGAGGAAATCGTGGTTAAGGATAGGTAGAGGGGTGCCACACATTGCCTTAGCATTTCATTAAGTATGTGCACTCAGGGCTGGTGCAAATTTCAAAAAAGCAATAGCACGTGGAATTGGGATGAGATGCCTGAATAACACATTTTGCGCACTCTACCAAAAATTGCTCAAAAACAAATATTTCTCTTGCAAACGGACATATAAACGCACACACGAGCTCACAGACAAAGTCATACACACACGCACTTTCATACACAGTCACAAGGTACACACTTTCACACAGACACATACACACTCCCACTATTTGCTCTCACACGCCTAGGGTATGACCGGAAGGGAAGGCAGTAGTTTGGCAGGGGGGGGCATGCTGGAGGTGGCAGGCACCAACCAGGTGACACTCATTCTTCACAATCACGCATGCGCACACACGCACACACACGCGCTTATCTTTTTGTACACACACACACACACACACACACACACATTGCAAACGCGCATGAAAATGGCGGTGGCGGGCACCAGCCAGGTGACACACGTTCTTACAAACACACACACGCACGTACTTGCACCCCTTTGTACACACATACTGCAATCACGCACACACTTGCACACGCACATATGCACACACACACACACACACTCACACAGGGGGTGGTAGGTGCCTCTTCTCTAGTGATGATGTCGACAAGTCAAGGGAGCGATAACGTTAGGGGGGCTTTGGGGCAATGGGACCCCCATAGAGAGGTGTGTGTTGTTAGAGGGGAGGGGGGGAGGGGGGGAATGCATATATTTGTGGGTGTGTGGGGGAGTGCGTATAATTGTGATTGTATGCGTGTATTAATGTGTATGTGCTGCAATGCATAGGTGTCACGCTCACACACAGATGTGTACGGGTCAGTGAAGAGTCTGTCGGATTGTGCATTCTTTCTGCGTGTGCAAGGAGAGCTCGTGAGCTGAGTACAACATGTTGAAAGGAGGGGCATTGCGTGTCCTTAAACCCGTGACTGGTGCTCACCATATAGGGGACACCTCTCCAGGGTGGACGTTTGTGTGTATGCGTGTGCGTAAGTTCCTTGATCGTTTTACACAACGCTACCCGTCATCATGCGTGCAAGTCGTCAACAAGTGCCTCCTGTGTGCAAACGCGTTGGACTTGTGCATGCATGTGTGTATGTTTGTTGCTTGTGTCTATCTGTGAGTGGCTTCCTCACACCCTGCACAGGTGCACGTGTGCACTGAATGCCAGATTGAGAGGCTGCGATGCGTGTGTAGGCACGCGCCTGTGTGCAGCCGTGTCTGTCTGTCTGTGTGTGTGTCTGTGTATGTCTGTGTATGTGTGTCTGTGCCTGTGACTGTGTGTGTCCGTGTCTGTGTGCACACATGTGTCTGTGTGCCCTCATGTTCTCGCTGCACTCAGGCATGAGTTGCTATTGTTAGCTTTTTGTAGGTGCCCCAGGCATGAAATGCCATGGCACGTTTTTCGCAAGTGCTTGTGTGCATATGTGTGCGTGTGTGCGTGTTTTTGTTTGCTTGCATTCACACTGCACCCAGGCATGAAATGCCATGGTACACTGTGTGCTTGTTTGTGTGTATGTGTGAGTGCTGCACCCGTTGTAAGTTGTTGTAAACCACACGCCGTAACCACATGTCGTAACCCATAAGTTGTAAACCCACACGTTGTAAAACTGTCAATTTCTTGTGACAGGTGCAAGATCTTATTGGAGGCATCTTGGGGGGATGTGGTGACCGGCTGCAGCTGAGCGAGCTCATTGGTCAAGGGGCTTCCGGACAAGTGTATCGAGGTGCGTATTTTGTGTGTGTGCATGTGTGTGCAAGCTTGTATGTGCATGTCTGCACGTGCGTGTGTGTATGTATGTGCGTGCGTGCGCGTTACTTTGTTATAGCACTTAAACAAGGCTGCTTTGGGACAGATGGAGTGGCAGATGGATTGCGGTACGCTTATATAATGTCAACCATAGTGTTGTAGTATGCGTATGTGGTAATACGTTGAGCACTGGCATGCATGCGTATCTGCAAAAGATTAGCAGCTGAATGGGTTTACTTGCTGAAGTGCATCGGGAAGATTGTGCAGCAATTAGTTCTGCGTGTTACGTTGTTGGTGTGCTCGTGTTGTTACGTCAGCATTTGTAACGGGTCCATTATCTCGTCAGGACAAGAGGTCGTGCTGTGCGGCTGGTGCTTGTGCGCTGGCACTACGCCGTGCCCGTGGTTTTTTAAAAGGTTTTGGGGCGTGTAGCATTTTAAGCAGGGCTGTGCATTGACGCCGTCAGAGCGATTTTGCACCGTAATTACGGTACGGTGGACGGTCCGTACCGTCAGAGCGTCAAAATGACGGTGTCTCAGAAATGACGGTGTCGACCGTCCAGACGGTCGAGGGGACCGTCCACGTAACTACTGTGTAAACCCCTTTTTTGCTGTGAAAAGTTGAGACCAGGATTCGAATCCTGGTCAAGACACAAAATTTTCTTTTTCTTTTCATTATTATATCAATCGTTTGTTTATACAAATAGTACTCATGCAACATTTTGAAATGAGGAGAAACGAGCCAAAATGGCCATTCTGGGGTCAAAAAACCATTTTTTGGCCTTATTGCGATTTTTGGACCTTACCGTCCACCGTACCGTCATGCACCGTCCAGACGGTCCCTAAATTTCGAAATGACGGTCTGACACCGTCATTTACAGCGTCCACCGTCAGACCGTATTTTGACGGACCGTACCGTCACACCGTCATTGCACAGCCCTGATTTTAAGTCCTAAAATGATACGCAGGGTGCTCTTGCCAAAAAAGTGTGTAGCGCAAGTTTTTCCCAAAAAAGGGGCCAAATTTTTGGCTTTTGTTGTACAAAGTGGTTCTCATACAGATTGAAAAGGACTTTGCGCAGGAAATGTTTGGGTTTTTGCGCCCAAATCGCAAGTTCTGGAGTGTTTTATAGAGGGGCGATAGCAAAAGGGCAAAAGAGCGAGCCTGCTGGGGCTCGAACCCTGGTTTCTGGGTGACCAGCCAAAGGAACAAAGCTACACAGAATAAACCCTAAATTTGTTCTATGTCGCGCACGCTCGACACAGGGTACTCCGCGACGCTTTGGTGTGTCGCCTTAAAACCCCTAAACAGCGACAAAAAATGCTTAAAATGCGACGCGTCGCCCTTGATAAAACACTTGTTCAACTGCAGCACTGCGCTGTGCAACTCTGCTTGGCTGACTGAAGCGCGGTGTGGTTTGCAGGGATGATGAATCCATGCGTGCATGAGAGTAAGAATGTAGAACTTTAAAGCAAGAAACGTGGTGTTTTACTTTTTCCAACTGCTTCACAAAAGGGTGTGGCGTTTTCTATATTATGATGCTACAGAGAGGTGGTGTGTAAACATTATATCACTGTTGTGTGCTTGAGCAATTTGTCTGCATCAGCATGAGAGGGAGGTGGCATTTTGATGTTGCCGTTACAGTTTCACTTTTTACTTTTTACACTGTATACGTTAAAGCATTTGTGCACAACAAGTACATGATGCTACAGAGAGGTGGGCAACCTGAAAGTTGTCACCAAGGTGTGCTTTACTTGCGTGGCGCAACCTGGACGTTGGCTGTCAAGGTGGTCGTGTTTTTGTGGTGTTTTTGATGCATACTTACCGACAAAACTGTTGCCTGTTCCCACAGGGAGGTGGCGCAACCTGGACGTTGCTGTTAAGGTGGTCGTGTTCCGGGAGCGCAGCGGAGCAGAGCATATGTCCAGCGACCGTGCCATAATGGAGGTGGCGGCGGCGAAGTCGTGCGTGCATCCCAACGTAGTAAGTGATGTGGAGGGGCGTTTAGTTTTTTGTGTGCGTGTGTGTGTGTACGTGTTTGTGTGTGTGCTTCGTCCCCCCTGTCGAGATTCACAGTTGCATGCTGTGTCTCTTTATAAACGTGGCCACATAGCCTATTCCCTATCTAATGGAGGTCGTTGGTGAGCTTGCATGGCTGCCAGAGCTGTACAACAACTCACGATCTGTGTGTATAGAGAACAAACAAATTGTGGTTTGAGTGAGCGGGCGTGCGCAAACAGCCATGCGTTTGACCGTTGTACCCGCACGCAAATGCTGCACTGTGTACCCACATCTACTGCACACCCCAAACACACACTAGCAATCACTTACACACACAAGCAGCGGCGGCCTCTTATCGTACAAACTCGTGCACTCATTAACACACACACACATCACGCGTGCAGGTGAGCACGTACAGCTACGACATCATGCCGGTCACTGTCAACCCGGTGGGAGCGCCTAACTTGCATGTTGAGCACAAAATGGAGGGGCCTTCAGAGTACAAGCTGTACCTAATACAGGTCTGCTGCTCTCATACCACGGTGCCTGTAATTTAGTTTGTTTATACAGGTCTGCTGCTCTCATACTACGGTGCCTGTAATTTAGTTTGAGGCAGGGTTGTTCAGTTCGGGGTTCGGTCAAAAGTTCAGGTTCGTGAACTTTCACGCATTTTATCGAACCCTAAAAATGCCGTTCGTTAGCTATTAAAAGTTCGTCGAACTTTATGCCCAATTTTCGAATTTCTAGGTCCAAAATCGCAGCCCAAAATGCAGGAAAGAGCCTTAGATGGCCGTCAAATGTTACGATTTTTTCTGCACTCATTAATTATAATATGATATATTCATGTAAGACAATACAAGCATGTTTCAGACGAGTATGACCATGGAAACAAGCAAAATCCTCCATTTTCGAAATTGCACATCAAACTGCTCAAACAGTTCGAGGGTTCTCAAAGCACGAGCTGGACAACGGTGCTTGTAGCTCTGTTTGACTTGTGTGAAGATGCGATGGGAAAAGGGACCCTCAGTGAAAAAGCTCCCCACCTAAATCAGTCTGTGCTGTGAGTTCTGCGGCTAACTGCGTTGCATGAGATGCTGTGATCAATCATATGATGACGTTGTGTACGTTGCGTTTGTGATGAGATGTGTCAAGTATGAATCAGATGGATCCATTAAGTACTGCTGCACCTACAAAACTAAGTCAGGGCTGTCCAGTTCGTTCTTCTGGGAGCAAAGGTCCGTTAAGGTTGTGGCAGTTCGTACCTTGTCAAACTGTTCAAATGAACCCATTTGCAATTTGAGAATGGAGAAGTTTGCGGGTTTTCATGATAAACTTGCAACAATATGGCATAGGCTGTTTTGAATACTTGTAGTATATTATAAGTAATGAGTTTACCAAAACAATCAGAACGCTTGACGGCCACCTAAGGCTCTTTCCTGCTTTTGGACTGCAATTTTTGACCCGGGTTTTCGGGAAAAGGTGCAACGTTCGCCGGGCTTCTAAAAGTCCTTGGACGGCATTTTTAGTACGATTGTGTGAAAATTCCAAAATGGCACCAACCCAAATTTGAACCATCCTGTATCATCTGTATACCTGTGCCATATCCACATGACTGAAGCCATTGTCGCTTGAAATTTCAGCGCCTGACTTGCTTCACACACACGCATACACACACAAACACGCATACACATGCACGCATACACACACATACACACACTCGCATGCATGCCCACACGCACACACTTTCTACATGTAGGAGCTGTGTCAGGCTACGCTGCGTGCCGCGCTGGTTGAGTGCATGCTGCACGACAAAGATACTGGAGAGCCGTACATGGTGGGTTGTGTGTTGCATTGAGACCTTTGTGTGTATAGTGATGTTTTAGGAAAGCTGGCTGATACCTGTGTGTGTGCGTTTGATTGAAGTTGAAATTGAGCTTGCATATGAAATGGCTGCACTAGGCTGTGTGTGATTGCATATGAACTGGCTGTATTAGGCTGTGTGTGATTGCATGTGAATTGGCTGTATGTACTGTGTGTGATTGCATGCAAATGGCTGTGTTAAACTGTGCGTGATTGCAAACGAGACAATCGTATTTGGCTGCTTTGATGGTAAATATGCCAATGAATTTGAGGCACTAGATAGCAGTTGAACTTTGGTGTGTATATTGTCAGCAATCCAGTGTATGAGCATGCACATCTTTTCGAACGCTTTTGCAGTCATTTGTTGGTATTTAGCATTATCTCTCGCCTACCAAAAAAGTGGTGATAGTGACAGATACTGTGCTCTGACCTGTGGTGTGCAAACGCATACATACACAGACCCAGACACCTACACACCTACACACACAGAAGCTGCCAACAACAGAGGCTATTAACTAGGGTTGGCCAGAACCGTATATACACACTGTATATGACCGTATGTATGGTGATTTCTCTGCAAAAAATACCGTATATACATCGTATATACACCGTATATACGTATATATGTATGGTTCTGGCCAACCCTACTATTCACACCCAATGAAACACAGATTCACACACAAGTATACACACGCAAGCATGCATGTGCGCAAAATAGCGTCATCACACTGTTTCTATACACTGTAGAGAGCATTAACACAAACGTACATACACACACACACACTCGCACATGCACGCATGAGTTTGCACGTGCACAAGAGAGCGTCACCGCACTGCTTCTGGACATTGCGTAGGGCAATCACACACACACACACTCACACACACATACACACACACGCATGAGTATGCACGTATACAAGAGAGCGTCGCCACACTGCTTTTGGACATTGTCGAGGGCAACCACACCCACACCCACAGGCGTACACACATATACACGCGTATGCATGTGCATAAGAAGTGGAGCCTCATCACACTTCTTTTGGACATTGTAGAGGGCATTCCCCCACCCCACCCACCCACACAAACACACACACACACGCATGTACATGCATGTGCGCAGGAGGGCGTCATCGCGCTGCTTCTAGACATCGTGGAGGGCATGGAGTTCATCCACACTAAGAACATCATCCACGGCGACCTCAAGCCAGAAAATGTGCTCCTCGCGGCCGACCAGAACTCTCCAGTGCAGATGGTGGCAAAAATCACAGGTGTGTGTGTGTATGTGTATGTAGTTGTGTGTATGTGTGTGTGTGTGTGTGTTTGTGTGTGTGTGTGTGCGCCCGTGAATGCGTGCCTGTATTTGCATGGAAGTTTTTGTCTGCCTGAGTAAGTGTGCCACGGTGCCTTTCCATACTACAGGGCAGGGTAGGAATACTTAATTGTAATGAGCTGTACTTTTGTTTAATGTTCCGTGGTCAGGCAGAAACTTTGTGTGGAATTTCCTGCGCCACCTCTCATTCTCCCAAGTGCAACCTTTATGTACCCTTGCGACAGAGTCATGAGCATCCATCACCTCACAGACTGAAACTACCCCCACTTTATGCAAGTTTTTGACACAAACCTGCTGCTATTCTTTCTGCAGATTTTGGACTCTGCTCAGCTATTCTGCCCGGCCAATCGCACGTATCCAACTACGGCAATGGCACGTAAGTGCCTCCTGCCTTCTTCCGTGGCATAAGTGCTATGTCGTTTTCTTTGCAAAAACTTCCGTGCTTGCATGTTGCATATAGCATACGATAGCTCATTGATTGTGCATTTTTCAGAGCAGCTTTCATTTGAGGCAATCTGTCGAGGTGAGCATGCCTTAGTTGGGTTGCGCAACTTTATGGCCTGTCAGGTGTTGTTTTGGTATGCCCCGTAAAGCAACAGCTTGCTTGGAGTAAATTGACAAAGCTACTAACTAGCTGCAATACCTCTGTTTTGCGCACAGGCCTTATTATGTCGCTCCGGAGATCGTGAGCGATGGCAAGCTGACAAAGACCAGCGATGTGTACAGGTGATTGCATGCTCGCTGCTGCTCATCATCAAGCACAGTACCAGATGGTACTGTGACGTTTTTTGTGTGAAGCTGTACATAACAGTACGTTCCTGCTTGCCGGTGCTTCTTAAATTGGACTACTTACAATGGAGTGTAAAATCGTGGCTACTTACAATGGAGAGTACAATCGTGGCTACTTGCAATGAGAGCACAATCGTGGCTACTTGCAATGGAGAGTACAATCGTGGTTACTTGCAATTATGCTCGCATCACTTTTAGGGGGCAACACAATCCTGAATGTGCACAGACATGACTCAATACCTGTAGCATACTTAAAGGGCGTGGCCTTGGAACCGCTTCTCGCCTTAAATTGCACGGCTGTGTTTGACCTCTAGTCATCTCAAATGTACTTTGCTCCACTTTTTTGGCGCACCGATGTGGGCCACGTGCTGCTGTCTCATGCCTGCAATGCTGTTTGTAACTGATGAATGTTATGGCGCGCCGATGTGGGCCACGTGCTGCTGTCTCATGCCTGCAATGCTGTTTGTAAATGATAAATGACACTCGTCTGCCGCGTTGATTTGTTGCTGAAGCCATCTTGCGTGCCGATGTGGTTCCTCGTACCTCTGCCTCCAGTTTATGTTGACCTCTCGTTTCAGTTGCTGTCTTAGTCCTCGCTGCTGTGCTAATTTGATCTCATCATGCTCCTTGTTTATGACATGCTTCCTCTCTGGTCTAACCGCCTTGCTGCTCATGCTGCTCCTTATTTTTGACGTACTTTTTGTCTGGTCTGCACAGTTTTGGGGTAGTGATGTGGGTCATGTACCGCTGCCTCCCACCCTGGGTGAAGAAGGGTAAAGGATATGCGCGTAGCAAGGAGCTTGGACGATACCGTGAAAATAGCGCGGCTGCATACGTCTACTTGTCATCCAGGTGGGTCTATTTGTCTACTTTACGTCATCTAATCTACTTGTCATTCAGGTAAGGAAGGGGCCCAGAAAGGGTGCTCTGAAGTCACACACATATACACACGCACACACCTAAACCCTGAACCCTAAACTCTAAACCCTGAATCTAAGGCCCTTGGGCAGACAATGTGCTGGCTAGAGCCTGGTGCGTAGGGTGGAATACATATATATAATTACCAATAGCAACCTTAGTAGGGTTGCAGCTCACTATACCGCCATAAATATGGGGGCACGCAAGAATTGGTAGAGCGGATGAAGGAGCTGTTTAGGGAGGGGCTCTTCTAGATCTGTACTATGCTGGCACACACACAAGGAGGAATGGCCGGCACCATAAGTTCCTATTATTGCTGACTTCTGCATGCACACATACACAAACGTACACACACATACGCACATACACATGCTCATGGTGAGGTACCTGTGTCTGCATGCAAACACACACACACACACACACACATAAACGCAAACACACACATACACGTACACATACACAATGCAGGTGCATGGCGCGAAATCCCAAGGCTCGTCCCACTTTTAGTGCAATCAAGGTGGAGCTCCAGAACATGCGTGCGTGCCTTGAGCACGGTCCGCTTTGAATGCTGTCCGAGGAGGGGCAGGTGCAGGAGGAGCAGGCCGCTCAGGGGCAGATCGTGCTGCCCCTCCAGGGCGTAACTGTTCCCTTTGCCCTACCTCAGCAGCATCAGCACCACCACGAACAGCAGCAGCACCATCTTGGGCAGGCAGCAGCAGCAGCAGCACAGCAGATGTTCCTCCCTGACTATAATAAAAACTGAGCAAGCACTTTGTAGGTGCCCACGTCACTGCATCCAGCATTAGCACAAAGCAAGTCTTTTTACTCTGGTGCTCGTTGGTGAGGGCGAGAGGCCATCAAAGCGCTTCTGGGCATGAAAATTGTTGTGGGAAATTCCACCGATGGGTCCTGCGCATTCCATGCAACCCCACCTCATATTACCTTATAATATGATATTGTATCATTAATATGCTTCTGATTTCTTATTCTATCTATTTGGTGGCACAGGGAAGGCCCATTCTATGTATCCTGTTTGAATATTAGTACTAATAGTGAAGCACCCTCATTCTTTGCGTTAAAAACATATGAGTTTTCATCATCATTCTGTGGTCAATCACGGCAAGTGCACCTTTCTCGTCATTTTCATTCTACCTTATTGATCAGCATACTTTTCTCTTTTCTGTATGGACCACAACACTACAACTGCATCAGAGCACTGCAGTTTTGTGCGGTTATGAGCACTGAGCGTAAATACCAAATCTCCTGGCTTCATTGTTGCATAGTAGTACTGGAAGATTTTTGGTTGTTGTTTTGCCAGACTTATGACATAAGAGAAACGTTGCCATGGTCATGAGTGGAGTATTCAAAAAAGCATTGTGTAACGGCGTTTACACAGCAACCTTCAAGCAGAATGCATCACTCTTCGAACGCGCACTGCTCTTTAGGGAGCAGTAATATTGACACTTATGAGAACATTCAGCAACATTCAGCAACATTTAGCAACAATGTATATCAGCAACAAGAAGTAACTCCCCTCTTTTTCGCCAAATTGGTGGCGGTGGCAAATCGTGTAATGATCAATAGTGGTTAGTAAGCGAGAGTTTGCTTGTATTGCAAGTTCCTCACGACTTATAAAGACCAAGAAAGCTGCAACAAGCACCTGATCCTCATTGAACCTTTTCTCCCCTCCAGGTTGTCGGTTGCTGTATGGCTCAACCCATAACAAAGTTCTGTCATGTTGAGTTGTTGGCAGGGACGATTCGTGCGACAGAGCAATTAGTTGGTTGTTGGTTGAGAGTTGAGAGTTTCTGTATGTCTTGTTTAATAATGGACGTGCCAGTCTTATTTTCTGATTTTGAGGGTATTACATTGATAGCAAACTCCTACTGCGCTGAAAAAACAAGGAAAACTGAAAGGAAAAAAGGCAGCAATAGGTTGGACGAGTCAAAAAAAGGAGGTACGGGGAGAGATCTTAGGGGGATTAAAAAGTCCAGACGGAAAAAGTTAAATCCAAGGAAACTACAGGCAGGAAGCTACGCGAGGAAGACTGGAGTGGCAGAGCAAAACAAAGTGTCGACTGTGGAAACTGAGGCCCACACACCAAAAGAGCGACCAGTCACAAAGGCAAGAGCTAGGAGCCAGCCAGGATAAGAGCATACTAAGCCATAGCAATGACTGGTGCGCCAAAACAGGATCCAACACAGCAGTCCCCCTAAAGAACCTTGACACCCCTCTTAAGCGCAAAACCTAGGCCTAGCTATACAGAATAGCCTCATGGGGTACCCTTAGGGGAGAACTTTCTTAACATAGATCAGCGGTCTACGACCTACTCCCCTCAAAGCTACAAAGAAAAAAGAGCTAGATCTACCCTCAACATTACAAGCCCAACGAAGAGAAGACACGGGACTGAAGGGCTAGACCTCAAGGCACGGGGTCCTGTGTTAGAGTCGAGGGCAGGCCAAAAACTACTACACCTAGGTCAAGAAAGCAAAACACGCTAGGATGGACGCTGCAATGAGACAGCCAAGGAGCCGTTTGGCCTAGCAAGCACAAACAGGGGATGAGTCTGGCCTAGGTCGGAGAAACTGGAGACACCACCTTGGCAGGCTGCAAAGTCTTTAAGGGCTGCGAGGAGAAGGTCAACTTCCCTAGCTTCTACCCTTACAGGCTCTAAGCCTGTCCTGGCTAGCGTGCTAGACATTAGACCCCTAGCTCAAGTATGGCAGTCAGGGCAGCTAGGCACACATCATCTATACCACACTTCCTCCACTGTTTGGCCTAGCTCAGATCACTGCATACCTATACCTATAGGTGGCCTCGTGCCGACTTAAAACCGCACATTTTTAACATGCACATGGCACAGCCACACATGCTGAGGCAGCAGCTGCACGGAAACTGGGAGGTTGTGTTGTATGGCTCGCCTGATGGCTAAAGCCCCTGTGCAAGTCCAGAAGACATGCTGCCTCCCGTAGCTGCAATGCCTGTGTAGCACGTGACGAGGCGGCTGCGTGTTGCCAGCCACACGGGCACGCTGTTCCCCGCTTCATGGGCCATCCATGGCCCCCCGCTCCCACCACACCATACTGGAGCAGGCTCCACCAGACTTCATTTCAGTTGTTCTCCCATGGGAGCCTCCATACCTGGTGTACTCGTGCTGGGAGCGCGCGCCTTTGCTATGGCCAGGGCTATGGGGCGCGGGTCTTCCTGCGGCTTGGTGAGGGCGGCTAGGGTAACAGCTGACTCTGCTTATTATTGCCAGGCTTCCACCATGGCTATTTGATTTAGTTGCACAAAGAAATTTGTCGCTGCATATTTTATAAAAGGTGGGGGAGCACAGGCTGAGCGGGGGAGCTGAGGCTGAGTGGACTTGGTGTTGGCTGTATTGCGCCGTGTTTGTGTCGCTGGTCTTGATGGGGCTGCTGCTGAGAAGAGGGGGTATGGGGCAGCCACTTTGTGGTTAGTCATTGATAACCTATCTTCTGGATTTGATAGTCTTGGTAATATATTGACAACATGTGAGCATTTTAGGAGGTAGTACCATATAGGGGATCCTCAAGAGACCCTGCACCGTTTAAGGTCGCCGATTCTATATAGAGTTTATATATACTAGATTTGACAAAAGATTTTACGGTACCTGGTACCAAAGCATCTCTTTATTTCCATTAATTACTGTGGGAAGTGTTTTATACTGCCTGCGTAGTTTCTTCTTTATATCCAAGCTCCTTATCAATTTGTTTGTGGCCGAGACCAGCCAGCATCCGCTGTTGGCAGCCAATTGGCCAACCTCATCCTGGCTGAAGGTCCACCCCTATTGCAACCATTTCACCAACAGGGCTTTGCCAGCAAGTTTGTAAATCTAATGCAAGTGGCTGGATTACAGATGTGTGTGCGCAACTACCTTTTAAATTTCAGGCCCCTGCACGGGTATTGCTTGCTGTTACTGCACGATCCTGCATCCCACAAGTGCTCATAATCATCAGTCATGTTGATAGACGTGGTACATTAATTGCACAACCCTAGTTGATTCTTGAGGCTGGAAGTCAAACGCCTTGACTGAAGGTCGTTTTATTGCAATTTGTGTGTGTGTGTGTGTTTGTGTGTGTGCGCATCTTGTCTTCTGGCACGTTGGCTAACCAGTGGTGAGGTGACGGGTTTTCTTCTAACCTGGCTGACTGCAGCTACAAGCGGAAAAAAAGAAAACTACGCAGGCAGTAAAAAACCACTCCCCACACTATTTAAGGAAAAGGAGCCTCTTTGGTACCAAGTACCCTCCACCAAGAAAAGAAAAAGAAAAAGATCAATGAAAGATCAATGAAAGATAAAAAAAGGATCAGGAGGGTTGCAGGCTTGACCTGAAACCGTCTCCTGATGAGAGTTGATAATAGTGCTGGAAAGGGCACGTCTGGTATGAACAAGTTTGGCAGCGTAATTGACAGAATGAACATGAAGCTTGGAAGCAAGTTTCTTAACTCTTTGAGAGTCAAGAGCCAGCTTCTTAAGAGACTCGAGCGTGTGACTGTTGTAGATAGTGCCACCCACTCGTCCCAAAAGGATGTTGTGGAGGGTAACGGAGGCTCCTTGAAGGATGGAGCAGAGGCCTTTATGCTGTTCCTTTGTGGCGCTCAGCTGGTTCTGCGGTCTAGTGTCCTCACTGTACTTGATCTCGATGAGGTCAATGTCAAGTTGGTGAATGCTGAGATCTTTGGGTCGGTGCTGTCTGGAGAAGGTGGATCTGCGAATGGCTGGCGGTGCTGCTGAGGTGCTCCCAGTCTCCCTCAATTGCCCTCTGCCACTCCTAAGAACCCGCCCCCCTTCATTCTTGCTAATCTGTTGCTTTTTTGTTTTTTGCGGAGATGAAGGCAACCAGTACAGCATCCGGACGGCTGAAGGTAAACTTATTTTTGTCTGAGAAGCGGGGAGGAAAGAGCCACTTCAGTATAACCCTAGTTTCAGCTGTATTGGGAATCTGAAGATTTTGCATAGCCAGCCGTTTGCTGCTACCTATATCCATGCAGACAAAGCAGGATCCTAGGGAGCCTCAGCCTCAAGACAGGCAGTCTTGCTGATGGCTTTAAAGATCATGCTGCATGCTAAGTTGTGTCTCTCAGTGGTCATATTTGTTATTTGCATGTGTTGGCTCCTAGAAAGAATGTGCAGGGCACTGTCTAGTTGAGGGCAGAGGGGGCAAATTGGCCTTATTGAGTGCTTAAGCCATACCACATGCTATTGGTTGTACAGGGTTCCTGTTCTGTACTTCATAATGGTGCACTTGGTTTTAGCAGGAACGTAGGATGCCGCAAGGTATGTGTTGCTAAGGATCCGGTAGTTTTCATGGTAGTTTGCTACGGGTTTGGCACCTCCTAGTTTATGGAGGGGTGCACATGTGCTTGCAAGGCGCCATGGTAATTGGATAGGTACCAAGCCTTGAGGTAGGTGACCGGGCTGTGTTTGGGCGATTTTATATCATGATTTGATGCTCTTTGTATTGTTTTGCAAGCCAGTAGATGTTATAGAAGGGATTTCCCTCAGGGCCAGCTGTTTTGATGGAGGTATCGGCAACGTCAGAGTAGGTTGTGATTGATTTTTAGCAAGAGCGTCAGAAGTTTCTTTGCCTGTAATACCTGCGTCGCGTCAGTGGAATTTGACTTCGTGGAAATGAATGGGCGATGGTGACTGGTGGATTGCTTTGGCAATGGTTTGGAGGACACTTCCTGGATGTGGTGGCGGTGGAGGTTTGGGTGTGAGAGCTGCTTTTAAATTTGGTGCATTGAGGTTAGGCTATCTGTGGCTATATGGGAGTAGCCGTGAATGATTGCGACTGCTATAGCTGCTAGCTCTGCACGTGAGATGGTATTGGTTATACCTACGCCTCTTGGGTTCATGTAATGGGATACGTTCAAGCAAGAGTGGCATAAACCTTATCCTGTGTCTTGCCTTTCTTTGTGTTTTTCAAGACTGCCAGCACCAGTCCCGATCTTGTACTTTACGGATCAGGCTTTTGCCTCAGGGATTTCTTTGACAAGCTCTTTTAGCCAGTTTTTGTTGCAAGCATTGAGGCAGTTACTGCCTTCAGTATTCCATATGGCAATGGTGTGCATATCCCAAGTGTGTTTGGAAGGGGCGTCTGTAAATTGTTCTACACTGCTACAACAAAGTGCTCAGAATGATTGGATGCCTGCTCCTGACACTATTGATCCCCCTAGTACCATGCTTGCTTTGATGGCTGAGCAAATAGGAAGGATGAACGAACGACATTTTATTGCTTACTGAGTGGTGTGTGGCAACTGGTCAGATCCCCGACACCCAATATGGTTTATACCCAGGCCGTAACACTTTGCAACCCGTATTCATTCCTTGGCACTTACAACATGCTGCACGTACAATTAAACCACTACTTCAATTGGTTCTAAGTAAGCCGCCCTGTGCCTGTAGTGGAAGTGCGGTTCTACGTTGTGAGGAGCCAACGCTTGCACTATTAATAATTTTTACGCTTGCATATGCCCCCCCTCCGGACTCGAGCATATGGAGTTTTTTTCCTCCATATTACAACTATTACAACGCGCGCAATACAAAGCTTTAAAATGTAGACAAAGGACACCTTGTTGCTCCTGAATTTGTGTGGAGCAAGGTGATGGAGGTTTGATCTGCTGGGGTGCAAGCTGGGAACGACTTTTCAAGAGTGAAACCAGCCAAAACAAATGCCACAGGCGTACTCCTGAAGGTCAAAAACGAGGGGTGAAATGTGTGCTACAAGTCCATCGCAGACCCTGCTGTGCGTGCTGTTTACAGCAATTGACCAGGTCGTCGATACACACTCACAGAGCAAATGGAGCAAAAACGACGCTTTGTGTGTGTGTTACTGGTGGCTGAAAACCTAGGATGAGTGGGAGGAGCCGGAACGAAAAATCTGGTGGGCCTGCTTGCAAGCGCGTCCAACGGCGAAGCGATTGCGAGTGCAAAATCGACGACACGCACACGCACACACACAAACACACACAAACACACACTTGTGGCAAGCCAGCAGTTTGTGCATGTGTGGTTTGTTTTCTCTGGTCGTACTCTTAAATCGTCCCCGCAATTTCAGGACCGAAATCAGCTTGCACCCGAGCAGATCGGCTCTTTCCTTGGTGCCAATGTGAGTAAGTGATTTGAGTTTATACCCTTGAGCTTGCCCCTCACAAAAAGTCAGGACGTGCACTCGCTTGCGAGTGTTCATGCCAACGTAAAATCGTACTTCCGCAACAGGCACAGGCCGCAAGCCTATGACACCATTCCAAAGGATGCATTATGGAAACACTTTAGGCGTACCTGCATGCCTGCGTCTTTGTTGTCTGTGATTTAAAACATGTACGACCGTGATGAGTATGTCTTGAAGGATGGTGATAAGACTGCTCGTGTGCATCCGACTCGGGGCATAAAACAAGGTTGCCCTCTGTCTCCCCTGCTTTTCCCCAAAATATGAACGATAAAAACGACATTGCTGAGGGGGTATCAGGAGCTGTCACCGGAACCGCGGGTGTGCACGTCTCACACATGTTGTATGCAGATGATCTGACTTTGCTGACTAATGAGCCCCGTGATATGCAAATCATGCTGAGTCGGTTGGCTGTGTATGCCAGGAATAAACATCTAATTGTCAACACTTCCAAGTCCGAAGTTGTGCACTTCAAATCCGTGGGTGAAAATGTTCCTGTTTTTGATGTTGGCGCTGCCACCCTTCATAACAAAGATTTTTCTAGGTATCTGGGCATGGTTTTCTACAGGACCTTGAACATGGCTAAGTCTACTGAACATGCATCCCGTCCTTTTCTTTCTCTGCCTATAGCATACGTAAATTTGTGCGTGAACACGCTTTGGCAGACAGACCGCACACTTTTTTATGGCTCGCTAAGACGTATATTGTTCCTGCTGGCATGCTATGTATGGTAGTCAAGTATGGGGTACTGTTTTTTTGCAGGCAGGCAGGGAGTTCTCTAGCTCGCTGTCTACGCTTCATTTGCATTTTCTGAAGGGCACGTTAGGTGTGAAGCGGTCTACCACCAACTGGGCTGTACTCCTAGAATGTGGACACGAACCTTTGCAGTTCTACTGGTTTCGGTCAGCTGTTAACCTTTTCAATGGCATGCTTAATACCAATACGCGCTATCCTAAACGCGCTCCTTTCTCATCAACAAACTTTCAAGGTTATGAGGTTCTGGTTGCAGGCTTTTTATAAGTTTCCGCTCAGATGCCCTAGAGGCATATATAGCATGTAACCTTACCTTAATACCAATAGTGTCACTTTGTGGAGGGTGGTCCAGGCTGATCTCAATTTACTGCCTCATTCATGTACCTGCTGGACTGCTCAATTGCTGAGCGCTTTTCAAGGACTGCGGTGAGTCGTATGTACGAGCTGTTTAAACTGGGCGTGCTATTCCCATGCAAGATTTTACTGCGAATTTGAAGCTTAGGATGAGAGGTGTTGGAGAGGCGCTGAGTTGGCTGATGGAACCCAACACGCACAACAACAAACTGGCCACTTATCACTTATACTCATCATTCTTGGTTTGCCATCCCTTTTCCTGGAAATGAGCGTATGCCGACTACTGTACCGTGGTATTTTCATCTTGATCTGTCCAATGCATATTGGTGTTGGTGTAGGCCAGGATGGGGCTCTTGCTATGCTTGCCTACTGACGGTACACAGTGGACGGAGTAAATAGACAGTGGAGCCTGCTTGCTTGTATTTCGGCAACACAGAGCCAGGCCCCAACCTCCTCCTTCGTTAACGAAGGAACGCCCCTTTTCTATTAGATATTCTGGGCTGGCTGCTGTGTGTCGTGGTGCCTTTGCATGCTGAGAGTTGCACCTCTAGGGTGAAATAACGCTGTGGTGTTTGTTGGCTAGCTTGCTGTACAACACATGTGGCTTGAAAATCCCGGGAATGTGGACTGAGATAGTTGAGTTTCTATATATGTGCAGCAACCAGCTAGGCCAGGGTGGGGCTCAAACAACCTAACAACTTGAGGCGAAGTTTTTTCCTTCCAACACTTTTCTTAGAACGTACATGCTGGTGCACTGTTGTAAGTCAAGTGTTAGGTTTGAACTCAGCTTCCAATTTGTTTGCATGAACAGTCATGGGTCTCTAATGTGGCGCTCGCTTTTTTCCAAGCTTCCGCTGAGATGCCCTTTGAGGCATATATAGTGATGTAACCTTAACCTAATGTGGCACTCCCTTCCTCCCCTTAGGTTATACATTCTGGTGTTCAGTTAACACGCCTGATCTGCTTGTTGTGGCTCTCCATCAGGCTCTTTTATTATCTCAGGGTTTTGCCATTTCATCATTCATTCATTTTCCTAAGAGAACAATATGGCAGTGGCTGAGACCAGTTCTTTTTTACAACCGTACGTTTACTTTACGCTGGCTGATCCAGCACCAATGCCTATCAGCCTAACACATGTGGCTGCCGGTTACCCCCTTTGTAAACCCTTTATATTGGTGTTGCTGCATATTGGAGTTGATGTGATCGTATGGAGCCCAAGAATTTACATATGTGCGGGAACCTGCGGTGGAGCGAAGCATAGGGACTTGTGGTCATCCTTTTACTCCAGGGGAGAGAAACATGAAGGTAGCTGTTGCCTCTGTGCTAAGGGCAGCAGAGTAAATTGCATGCCTTGTTCCTAAATACTTGGTGTTTTCATGGTGAATGGGATGGCAAATAGAGTAACCAGTGAACTTAGAGGGGAAGGCGTTGCAGTTTGCCCTGAAGGCCTTATCTCATGGGTGTCCACTCCAGTATCAGGGGAGCGTAATGGTAGTAGGATAGTAGTATATCCCCAATAGTAAGGCACAACAGAGACGCCGACAAAGCATGCACGCGCTCTACCAAGTGCATACGGCACCATGAAAAAAGCATCAGTTCTTTACTTGGGTACCCAATCCAAGCTGCATCATAGTGCTTGCCAGGTATCAACATATTGAGGCTTGGCTTCGACATGACAGCCACATCATAACCACACTAGAGGGTAGACTGCATTTGGCAGGTTCCTGAAGCAGCTCGGTGTGAACAATGCTTGACGATTACCCGAAGGATATCTGGGAAGCACCGCCAGGTGGTGCTAAGACACGAGACGAGTTTCTGCAAGCATGAAGAGGTTTGGTCGCATTATGATTGAATTGTAAGGAAAAGCAAACCGTGCTGGGCAGTGCACGAAAAAAAGAACAGTCTGACCTAAGCATCTTGCTGAGATTGCGTTGAGAGCAGAGATTTGAGGACAAGCTCTAGTAATGTGACATAAATGCTCTCCTAGAATTTGAATCTTAATATGGAGGCAAGCGCATACACCTGGCTCAGCCACTTACCTGTCCGTGAGGAAGTTGCCTACGTTCTGGCCTGATGGCCTGGAATAGTTGTTGTTGTTGGTCTCATGGCTAGACTCCCTGTGGGCATTGTAGGGGGCTGGGACGGTTGGGTTGTTACTCATCATCATCGGGGCAGCAGCAGGGGCAGGGGGGTTGACGAGGGCAGGGGACAGAGGCATGGGAGGGGCCTGCTTTGGTGCCTGCCTGGGGGCGGGAGCAGAGCCATCCCCAAAAGAAATCTGCAGGTGAAGGAGCACCAGGCGGTAAAGAGCATTTGTAAAATAACTGAGCGGAAGTTGTGTGTGTGTGTGTGTGTGTGTGTGTGTGTGTGTGTGTGTGTGCGCGCGCATGTGTAGTGGAGAGCATGTGTATATATGTACATAGATGTACGTGGAGCGTTGTCAAGACGCTGTTGCTTACACTCATGAGGTGCGCGATGTATACAGACCTGGGAGTGCCCGCCAGGTGGTGCCAGCACACGGCTGGTGTTCCTGTCAGTCATGTAGTTGCCCACGTTCTGCATTCAGGATAAAGTGAGAGGGAGTCAATGGAGGTGCAGGGTAGGCTGGTCAAAAAAGGTCAAACTCTCCTCCCGGCACGACACACGCCACAGGGCACCAAGCAACAACGAACAGGGTCAGTGGTAGCTTGGCTTGCATACACACCTGTCCACCGGGGCGGGCGTAGTTGTTCGAGACGTGCTCGGCCTCCGCCTTCGCTTGCTGGGTGACCACACTCTGCCCCTGCTCATCTTTCATCGAAAAATCGCCGGTTCCCATCATGTGCTGCGCAGGGATGAGGCAGTGCGGTGGTTCATGGCACGGAGCTTGCAATTGGGTGGGGGGGGAGACCCAGGGGAAAGAGGAAAGGGGGATCAGCTGTCGGAGTTCGGCTCGGTCGGGTTTTGCTGCCCTCACGCACCTCTTTGAGCCTCTCACGGAGGGCCTCTTGGCCACCTGCAGGAGACAGGCCCCTGGCACGGCACTGCGGATGGGTACGGGAAAAGGGGCACATTCGTGTGTAGGGGGCCTCAGCTTGCAATTGTCCGAGGAGCGAAGCAATTGCGTTTGAGGCTTGCAGCCGGAGCCGCACTCACCTGAATGCGCAGATCCTTCAGCATAATCTGCAGGGAGCAGGTAGGGTCAAACAAAGGTCAGAGGAAGTCAAGAGATGCTGCTTTTGACTCAGAGGACACGCATAACTTTGCTCCAGCTAGAGGGAACTAACGACAATGTGAGTCATGACTCTGCCTGTGCCTTTCAGACCCTGTGCGCGTACCGGCCTCAGGACGTTGTCAGCGTCAGCTGGAGTAGGCCCTACGTTCATCATTTTGTACTTTTATTATTTAAAATTATGGGTGAGGTGCTTGCAAAAGGAACTTCTCCAGTAAAGGACAGTTGCTCTTGAGTTAATACGAGCGCATGCAATGTCAATTGAGCATTACAGTCAGAGACGGTGACAATACGGTTTCAAACCTTATTGTTTACTTAAAAGCAGCTTCAAACCCGGCTGTCACCGCCATGCATGCTCAACCATGATAAATCAGACTTGCCTTCAGGACTTGTGCTGTGTAGTAAACTTCATGCGGACCTTGTTACGTGACCACCAAGGTAGGCCTTCGTTCTTAACAGTTGCCAAGTTATGAAAATAAAACTACGCAGGCAGTGAAAATCGCTCGCCACCTAGGGATAAGAGATCTATGAGACCACGGGTATGCTTCCATGCTTTCCTCAAGTATCACACGGCAACCCTGAAGCACCTCCACAACGCATTTACAAGAATGATGGACTCGTTCAAGTAGCAGGGGGTTACTGATAAAGGAAGCTGATTATATAGTATATTAGATCTACATTAAGATATCCTGGCAAACTTCAACGGAACAACTGAACAATATTGCTTAATTATAGCTGAGCGTTGCGAGGATTACGTGCACGGGATTTGGCTGAGCCAAGACCGCGAAGGAATTACACAGATCTCCATGTTGTTTTCAAAAACCTCCATCACTCTCCACACCCGTACGACATCCCTACGTAGTACGACATTCCTTTTGCAGTAAGCAACTTGCTGAACAGGAGGCCCAGGGAAACTAGATTCCCTGGCGGACAGAACAGGGCACTCTTTGCCTTGCGCGCCTGAGTTAGAGTTCCCGAACCAGCTTGGATCCTTCTTAATAAACCTTGTACTTTCCAAGTCTGGATTTAACTGTAAGATAACCTCAGGTTTCTCCTCTCTCTATCTCCATTGAGCAGCTTTCTATCCAGCAATGCGCCTGCCTGCACGTATTTGCTACTTGCTCCTACTCACAGGGCAAGCCAGCTTAAGTCACTACTCAAGCAATACTTAAGTACAAAAGATGCAACTTTGCATGCACCAGCACTATGCGTGCTTGTACAAAAGTCACATGGCCTATATCAAAAGCACTGGCAACCCTTGCTAAATCACATGCAAGAATTCCCTTGCAGTATTCCAGGCTTTGCTTTCTATTATGACAATGGAGTAACAAAAGCGCCAGTTAGCCCAAACATTGCTGCCATGACAGCTAAGTTGAACACCGTAAACTCGTCTGAATCACCTACGATGATGTTTGAGGGATCAGCTTGTGGGAAACCTGCCACCTTACTCTTGGATAGTGGTGCAACACATTGTTGTGTAGACTGCACTTTTGCTACAGGATTAAAACAACAAGCCACTCACACAATTGTGAGGCTAGCAGATGGTACAGGACAACCTTTGTCTTTTCGCACAAAACTGGACATCAAAATTTAAGGCCACAAACAATCAGTCACATGCTACATCATAGACATGCAAGGACAATTTGATATTGTTCTTGGTGACACCTGGTTTCACCAAAACGCCGCAAACTTCGATTATCCAACAAGGGTTACAAGGGTTACAAGGATGGCCTACAGCCCGAGACTCTGGCTGATGGCAATCCAACAAGAACTTGTACAATTCATACAAGAGGCGTCAAACACATCCTCTACACTATGCAAGCAGAATTGCCAACAGCATCTGGTCACCCAAGTGTGCACTCACTCCTGCTTAACGCCGTTCATGTGCGACGCCGCCTAAAGCAAGGAGCGAGAGCCTTGGTGGTGAAAGTTCAAGACACTGGATTAGATGCTACAGACAATGCATGTGTAACAAAGAATCATATCTCTGCACCATTGGTTGCTCTCATTAAAGAGTACTAAGATGTGTTTTCCCCAATCAATTCCTTACCACCCATGCGTGACAATGGACACACAATTCCTACTGAATCTGGAACAACACCTCCTTTAGACCCATGTTTAGGCTCAGCCCCAAAGAACTCGAAGAAGTCGAGGGTCAAGTCAAGGAACTTCTCAAACATGGACTCATTGAGCCAAGCTCATCACCCTACGGCGCACCCGTGCTCTTCGTAGGCAAAAAGGACGGATCCTTGCGTATGTGCATTGATTATTGTGCTCTTAACAGAATCACTGTCAAAAATAAGTACCCACTGCCGCGGATTGATCAGCTCTTGAACTCCTTGTCTGGAGCAAAAGTTTTTACA
>Ga0307945_1000466_pt1 | contig 27739 bp, 33 predicted proteins | sample OrgLakmetagen228_FD_201818 | JGI IMG/M metagenome (GOLD analysis project Ga0307945, IMG submission 201818) | Saline water microbial communities from Organic Lake, Antarctica - #228 | ecosystem: Environmental > Aquatic > Non-marine Saline and Alkaline > Saline | place: Antarctica: Organic Lake...
ACACACACACACACACACACACACACACACACACACACACACACACACACACACACACACACACACACACACACACACACACACACACACACACACATACACACACACGCATGCACGCACGCTCGCACGCACGCACACGCGCACACAACACACACGCACACACACACCTACTTGCACTCGCGCACACACACACTCTTTCTCACCCATACACTCACACCAATGCACATGCACATGCCCACGCATACACAGATACACACACATTCTTGCTCATGTATACACCTACACATAAATATACTCACAAACACACACACACACACACGCACACGCACGCACGTACGCAAACATGTACATACATGCACAAAACAGCATGCACTGCTTATTTGTGGCATAGATGGTATGCCGTGAGGACGCGGATCCTTCCCAATCCTCGTATCAAGGCGGCCTGGCCGTACAGGACTGCACTGAGCGGTAAGGGCCTGCATGAATTTCGGTAAGCAATGGGAATCATGGTGGGCGGCAGAATTGCATGGTACTGCCGAGCTGGCTTACCTGTGCGTCATGCTTTGACCAGACCCAGCTTGATCCCTCTTTCCAATCTTGCGTAATTGGCGCAAGAGGTAAAGTACCTTTGTGGACTCAGCATGAAGAGGACTTCACCTTGTTTGCTTGCGCTCACCCCTAAATTTTTTTGCCTGCATTGCATGCGCTCAAGCACCGGTAGGAGACCTTGACTTGTTGCAGACGTTAACGTTGACTTTCCTGTTGGTTAAAAAAATAGTATTGCAGACTATAACGTTGCGCTGTACTGTTAATGGAAACACGTGTTGTTGTATGATGGATGTTGCCTGCAGAAGAGTACTAGCTGCATCCTCTTTGTCTTTCCCAGCCTAAACTTACAGATGCACAGGCGCACCCTTATTACTTATTACACAACTGTGTTTCAGCTGCGTTTTTGGGGGTCAACCCTGACATTGTAACATTGTAATAGACTCATCCCAAGCCCTACCACACTGCCGCGCTCTTTTCACTCTTACCTAGGGCTGGTCAGAGGAACCATACATATACATACACGACGTATACAGGATACAGGGTCGTATGATTTGGCAGGGAAACCTCCGAGTACAGTCATAGCCGGCACCTACACATGTTCTGACCGACCCTAATTTTGCCCCCTTAAATAGAACAGTTCCCCAACAGTTCTCTGCTCTTTTCGCTCAAACCGTCTTCATCATCCTATACACAGAGTCATCATACATGTTATGGCACCATGATCCTGCTGGCAGGAAGGCCAGCACTAAACCTGTCCTCATCATACATTTCACCCTCACCCTTCCATTACGCTAAGCACAGATCCCATCATGCATTTCATCCTCACCCTTCAATTACGCTAAGCACAGGTCCCCCATCATGCATTTCATCCTCTCCATGCTGGCAGCAAGGCCAGCACCTCTCTACCTCCCTGCCTTACTCGTGCGTGAATACAATCCCAAACCTGATTGAGGACCCCAAACTTGGACCCTATTCAGATCTATCATCCGAGTTTCACATCCCAGCTCACATATCCGTCCTTAGACACCAAACACCCCCGCCCAACACATTAGCTTGACCTCGATAATTACCAATCATTTGAGGCCCAGGTGCTTAGGAAACCCTTGCAGTGGCTCCTTCCCTTAATTGACCTAGGGAGCATGGCCCCCTGTCTGAACGGTACTTTTTTTTGCTCCCTTTCTCTTTCTCTTCTGTTTCTGTTCCATTTCTAAGAACCCTCTATTCCCTGCCCCTCAGACAAAGTGGCGCAGCCTCTGACAGGGCAGGCGGGCAGAGCGGAGGAGGGCTGGTCCTGGCACAGCAAGGTATTCCCCATACGCTACACCCTGGAGGAGGTGCCCCTGGGGGAGTGCCCATGCTTTCAGGTGCGAGGTCTTGCCTCCTCAAAAGTTGGAGCGTGTTTGTATGCCCAATGCTCTGTTTGTGCGGCATTACACGCGCCATTTTAGGGCAAAGGTCAAGGTGTTTTTCAGACAGGGGCGTGCCTGTGCTTCTCTGTGTGAACCTGTGTTTTTTGCTGGCAAAGTCTTGGCAAAGTCTCTTGTTGGTAGGACCGGTTGCCTTGACATGCCGGTGTACCTGCTCACGTGAAAGATCTGCATTTGGCAGTGTAAAATCACAAAATCACGAGTTCACACTAGGCCACTCAATCTGCAACGCACTTAGCCTTACTAGTCACTTGCAAATAAGGACGTGCTACTGCTGTACTCCGCTTCAGGATGCAATGACCCTCACTCTAAGTACGACGCTACGACGCTCACATCTCACATGCAATGTGTGCGTGGGTGGGTGGGTGGGTGGGTGGGTACTGGAACTGTAAATCACGGGCAATGGGGCATTTGCAGTTTGCGACTTGAAGATCAATAAGCATTACCCTATGCTGGTCAACTGTGTATGTGTGTGTGTGAATGTGGTGCACAGGTGTTCCTGCGCAATCCCACTGAGCCCTTGGGGCCAGCCAGCCTGCAGATCGAGCTAGAGCTGCTACATCAGGAGGTTGACATCGTGAGGTGTGTGTGAGCGTGCATGTGCATGTGTATGTGCATGTGCATGCGTAATCGTGAGTCTGTGAACACCTAAGTAAGCAAACCTACCAGACCGCTTGTGTGTTGCATCGTAAGGCTGACAAATCAGGGCATGCCTTGACTGGTGGCTGTGATTCATACTCATTAGTTACTAAATAACTGAGCAGATCCCTTCCAAATACAGCAGGCCAAGCTTGTTGGCTAAATAAAATAGAGGTGTTGCCTTGATAATGACCCTCCTGCCCTGTTCCCGATGACATCACACCGGTCTCTCTCTCGCATTTTTAGAGAGACCAAACATATTTTTAGAGAGACCAAACATATGTGTATACCTTCTTCTTCAACACACTGGTGTCCATCAGACACACATACATGCGTGTGTGTACACCGTCTTCTCATCAGTACACACACACGTGCCTGTGTACACCGCCTTCTTAGTCAGACACACATACTTGCGTGTGTGCACCCTTTTCTTCAACAGGCACTCACGCTTGTCACCCCTGCCATGCAACCTGACCCAAACACAATTGCCGTTCCTAGCAGCAAAACCCAACACAACAAGCCTGGTTGCTTGTAAACACAATTGCCGTTCCTAGCAGCAAAACCCAACACAACAAGCCTGGTTGCTTGTAACGACGCACTATACTTAGGTCCTCTCATCAGCAAACCCTGGTTCCATTGAAAGACAGGGTTTGAAAGGCCAGCATTGCGACAAACGCCAAGCCTGTACTTGTACCGTCACTTGATCCAACATCGACTCTTGACGTACTTTTTTGTATTCATGCCTTGATTCGGTGTATTTTCGAACTCACCCGTGCCTCCTTGTCTCTCCCCCGCCTCACAGCAACCCGGCCATCCCAGCCACCTTTCGCCTCAAGCCTGCAGCCCGTGACGTCATCTGCATCTCACGCTTGTGTGGAGGCGTGGCATCCTACTACCCTGCTACCTGGGGTCCATGCTACTTTGGCCTGTGCCACATCACCTTCTACGCCATGCTGTCAGGCTTTGTGTCAGCACAGATGCTGTACAAGTAAGTGCAGGGACGCATACCACACAGATGCAAGCTGTCACCCTCACATACCCTGCGGTGTCTGTGCCACACACGTACGCTGTACAAGTGAGCATGGGAGCGCATTCGCGCCTGCAAGACGTGTATACAGAGCACGCCACCCTGTGCATGCTGTTGTGTTTGCACAGGCGCTATGCAAGCACGTGTGGTGAACATTGGGTTTTGGTTATCATCTCCACGACTCATTCTATGCTCTCCTATCAACTCACGTCTGTCAACATGGTGTGGGAGTGAGTGCATTTGTTTCTTGGGGCTGTGCAATACCACCTTTTATGCCCTGCTGTTGAACTTGTGGCTGCATTGGTATTACACACAAGACAAAGAAGGCAGGGGAGCATTTTTACCTGCTTGTATACACGACCAGCACTGTAATTTACAGTCTGTAAAGGGAGGAATCGGTGTAAGTTCCCACACCGGGCAACTCTCACCCCTAGAACAGGTATACGCATTATTTGTGCAGCCTGACGTCGGAGATAAGACTTTGACAGCTCTTACTTGACTGCGTCACTCCTAAAAAGTAAAAGGCAGCAGTTACAGCGTGCGTGACTTCTGTAAACATGTTTGGCACTCGCAGGCATCACATGCCTCTTTCAAAAATGTATGGCAACACTTAATTTACCTATCCTTTCCTTTATAACATGCATAGCTGCACGTACAGCACCTCACCACTCACAGCACCTTAGCTAGGACAGCGATAACAGCATCATGTCACTTCTTCACTACATGCACAACTACACTTACAGCATCCCATCACTCCTTCAAACATGCCACGCAGCTTGAGGGCTACCACTGGTAGAGATTTGCGTAAGCGTATATCCAGAATGCCCTCACGCAAGTTTGAGCGCTCACTGAGCCTTGCAAGCGCCAAGACAGAGGGGGTCAAGAAAAATAAGAGTGGGCGATGGCGTGGCCTGATGTGCAGCAACATGGACACTGAGCAGGTGTGTGCGTGCGTACATGTGAGTGTGTATTGTTGTGCGTGTGTGTGCGTGTGCATATGTGTGTGTGAACACGTGTATATGAGCTGACACCGCAAAAGGTGTGCGTGAGTGTGCGTGTGAGACATGACTCACCTACCGTTGTTGAAATCTATGTGCAAGCATCCCATAGCTGCACACACAAAAGCGAAAGTGATGATCGCGTCTGACTATGCTGCACATTTTCGTTGATGGGGACGAGCGAGGTGGTTGTGAAACACAGTTATCCACAAGTTGTACTGACCTCCATCTTTGTCGATGTTTGTGTGCTGAACATATGCAAGGACCTGCTGAGTTAATACATCAAATGCATGCATCCATCTTGCACCACGCTGAACGGGCTCTGCTTGGTTCACAAGTCACAGGCTGCTTGGTTCACAAGTCACAGGCGCTCACACATGCTTGCAGACACACAAAACATACAAACACACACACTCACCTGCCTGCACAAACATCTCAGGAATGCCTGTTTTTTAATGATGGCCGAGCCCGCTCAACACACCTTTCAAACACACGTTCAGTTCACACACCTATCTAGCGCCCCTAGCGGCTTAAATGCATTGCGTCAAGGATGCACAACGGAGACAGATGCACTCCCAGCACACAACACAAAGCAGCTCGGGGGGTGCACACACTGTGCATGCAGGTGCTGGCCCCGTTTCCAGCAGCCGAGCTGTTGAACAGGGCAGATAGCATGAAAGATGAGGCGTCTGTGATCGATAGCTGTGCGAGCCACCCTGCTTCTCAGCAGCAAGTGGCACATAGCCTTCTGGAAACGCTTCAGTTCATGATTGGTGGACGGGAGGTGAGTGGCGCAATGTGTGTGGGAATGTTTTTGTGGGACAAGAGGAAGCCAGCAGCGTTCGTTGGGTGAGATGAAGTGGATTGCAACAGCACAGGCAGACATGGACTCCTCATGATAGCGCTCCTCTACCGTGCCTTGCTATGGCCGCACCACACAGTCATGCACGTGCGCATGCACACACAAGCACACACACAAACACGTACTCACACACATGTACACACACATGTACACACAGTCACACACATGGGCATGCACACACATGCACACTCACACACGTACGTACACATGAACACACAGCACACACATGTGCATGCACACACACACATACACACACATGCGTACACACACATACACACATTCACGCGCATGCTCACCGCAGGCAGCAGCAGAGCAAACTCTGAATGAAGCGCAGCTACGTCATTTGAAGGCAGTGTACGAAGCAATGGTGGTGACACAGCGGCAAGCCGTGCTGTCCATGAGCCACACGCTCAGAGGTCTGCCTGCCAGCTGCTTCCATCCACAGGTGAGCTGCTGTGCTGTGCCGTGCGTGTACGTGTTTGTGTTCACGTGTTCCAGCATAGAATTCGGACCTTGTCTTCTCGCACCGAACCTAGCCAAATGGATTGGAGCCTGCTGACGAGCCCAGTAGATAGTATGCAAGCATATACAAACATATGCAAGTCCACATTCTGATTCAGCAATTCCAAAGAGGCAGACAATTATCTGTACACAAAGTACTCACAAATGCTGAACTTTCCTGCTGTGATGCAATTGCATGAGGCCACTCGTTGCTACGCTTGCAGAGCTACAATGCGCTACACATGCTTACGTTTGTAGTGCCCATAAACTGCCTTCCTTTGCGACCAGCTAAAAAAAAGATGATGCAAGGTTGTTGGTGCCTGTGCCTACGCCACATTTTTGCAGAGCTACAATGTACTGCGCATGCTGATGTCCAAAGAGGTTAATAGTTGCCCTCCTGGGTCCAGCCCCGAGGCCTCACCATCTCCCCTGTCCCCTTTCAACCCAATAAGGTGTGTTTGTTGTATTGCGGTCAGGGGCCAGAAGCTTGGGAAGTGGGGGCGATTTGTGGCAGATTTAGTGACCAGGGTGATCCATCGACTGTGGGAGAGTGGGGGCAATTTGTGGCGTATTGATTGACCAGGGTGATCCATGGACTGTGGGAAAGTGGGGGCAATTTGTGGCGTATTGATTGACCAGGGTGATCCATGGACTGTGGGAAAGTGGGGGCAATTTGTGGCGTATTAAGTGACCAGGGTGATTCATGGAATGTGGGAAAGTGGGGGCAATTTGTGGCGTATTAAGTGACCAGGGTGATCCATGGACTGTGGGGGCAATTTGTGGCGTATTTAGTGACCAGGGTAATCCATCGACTAGTGTCATTCTGACGCTGCTGCTTGTATGCAGCACCAAGCGTAGCCTAGATGACCTCGTCTAAATCAGGTGTATATTGCATAAACACACATTTGTAGGGTTGGCCAGAACCGTATATCACCTTTTCAAATGCCGTATATTTATAGGTATATACTATATACCTTTATTCCGTACATACAGGGAAACTGGTATCCCTCAGATTGATTTAATATAAGCCCATTTTGCAGCTCTTGAAGAGCTGCATCCAATCCTGTTACGCCAAAATTCAATGTTTGAAGGGCCTGGCTTGTCCATAGCTAAAAAGACCCCAAAGTGGCCATTTCCAGTGCAAAGAGAAGTCCAATTAATCTAGTTACCAATGAACCTTTGTGATTAATGCAGATGCATGCTTAAAAAGAAAGTGGTCGCAAAGAACAAATTTGACTTCAAAGAGCAAGTTTGACTGTTATTTCTTGGAGTCAAACGTGAGCCTGGGAGTACCTGAAATACGTGTGCACCGTGTTTTTCCAGAGGTGGTCAACTGAGTGAAACTCCTGAAATGTGACTTTCTTGATACAAATCGTGTTTTTTTACATTAATAGGAGGTGGGCGGAAAAGTTTTGGTGTCAATAAGATGCCTGGGTGCACCAGTGTGGAAATCGGCCTCGTTTTTGGCATAGATCGCACCATTTTGCGCTCACCAGGGCCCAGCCACGGGTCCAAATTCAATAAAAATGCTACCAGGACATTTCTAATGTATTACAAAGTAATCGTGGGTATATAAAGGCTGGTTTGGAGGGGGTCGTTTTTTGACCAATTTTGGCACCCCTGATGCTGATTTTTTTAAGGTAAACGGCTGAAAATCAACATCTGACCAACCACTGGGCCAAATCACTCCTAATTTATAAAAAGTAGCCTGATGCAACTTAAATGCCGTGATTTAGTGCTCTGGTGTGGGCGTGCTTGAAAAGTAGGGTGCACGCCGCGGGAAATTGGATATGCGCCCCCCAGTTTGCAACACTCAAGCTCAGGTGCTGTCGGTAGGGCAGGTCAAGGGCTACCTTTGGGTGCTCAGTTTGAGTGTTGCAAACTGGGGGGCCCATACTCAATTCACATTCCAAAAATACCCTCATTTGGGGCCTTAGTTGACCCCCTCTGGTGTTTTTCTACAGAAATGCGGTATATGTATACGAAGGCACGGCGTGTATACGGAATACATACGCCGTATAATACCTATCCATTATTGATACAGAAAATACAAAGTACGCATACGGCCCCTTCTCCCTTTATTATACGGCGTATATACCGTATCATATGATACAGTACGGTATATACGCCGTATAATACCTCTGATTTTACTTATACAGATCCGGCCAACCCTACACATTTGTTAAGATCAGGTGCAGTTCTAACTTGCACAGCTTCTTGTCATTGTGTATGCTCTGCAAGCTGACTCTCATACATTAGTAATGCACTAAGACATTAATATATGCACCTATTCTTCTGCTAATTTAGTATATGCCCTCGTCTTTTGCCGGGGTATTGCCTGCGTTTAACCCACGCCGTTATGCTCACCTCTGTCGCAGCAAACTGGAGAGCGGCAAGCCAGACAACCACAGCGTGGCTGCTTCTGGAAACGTGCCTGTACCACCAAGCTCGTCATTCAGCAACGCAGCTGTTCTGGTGAGAGTAATGATGCAAAGCCCTGCACATGCTGAAAATGTGAACTTGTTTTTGTTTGGTGATAGTGGGTGATAGTGGGGGGTGCCGTGTCAACCAGAGGCGCCAGGGGCTTCAACCCCAGACGTAGTGGCGTCAGTTAACGTGCTTGCTCACATGCCACCTAAATAACTGCTCACCTGTACATACCGCACGTACCACACAGACTACGCACCGTCTCTCACGTGCTGAAAACTCAGCACATTGAGGAAACCACGACACACACACTCACCCACCCACCCACACACACACACACGCACACACACACACACAGAATCACACACAGGGTGAAGGATGCCATCCCTCCCCCATGCCTCGCACCCCAAAGTACGTGGGCAATGCACCATCCCCGTTAGCAGTGACTCCCACTCAGATTGCTGTGGCCACCTCGATTGCCGAGGACGCCGTTACTCCTCCTCCCTTCTCTCTCAGCCGCCTGAGCCGTACACTGGTACGTGTGGTCTGAAGGTCACTTCACTTATAATGGCTCTATTTATACACAGCTGCACAGTAGGGTTGCGCCGGCAAGGATTAGGAAAGATGTTGCATGGTTTTTGCGCTGCCCGACAGATGCACCAGCCAATATGGGTAGGCCTACATCTATGGCATGCGGGAACATGACCAGAGCGATGATGTGTTATTAGTCCTGCTTGACCACAATGTGTTGTGCAAGGTAGCAGGACTAGTGCATGAACTGAGCAAAAAGGACCGACTGGCCCTTTTTGAATACTTTCAAGTCGGTCAATGAAAGCGGTTTTAAGGTCGCTGGCAAATTTGCTGACTTTCTGATACAAGCACAGTAATGCATCCCCCTCATCACCACCACCACCATCCCACATCCCACCTCCTGAAATCTAAGCCGTTCCACGACTGTCCTTCACGCAAGGCCTGACTGACTGCATTTGGTCATGCAGCTTTGTGGCTGGCAAATGTGCCCTCTTGCTGTGCGCACACTTATTGCATTCCCCCCGTCACTACCACCACCGCAACTCCTCACACTCAGATCACTCCATGACTGTGCTTCACGCAAGGCCTGACTGACCGCACTCGGTTTAATGGCTTCATAGATGGCAAAATTAATTCCCCTGCCATGTACACGTGGAATGCATCCCCCCCATCACCACCACCACCACAACCGCAACTCCTCAAACCCAAATCATCCTACGACCGTGCCTCGTGCAGGGCCTGACTGACCGCACTCGGTCAAGCTTTGGTGGGGGTGGCGAAGGTCACTCTCCTTCAAGCGCATCCCCCCATAATAACCATGATTCCCACCTCCTCGGCCTCACCTCCCCCTTTCACGCTTCCACTCCCCCTATGGACTTACCTATGTCTCCTCGCCTCCTCACCCCCCCAGCGCCCATCACAGCTGCCGCCAGCTCCTGCCCGCCACCTGACACAACCTCGAACTCACACCACACACCGCCCAATCCGGTCGAACCTTCGTCCACAAACACACCGTCGCCGCCTCAGGCCACCGGTGCTGCCTTCTGCTCCAACCCTCACGACAACCCCACCCCCTTTCTCAACACTGGCATAGCAGCAACGGCCTCCGGCGCCTCGTCGCCTATGCCTGCAAATGGGGGCAAGGTCGTTGCGTGTGCAGCAGATCAAAACGGCGTAGCGGTTGCAGTGCCTAGACTGCGGTTGCAGCACATGGGGCACTCAGGGGCGGGTGGGAGTGGTGAGCGACCACTGTGATTCATATCGTACGGAAAGTGATGTCACCTTTATTTTTGCACACACGCACACATGAACACACACATGCACGCGCACATTCACACAAAACACACACACACACACATAAGGCAGTGCTCGGGCCCTCAAGCTCCTGAAACGCTTGCATCCATATGATACCCTGACCCTACTCTGATGCTCTTATTCCTTTGCCTGCAGGGGTGATGCTGCCGCCGCTGCACTCTGGCAAGAAGGGCAAGTGAGTTTAGGAGCAGAGATGGGGTTTTGACATGAGGCGCTTTTAAAAATGGAATGGCTGGAAAGGCAGGAGTGACGAGTGATTGGGGTCCATGGTGCAATGGTGCAGTGAGCCTCTTTTCGTATTGGGCTTGCTGCCACTGAAAGGAGTGTGCAATAAATACCTGCCTTGATGCAAAATGCTGGTGCAAAATGCAGGCTCTTGCACCATATTTAATTAATTAGGGGTGCCTGTAATGAGGTGGTATACTGTATAAGTATCTGCACAGAGGTGGACGTCACCCAAAGCCGACGCTTGCTCACAATTATTGACTTTACAAGTATCTGCACAGAGGTGGACGTCACCTAAAGCCGACGCTTGCTCACAATTATTGACTTTATAAGTATCTGCACAGAGGTGGACGTCACCCAAACCCGACGCTTGCTCACAATTATTGACTTTATAAGTATCTGCACAGAGGTGGACGTCACCCAAACCCGACGCTTGCTCACAATTATTGACAGGTTGGAACAGCGGAGCAACCATCTTAAAGGGGAGAGCAAGACAGCTGCAGAGGAGCATGCTAGTGCAGCCCAGGTGTGAGTATTGGCCATGGCCACACACACACACACACACACATATATATGTGTGTATATGTGGTATTTGTACGGTATTTTGTGCAAAAAATCACCAGATATACGCTCATGTACGTTGTACAAGTACGGTCCTGGTCGACCATACCCAGTTGTGAGTGTTGCAAGCTCCTCGAGAGCCGATTTAAAAACCATACCCACATCATCTGAACATTTAAAAAGTACTAGTTCTACACATAGAATCATGACAAAGAATAATGAAAACCAACAAGTCAGAGGTCAGAGGCACCTGTTCTGTGTGTGTCTGTATGCTCCCTTCATGTCTACATTTGCTGGGGCTTGATGTGCTGTTGTTGATGGATAAAACTTGACAAGCTACCCATTTGTAACAGGATTTCATTGGGATGTTAATCTCTGCATCATAAAGATGGAGCAAGTAGTCCTTCCTCCCAAGTTCCTATTGGGCAGAGAACACTTGAAGGGGTGATTCAAAATCAGGGACTAAGTAAGACCTCTGGTCTGATTAAGAGCTCTGTGCCAGTCACAGGAACTAACAGGACTTCATCCTTTGTGTTGCAAACAGGGAGCAGGGGTTTTACCAGGACAGACAGCGGAGCGTGAGCAGACCATCAGAGAGAAAGCGTCCTTCCAACAACAGCAGCTGCAGCGGAGATCAAGGTCCGGAAGCAAGCCTTCGTTTACAGGTGAATGGCAGGCAAGCTTTCCACTGTGCTTGTTCCTACTACTTCAGCCATGCTCCGCTCTTTCCTGAGACTGATCTGTCCTTGCCATTTGGATCCCACTTATATGTTAAAAAGCAAACCATTACATATAGATACCCAGAATAAGACAGAGGGGGGACACTGAGGCCCAAAATGGGTATGGTTTTGGCATGCTCCCAGGGTATGGGCCCCGTAACTGGCACGTTTTAAGCTCAGTTCTGATATGCAGGGCTGAGTCCAAGGATTCCAATGCAGCTGCGCTTGAAACATGCCAGTTACAGGGCCCATACCTAACCGGCCGCGGCTTGAACCCTATTTTTTGAGCAGCCATATGCTGTATCTAACCAGCCAGCACATCAAACCCGGTGATTTTTAGTGTTTTGAAATCGTTAAATAAAATAAAGACCATTGCAAGAGAAATGGGGCAAACAGACTAATTGGTTGGCGAGATATGCAAATTAATGTGCCATTCCCCCTGAAAAGCACCCATCTAGGGTACAGGTGCACGACGTGTGTTTTTAGTCCCGTCATTCTGTACGCAGGGCAACTTGTCTAAATCTGAGCACATACACGGGTAGCTTGTAAAGTCTGCATCAGTTTGAAGCTAGGTTGGGTCCAATTTGATGAAGTGACGTGTGAGTAGTTGCACCTTCCATGCAAAAAGGAGCATGTTTCGGCTTTTGCCCAGTGTCCCCCCTCTGAGATTATGACTAAATTTTGGCAGCAACCATCCATTTAGATGTATGGGGTATGGGGTTGTTTTAAACTGCATGCGTGGTTTTCTTTCCTTTTACATAGGCCGCTCAACGAGGACCAGAGGGGTTGTGTGCAGAAGCACCCATGCATACACCCTAGCCACGTGTACCTTCTGCACTGAATGCAGCGAGATTCACAAAATATTGCAATTCCAGGCAATTGTACTGGGGATTTTCCATTGCCTATATCAAAGGCAATTATATACATACATGCACACACACAAAAACACACACACATGCACGTGTGCTGTTGGCGGCACTGACGGACTGTATAAATCATGATCTAGTCGTAGTCAAGAGCTTAACACGACTTCTAATCAGAACAACAAGGGAACAAGTGCAAGGCTGCCAAGAGATGCAAGGCAAAAGCCCAAGACCGTAAAACACAGGATGAGACGTAGAGCATCGCTGATGATTTATAAATCACTGCCACAAAACTTCCACATGAATCACTTGCCCTTGCTTCCACCCAAAACAGCATGCCTCTTGTCGCTCCTAATCCCAAGCAGCTGGTGGGACCCACATGCAAAATTGTAAGCTGACAGTTGACGTGATATAAGAGGTGTTGATGAATTTTCTACAGGGGACAGCTCCACTGAGTTTGTCGCCACTGACGTAGCCAGTTGGCAGGAAATCCCAGACACGGCCACTTTTGTGGCATGGCTACCCCAAGACTGCTCATTAGGTGCGTGCACGTGTGTGTGTGTGTGACTGTGTGTGTGACTGTGTGTGTGCGCTTCTGTTCTGCACAGTGTTCAAATACAGCATGCGTCTTAAAGAGTAAGTTGGCAGGAGAAGACAGTAAATGAGGTACAATCTGACGCAGTACAGCCAGGGCACGAGGTATTTTTGTATGGGCTGATATCCTATTGTATAATCATTATATAACAAGGTTTATTGTATGGTAACTCAAGCTGGGAGGTTTCATATAGTTTCTGAGGGGTAGGGTTTGAAACCTCTGGATTCCATTGCTGATGTTATTATAAGGATAGGAAAAGGTGCAAAGACTTACTCTTCATCCTGACACAAAAGCTGCCACATCTACTTAAAATGGTTGGATTGCTTGAGCCTATTGAACAAATCTTCTGCTAAAGCTGGCTTCCCAGCTTGGACTGCCTGCCTTCAGCGTCCAGCTGCAAAGAAAGTCAAGAACCTTGAACAAATCCAGTCGTATTATACGATTACGATATTTATGATGTTTACTTTTACTTATTTCCTTATTTTCCGTTTTCCCCCTTTTCCCGCCTTTCAGCGGGCTTTCCTGTGACCTTTTAGCGGTCTTCGAATGCCATTTTATAGTATATAAATAACATGTTATGTATTGAGAGATACAGTCGTAAATACGCATATTTATCGTATTGATTACGCACTGACTCAAAATCCGTATGAAACTTCCATTGTGTGCGCATCCAAAGATGTGTCAATGGGCCTTTCTGTGTTGTTGTTCTGTGTGTGTGTGTGTGTGTGTGTATGTGTGTGTGTGTGTGCGCGCGCGTGTGTGTGTGTGTGTGTGTGTGCAGCAGCTTGGAAACAGCACTAATCAAACAGATACTGGCCTGACGCTAGACGAGAGCGCGAGGCTTTGTGTCGTTATAAGTTCAGCTTCTTTCCTGTTCAGTCATGTAAGCCAGGTTGCCCATCAATCTTTCTGGATCAAGTCTTTGAGGATTGACGCTGCTAGCTCACCACCTCTTCTCTTCTATTTGTTCCCTCCACAAAACCTGCTGCTCTTCCCCTCTTTCAACCTCTTCAGAACAAGTTGCTCCTGCTGCCGCTGCACAGGCGTTGCTGTGGCGTACTTAGATGCGGTGCTGTCGCGGTTAAGGGCTGCTGCTTTAAATGAGTGGGCAGTACTGCAGTGGGTACTGCGAGTGAGTAACGCCCATGCCACCAAGGCCTTCAAATGCAAGTGGGAGGAGGAGCAGCCGTGCCTGGTGCAGCCCTGGGTGGTAAGTTGGAAAGATCCATTTAAGTATAGGATTATACAGTACGGTATATACGCCGAATAATACCAGAGTGGGGACACTAGGCAAGAGCCAAAACATGCTCCTTTTTGCATGAAAGGTGCAACTACTCACACGACACTTCATCAAATTGGACTTAACCTAGCTTCAAACTGAAGCTGACTTTATAAGCTACCCGAGCATGTGCTCAGATTTAGACAAGTCGCCCTGCTTACAGAATGACAGGACTAATAAAAGCGCACGTAGTGCACTTGTACCCTAGATGGGTGTCTTGCATGGAATGGCGCATCCATCTGCATGTCTCGCCAACCACTTAGTTTTTTTGCCCCATTTCTCTTGCAATGATCTTTATTTATTTCAAGGATTTCACTAAAATCAAACTTCACTAAAAATCACCGGGTTCAGTGCGCTGGCTGGTCAGATACAGCATATGGCTGCTCAAAAAGTAGGGTTCACGCCGCGGCCGACTAGGTATGGGCCCTGTAACTGGCATGTTTCAGCTCAGCTGCATTGGAATCTGCATGTCAGAGCTGAGCTTGAAACGTGCCAGTTAGAAGATCCATACCCTAGGAGCATGCAAAAAGTATACCCCTTTTGGGCCTCAGTGCCCCCCCTCTGGAATAATACGGGGGGGGGGTCCGTATGCGTATTCCGTTTTTTCCGTATCAAAAATGGATAGGTGTTTTACGGCTATTCTGTAGATAATATAGTGCAAACACATATTCCAGGTCCTGCACGCCAGACTCGGGTTCGAAGAATCCCAGACTCGGGTTTGAAGAATCCCAGCAGGAACGGTCCTTTTTGCTCTTTGGGGTCAATTTATTTTCTTTGTGACCCTTTGAGCACTCCTTTTGCTTCCCACTTTCTTTTTATGTTTTTGCATCCATCATAATGTTGTTGCATCCACCATAATGCTTTATTGGTGGTTAGAGTAGTTGGGCTTCTTTTTGCACTGGAAATGGCCATTTTGGGGTCTTTTTGGCTTTGGACAGGCCCACTCATTGAAAGGGATTCACTGGACATGTTGCCCTCAGGAGGCCTCGTGTTTTTAATGTGTGTGTGTTTGTGTGCTCAAGATTTGATGCTTTGGCTCATAACTTTTGAAGCTCTGAGCGCTAAATCCCAATGATCTGACAAATCATTGTATGATGCCCTTGCTCATTAGGAACAGCAGAGGTTCCTTTGTCGTTCCAGTTCTGCCTTGTTCCCGCACTTTCTAACTTTTGTAAGGACACATTTGCTTGCAGTCTTTCCTATATGCCCACACAATGAAATCTCTTCCTGTCTGCACGCATATTGTTTGCGGTCCTTCTTTACGCACACACACATCGTTATGCACAGTGTTTCCCTGAATTTACACACATGTTTGCACAATTCCTTCTGTACATGCGCAGACGTACATTCATTCATACATGCACACACACATGTATGCATAGCTCTTCCAGCATGCGCAAATACATGTATGCACAGTCTCTCCTAATTGCACACACGTAGGTATTTGCACTGTCCGCCTCTTATGCAAAGCCCTTCACACACACACACACGCACACACACACACACACACACACACACGCACACACACAAACACACACATACATACACACACACTCACACACACGCACATCATACACATACGTGCACAGTCCTCCCTATTTGCACACACCTTTTCATGCACGTTCGTTATGATACATACACATACGCACACACATACGCACACAGTCCTTTCTGTGCGTACACACATATCTTCCCATGCACACACAGGCCTTAAGCGCAGACACCGCTGACGCTCAAAGCGTTTTTGCTCTTGAATCCAAGGCTCGTGCAGTCCGACAGGTGTGTGATGTGGATGCAAGCTCACCACAGGCCCCAAAGAAAAGAAGTGTGCATGTATGGACATAGACTATGAGCTGGCATTGCCTAAGTGATCTAAGGCCTGAGCGGTCATAAGAGATGAGTACCAAAGCATGCAAATGTAGTTTACATACAGCATACAGTACAAAGCTTGGTGTGCATAAGAAGAGTTTGTGCAGTGAACAGCAATGGGACACAATCAGCCATCAGCCATAAGCTGTGGTCAAGAATGTGATCCACGCTTATACTGACTGAGGAGATGGTGCAACTTTGCGACGGCTCAGGGACATACATAATTTTTATGTGCATGCCATGCTCGCGTTTATTATACGCAAGCAGTATTCCAAGATCGTTAATTGATTCAGAATGCTGGGCACACGCGTACGCATATTTGTCCGTTGACAACAAGTGTAACAGAAGTGCCCAACATGCTGCATGCCTTGGCAGCTGTGTGTGCATCAAAGCCAGCTGTTACAACCTCCATTGTGGGGACTTTTTCTTGTGCACGGTTTTTGATACACATGCAGGCACACACAACACTGTGAAATTATACTTGAATGCTTGCAAAATTACCATTACCAGTGGGCCAGCCTACTCATACGCACACACGCTTGCACATGTGCAACGCTGTTTGACAACAACACCTTGGGCTCTGCAGCTGTGAACACATCATGGCCAGCTGCTGCCTCCTCGGCTGCAGTGCATACGCAGTGCTCATAAGTTCTACCTATCGCAAGCTCTGCAGCGTTTTGCATGTCAAGGCCACATTTAACGCAACAGCAATGCTCATAAGCTCCATCACGCAGGCTCTGTAGCTATGAGCCCATCAAGGCCAGCTTCTGCCTCTCCAAATCCACCAGCCAACATAAGTGACATGCACGCACACGAACATAATGTCAGTTTCAATGCTTGTTCTCCTGGTCTTGCTCAGGCCCTGCAGCTACGTGCCCATCAAGGCCAGCTTCTGCCTCTCCAAATCCACCAGCCAACATAAGTGACATGCACACACACGAACATAATGTCAAATTCAATGCTTGTTCTCCTGGTCTTGCTCAGGCCCTGCAGCTACGTGCCCATCAAGGCCAGCTCCTGCCTCCCCAGCTGTATCAGCCACACTTGTGGGACCACCCAGGCCAGCAGCCTGTCCTATTGGTAGACGATTCACGAGCACCGCACATCAGCACTTGGTACGTCAACCCGGCTTCCTTGGTTGCTGAAGTGTTTGCACAATCCTACCGAGGCACCTGGTCGCCACACAGCACTTTCAGTTAGTCTTTCTGGCTCGTTTATGTGTGATCAAGGCCAGACTTCACTTGCTGCTGGAGGACTGCCAGGTACCGCACATCAGCGCTTGGTGGCTGCGATTCGTGTGTTGCTTAAAATGTCGTGTTGCTTAAAAAATGTCGTGTTGCTTAAAATGCATGCGTGTTGCTTAAAATACATGCATCGTGTTAAAATGTCGTGTTGCTTAAAATACATGCATGCAGTTTACCATTCCTGCATTGTTTATATACATCCTTGCAAGCGATGTGTTCGTGCCTGTGTTGTTTGCATAAACGCACGGTGTGTGTTGTTTCTGCCTCGTTTACATATACGCATGCGGTGTTATTGTCCCTGCCTTGTTTGCATACAAGCACGCGGTGCTATCATCCTTGTGTTGTTTGCGCTTTTACGTGCAATGTATTGTTCCTGCATTCTTTACATATGTGCATGTGGTGTTTTCAAGGTTAGCCTGTGCTGCGGGGTTAGCGTTACAAATGCCAATTGCGTGCAGACAGTTCCTGTGCCAACTGCACACGTTCGTGTTGTCAAGGTGCTTTTAATAGGCTGCGCAGGTCAGAACTGGATAAGCGCAATTTCCTGGGTCGTGTTCTGCATATGCGTAGGCTTGGCCAGAACCATAAAATTATAAGAAACAACTAACAATTGAATGGTTTAGCCAAAATCACCGTACATGATACATAAATCATATGTATATATCATAATTGCAGGGATGTGTCATACGGTCATTTGGGACGTTCAATACGGTGAAATACACATTAAATGCGGCGTATGACACATCCTGCATAATTGCATGGTTCTGGCCAAACTTGCGTATGCGTGATATGGACAGCCAGGGCGCTGCATGTCTGCAATCAGAGGAATTCCAGGATGAGGAGCTTAGTTTCTCGCTGCTTTTCATGTCTACAGAATGTGTGTGTGTGCCGGTAATTATCAAGGGAATTTCAAAGCCGTTAGGAAAGCCCGCAAACCCAATCAGTATGAAAAAGGATATAGCGGCATTTCAAAATCCCATGGTACTCAAGAACAAGCTGATTGTGCTTGGCTCGGACTACGATCTATTCGCAAAGACCAGACCGGATATGACATAGGAGTAGCATTTTGGCGACATATCCTTAATAAGCATTTTGGATTGAACCTTGAGTCAAATAACCAGCAAATCAACCCATCTGTCGATTCTGCAGATGCCGAGGTTGTTTCTACTATCGGATTTGACTCTACGAAGCAGTAGAATGGAGGTTGTATTCAAACCACAGGATTGACATACTTTGTTGATGTAGCTACAGCAAATGAAGCCGGGGGGTTGAGGGTTAGGGTTTAGGGTGTAGGGCTTGGATTATGGAGTTTAGGTCAGAATCTAATATTAGTAATTGCCTGCGCTGGTGGTGGTGGATGACTTGTGCCGTGTGTGTTGCCTTCTGTTTCCTTCTGTATCTCTGCAAATCTTATGGTAAAGTTGTTTGGTTCAGTTGGCTATCAATTGTTAAATTGTATGGTTTGTGGTGCGTCTTTTGCTATTGTGTGATTGTTTATCTGTGTGTGTGCGTTGTCTTTCCAAGTGTAAGCTCAGGGTGGTAACCGACAAGTTAATGTTCAGTTGACAAATGCTGCAGGGTTTGCCAGCACCATATATATATTTACGCCGTATAGTACAATGAATCTACGGTGTTTTTGGCAGGGATATCACCAAATATACGTTCATGTACGGTGTGTATACATACGGTTTTGGCAACCCCACAGGTGCTGCATTTACATCCTGGAATCACGCAGGTAGCACAAACGCAATGACAGTGACTTTGGCAGACCTATGTGCTGTGAGGGCACAGTGCACACACACGCACACACACACACGCACACAGACACATACACACACACACACAAATGCACACACACACACACACGCAGATACACACAGGATAACCTCCCAGTCTTACATGTACACATGTTTATTCAGCCCCCCCCGCCAACCCACCCCGTTGTTCAAACCGAAGAAAAATTCTTCAGCCCTGCTAATTTGCTTGGTTTTGTCATGAGATTCGAATGTCCCCAGCCCTTTCCTTAAAGAGAAGCGAAAGTCTCCAGTCCCGCACAACAAGTAAGCACACACTTACACACACTCACATACATACGCCCGCATTCGCATATGCACAAGCACAGGTGTTTGGCGCCCAACCCCCAAGATGCTCTCACAGACAGCCCTTCAGAAGAACACTCCCAGTCACATGCCAGCCCCCAGCCCGACAGCCTGGAGTGCTACCACAACAACAACGCAGGCACGCACGTGTGTGTGTTTGTGCACGGATACCAAGGTGTCTCCACGGACCTGTCACTCATCAAAGGCCAGCTGGCCATGCTATACCCACACATAGACATGCTGTGCAGCAAGGCCAACGAGGTGGGTTGGGTTACTGAGGCTGTGTGTGTGTTTGTGTGTGTGTGAGTGAGTGTGTGTGTGTGTGTGTCCCCATATAGACAAGCGGTGCAGCAAGGTCAACAAGGTGGGTGGTGCTGCTGAAATTGTGTGTGTGTGTGTGCATGAGGGGACGCATGTTGAAACTTCACTAGTGTGGGAATTATGCTTAGAAGAAATCTCTGAAGAATAGCATGGCTTGATTCAATGCTTGATTCTGGCCTGTCTATGTTAATCCTAAAACAGGGTACCGGGGTCCCAGGAACACAAAGCATGAAGCCAATACGTGCACTTGCACAAACACACACAAGTAAAGTAAAAGAAAAAAAAACTACGGCAGTGAATACCACTCCCCACATTAATTAAGGAAAAAAAGCCACTTTGGTACCGAGTACCGTAAAGCTCCTCCACCGCGAAAAGGAGGGAAAATCAATGGGGATCAGGAGGGTTGCAGGCTTGGCCTGAAACTGGCTCCTGATGAGAGTTTATAACAGTACTGGAAAGGGCACGTCTGGTATGGACAAGTTTAGCAGCAAAGTTCACAGAGTGCACATGGAGCTTGGAGGCAAGCTTCTTAACTCTTTGAGAATCGAGACCCAGTTCCTTGAAAGGCTTCAGAGTGTGGGTGTTGTAGATGGTGCTGCCCACACCCAAAAGGATGATGTGGAGAGTAGCGGAGGCTCCTTGGAGAATGTTGCAGAGATCTTTGTGCTGTTCCTTTGCGGCGTTCAGCTGGTTCTGAGGTCTGGTGTCCTCACAGTACTTGATCTCAACGTGAGATGGTGCTGGTTATACCCATGCCTTTTGCCCACACAAGTACACATACACACACAAAAGCATATGAGCACTCTAACACACATGCACGCATACGCACACACATGCACACACATATAGGCATAAATACAAACATGCACATTCATACGCACGCACAGGGCAAGACCCACGAGAGCTTGCAGGCCATGGGAGAACGACTGGCCACAGAAGTATGCGCTAAACTGGCACCCCTCACAAAGCAAGGTCACAGGCGCCCCCTTTGTGCCCTGTCATTTGTGGGGCACTCTTTGGGCACGCTCATTGTGCGATCCGCCCTGGCCTCCAGTCAGGTGTGTGTGTGTGTGTGTGTCTGAGTGTGTGGGTATGTGTGTGTGTGTCCGTGTAAGTGTGCGTGTGTGTGCATGCATGAGATGTTCGTCATGCATTATATTGGCTCAGTATGCACTCTGTATCAACGAATGGGGGCTTGCATAATCACGCTTCCCAATTTAGTTATAGTTGATGGTAAAGTTGGTCCACAGTATTGCAAATATCAAACACATACAGATGTGGTCACTTTATAACTGTTTAACACCATCAAGGCACACATGCACGCAGGTGCACGCATACGCACACGCATATACACACACACTCTCATATACACGCTGACAAAACCGCACAGATGGCCCCGTACCTTCCGAAGTTGGAGTTGTTTATCAGCATCTGCGGACCCCATCTTGGCCAGCTATATTCAAAGAATGGGCTGATGGAAATGGGTGTGGGCTTTTTGAAGATCATGTCCACCAAAGGTGTGTATGAATGTGAATTGCTGCTCTTACAGTGTAAGTTCGTTTCTGATGGTTGTGATTGACTCTCGCTCTCTCTCTCTCTCTCTCTCTCTCTCGCTCTCTCTTTCTCTCTCTCTCTCGCTCTCTCTCTCTCTCTCTCTCTCTTTTTCTCTTTCTCTTTCTCTTACTCCTTCTCTTTCTCTTTCTCTTTCTCTTTTTCTGTATATACATACGTACAAAAAGACACACACGCATGCACAAACTCACACATAGACGCACACACACAACCACGCATACACACACACACACACACACAACCACGCATACAGATGGCTGCCTCCATCAGTTGGCCCTGACAGACTGTGGCAGTGACGCACACAATTCCTGGCTGTACAAAATGTCCACCTCAGCTCCAAGCGGACCGGGATCAATGCAGCAGTTTCGAACCGTAGTTCTCGTAGCGTCAGCTCAGGTGTGTGATATGAGTCACTGTGCTATTTCCACAAGCTTCTCACTCAAGATGAAAACGCACCCACACACAGATCATCAGGATGGAGCACTAATCTAGACTACAGCTTGACTTTGCCAAAAACCTTACTCAATGACAAGTGCGCGTGTGGAGCCAAAATGAAGCCAAGCAGACCTGTACCTGTTGATGTTCACCTTCTAAACGTGAACCTCACAAAAACGAATGGAACCTGGCTTTGTTACACTCCCACATTGAGTTGCTGCTCGTCTCCAAAAGGGAGCTACTGTTTGATCCTGCTAGTAGTCGTATGCTTGTCTCAAAGATTAGGCCATGCATGTCTAAGTACGGGACTGAAAACGTTGGGCTGTATTTTGCAAACTACTGGCAATAACAAGTTCAAGCTGTCAGCTTGTGTTACATGTGTGGAATAGTCGTTGCTGCTGCTGCTCCTGATGCTCCTGATGCTCCTGATGCTGCTGTTCCTGTTGCTGTTAGCATGGCACGCCTCTCTCGCAGGATCGCTATGTGCCACTGCACTCTCTTGCAGGACCGCTATGTGCCACTGCACTCTGCACGTCTGTCCTCCTGTGAGGCTGCGCAGCAGGACGGTAACAAGCAGCGCAGCGCCGTGTTTGGCGAGATGCTGCAGTCCAGCATGCAGGTGCGCGTGGTGTGATGTTGTGTGGGTGTGTGCGTGCGTGCATGTTTGTTTGTATTTGAGCGTGCGTGTGTGTGTGTGGCGTGTGTGCATCAATGTGAAGGTGCATGGAGAGGAAGCGTCTGTGCTGTCAAGGGTCAGCGTGCAATAAGCAAAGCAGTGCGCCAAAGTAGTGCTCACACGATGCAGAGCCTCATCAAACTACAGTTGCATACTCTGTGGAATGGTGAGTGCTGGTGTGTGCATCCATGTGTGTGTCTCGTATTAAGCTTGTGTTTGGTTGTTCTGCTCATGGGGTTCTGTGGAAGTGGTATGAAGACATGTACATTTAAATCACGCTGGGTCTCTTTTCGAATGGCACATAGTAGTAAGACACGTAGACAGGCTTAACGACCTGGGCAAAGGTTACAGAGCAGAGAGAAAGGCCAAGGAGGGTGGTTGCTAGAAATTGAACACACTTTTTAGTCGGCACGTGCCCTGTCGCGTTGACCTTATCCATGTCAATATGCTGGTATACAGCCCTTTTTGGCAGAAAGTTACACGATCAAAGGCGGCTGTGTATATGGGGGTGGGGGTGCGTGTGCGCATGCCTGTGGCTTTTACTGAAAGCCTGTGGGAAGTGAGTTGAACAGCCTGCGTGGTTGAAGCACACGAGCCTTTGCTGTAATGCAGGCCTTCTCCTCATAAAACATTGCTTTCTGTGAGAGCTATCCTGGACAGAAAAGTAGCGAAACCAAAGCCAAAAACAGTGAGGAGCAGTCCGTTGCAGCAGAGCTCACTTCGTCCTCTCCTCCTCACGCAGGGCTTTGGTGGGAAGCCTGGCACCCCACAGCTGCTGCGCGTGGACGTAGACTTCCCAGCACAGGTGAGGCACTCCTTTGTTTCTTCACCTGCTTGAGATTTGTGCTTCAAATTGTTCTTATTTTCTAATTCTACACTGTATCAGGTCTTTGGAGTAGAACCTGCATTATGATACGGCTGAGCCAGAAGCCCTTTTCCTGCTGTACTTACTTTCTTTTGGTCTGCTTGTGAATTTCTGAGCGGACAGCCTACAGCACGGACTTGGCTAATTGTTGTGTTCTGCGCTTAGGTGAACAAGGCTGACAAAACATCTTATGATGTGTATACAACAGTGCAACTATGAGCAAACACATATTTACACAACCAATGTACAGACCTGAACAACCCAGTCTAATAATTTGCACAGCAAGGCAGCCCCACCTCCCTCCTAGAGACACCTGTGCGCCTTTGACAAAGAGCTCCTTGCTTTGCTTAATTATGACACTTTCATCCCGTACTTTATAAAGTGCACCTACGTTGTAAGGACACCAAGACATGCAATACCTGATGTGAATGCGTGAGTGATGTAGGTAGTCTATAAACAGTGTGCAGGTGCACACACACACACGCACACACGCCCCTCATCCTCATGGAAAAACCTCACTGCTCTTTGAACCACGTAATATCATCCCACATACCAATATGTAACTCCATGCATGTATGCACACCAGTTAAACAGGGGTCTCTTTTCTTTGTAGATCCAGGTCGTTCTGGTCTGTCATTGGATTTTTACACTTTTCTTACAATAATAATAGCTATGATTGTGTCAGCATGGATGCATAGCACATAGTGAGCAAAGTATCTCTATCAATCCATCATCATATTCGCGTTAATGTCCTGCGTTTTAATTTCATTGGCACTCCAGGGCACAAACTCCTCCTTCTTCAACAACCTCTTGGGACGCACCGCCCACATTGCACTTATTGAGGACAAAGACTTTGCACGGGCTCTGGCTTGGGGGGTTGTGCGCAGGTGAGCCTGGCCTAGTGTGTGGGCCATCGTGGTCATGATCAAAATGCCTGCAAGTAAGCTAGCAAGGGTGTTGACGAGCGTGAGCCAAATGCCAGATGCATGAAACGCATGATCAATTGTGTGTCGTGCTACAAACACAAGCGCAAGATGCATGAAACGCGTGATCAACTGTGTGTCGTGCTACAAACACAAGCACAATCGTGCTGAATTTCTATTAATGGAAGTCCGAGGGGTCGTGCGCATGTAAAAAGCATGAGAGATGAGGTGGCACACATCATTGCTTGATCATGCGTGTGAAAAGAGCACAGCTGTGCAAGAAGGGAACACATCAGTTCACCATCCAAGCAAAATCAAGTAATACTAATTTCGATGGGCTATATACTTTTAGTTTGGCCAGATGTTCATGTGGGAGATGACCACATCTACCTGCGATCACATCCACCTGCGTTCACATCTACCAAGCTGACCACATCTACCTGCGTTCACATCCACCTGCGTTCACAGTTAAGATGTTGCATGAGCATCATAGCCAAGCACCAAAAGACCTGTTTAAGAGATCATGCACATGCTGCATGGCCACCTACTGTCTATCTCTTGTTGCATCTTCAGGCATCCAGGCAACACTTTATTTTGACTCATCCCTGGCTGTCCTATAGCATAAATCACGAAGCGGATCGGGGTCCTTTATTGCGTGCAAGACAAAGATTGCATGTGCTTGCCTGTTCTTAACAACAATGCGCTTGACTTAGTGCATAAGCAGCGTTTGCTTTACGTATCGCTGATGATATGCAAGAGAATTAGTAAAGCTCACTGCACTAATTTAGGCCTGCCGTCATGTTCCTGCTGCTCCTGTGCCACCACACACAGCAAATATCACTTGCACAACTACAACTTGCCTCTTTGGTACAAAAATACACCTGCGAACGCTGGAAATGCTTAATTTATTTATCTACAAGCTTACTGGTGATTCCTTTTTATTTCCTTCAGGTACAAACTTATCCGTCCTGACGTTGTTGGTGCGTGGCTGTGATGTACTATATTTTTGTAGTATTTGTGCCAAGTGATATACAGTTGAGGTTGCGGTCCATAACGTTGCTTTACTCAGGTCCGGTCAAGGGGGTGCAGCTTACAATTTTGACAAATAGTGGTCAAGTTTATGTCCAAATCCTACAGGGTCTGGAGGGCCATGCTCAAAAGCTCATACTATGCAGAGTGATGGTGAAATGTGCACTTGAAAGGGACACATTTTGCAAGCAATGATAGGACTAAGAATAATAGCCCAATGACTAGCTTGAAGGTACGAGTGTATGTCGGGTGTTTGAGCGTTCCGAGAGTAGGACATGTCCTGTGGCAGAACTTTTGTAAGATATTCAGATATTCAGGCTTCAGTTCACAAATGAAATGGGCTGTCTCAGTGCTTTCATTTCTTTTAAAGCATGCTGGCTGTGTCATCATGCGTAATCATGCACAATAATGATTTTGTTTGCTTGCCGCTATGACAGCAGGAAAGATTGTATAGCCTACTTTGCTTGTATGTTCCTTGCATGCATTGAAAACCGCTCCTCAATGCAATAAAGAAAGGTTATTGGCTCCCGTACAATTTTGTTTTAGAAATCTATTTTCTCATCACTTCTTTCGTTCAATGCTGTTCCTGTGTGACGCTGCACAATTCAAATAACAGCAATGAGCTATATCTACAGATAGGGGCTACGTGCTGGCACCTGAGTGCCAGAAAAGCCCTGTTAACAGATTATTGCTTGCTTAGCAATGAGAAATCACTGGCAGTGAGAAATCGCTCCATAGATACGATTGAACAAAACTAAGGGAGCCACTTTGGTACCTGGTACGGTAAAACTCCTCCACCAGAAAGCAAGTTAAGAGTCATTGAGTATCAGGAGGAGGGTTGCAGGCTTGGCCTGGAACCGGCTCCTGATGAGCGTTGGTAGCTGGCACTAAAAAGGGCTGGTCTGATATGGACAATTTGTGCAGCCTAATTGAAAGAATGTGCATGGAGCTTCAAGGCAAGCACCTTTACACTTTGAGAATCAAGGCCCAAGTCCTTGAAAGGCTTCAATGCATAATTGTGTGATTGTTGTAGTTAGTGCCACGACCCACACCCAAAAGAAAAGAAAAAAAGATGAAGAACGCAGAAATTGTACACACTAGTCAGGTAGACCTAGGCCGGCACGGATTACGAAGGCGTGTGTTTTGCGCTCTGCAACACCCAATGGGTGCAGAGACGCACAATATCCCCCCTGGAAATTTAATTAGGAAGACTTTTCAGTAGGAATCGGTGGATAGGAGGCAGAAGCTTGTATACCACCAGGGGTGCGTATTCCTCAGATATTTGTGGGGGGTTTGTTCAATGTCTCGTCTCATCTGTATGATTTTTGTTGGAGGAGCTTTACGGTACCCGGTATTAAAGTGGCTCCTTTTCCTTCATTAATGTTGGGAGTATTTTTTCACTGCCTGCGTAGTTTTTCTTGTTGGAAACAGTTCTTGTTTGTTAGGGCTTACACTGTAGCCTGCTTCATAGCGGGGGGTGTATCAGGGTCGCCTGTTGGAAAGTTGGGGAGGTGGTTCCCTTGCATTAGTGGCAGGTCTCCTAGTTTACCTACTAGGAATACTACCAGACCCTTTTCAAAAATGGCACTGCCAATGGAGCCGCTAGAGTTTAATAAGTTTACAGATTAAGCCTTTAATCCAAGTGTGACTGCTAGGCTGCGTATGTGTAACACTGTAAAATATCTGAGGAGTGCCAGCGGAGTCGCTACTAGGAACGCTTACCTAACAACATCCTATATCCTATGTCCACGCTAAAATCAAGTGCATTATGAAGTACAGAACAGGGACCCTGTACAACCAAAAGCACGCGGTATGGTTTAAACACTCAATAAGCCTAACTTGCCCCCTCTGCCCTCAACTACACAATGCCCTGCATATTCTTTCTGGATGCCAACACACTGTCACGACGAATCATGGTACCAGCTTAAGCATGGATTGCAAGTATGAGCCATAAGGAATATATGGAAGAGGTCGGCGGTTCGGGTTCGCCAAGCCCCCCCATAAAGGTGTGTTTAACGTCTCCTCCCTCTCCACGCGAGGGGTTTACAGGGGGTTTACATTGAGCCTGTGAAGCCTGGGTCTCTGGCTTATAGGCAAATAGTACTGGTGAAACAGGTCAACCAGAATCAAAAAATACAAACCACGTTCAAAGCTGATCTGAAAAAGTACGACGCAAAGATGTGAAACAC
>Ga0307945_1000468_pt1 | contig 27734 bp, 25 predicted proteins | sample OrgLakmetagen228_FD_201818 | JGI IMG/M metagenome (GOLD analysis project Ga0307945, IMG submission 201818) | Saline water microbial communities from Organic Lake, Antarctica - #228 | ecosystem: Environmental > Aquatic > Non-marine Saline and Alkaline > Saline | place: Antarctica: Organic Lake...
AGGCACTTCCACACTCAAGCCAGCCTCTCATCTGTACTAACGAGAGGGAACAGTGGGAGCCAACTCACCAGGCACTTCCACACTCAAGCCAGCCTCTCATCTGTACAAACGTGAGGGGCCCTGTGGCTGGCTTTGCAATGACAAAGTAGTCAAAGGGCAGCTTCATGCAAAACACCTGCGTGTGTACATGGTGCGTGTGTGCGTTGGCATCTATGTACGTGGCTGGCTTAGCAATGACAAAGTAGTCAAAGGGCAGCTTCATGCAAAACACCTGCGTGTGTACATGGTGCGTGTGTGCGTTGGCAACTATGTACGTGGCTGGATTAGCAATGACAAAGTAGTCAAAGGGCAGCTTCATGCAAAACACCTGCGTGCGTGCATGGTGCGTGTGTGCGTTGGCAACTATGTACGTGGCTGGCTTAGCAATGACAAAGTAGTCAAAGGGCAGCTTCATGCAAAACACCTGCGTGTGTGCATGGTGCGTGTGTGCGTTGGCAGCTATGTACGTGGCTGGCTTAGCAATGACAAAGTAGTCAAAGGGATCCATGCAAATTACCTGCGCGCGTGCACGGTGCATGTTTGTGTGTGCACGTTAGCATGTGTGTGTGTATGTGTGTGCGAGCGCACGTGTATGAATGTGTATGTTTACGTGTGTGAGTGCATGTACTAGAACAGGGTGGACCTCATGCAAAGCATGGTTAGGGTCATGGTGAATGGGAAAGGATTTGAGTGCACACATAAGCAATCACGCAGGTGCTCACAACAAAAGAGTACGAGCAGCAACGCAATACGTTGCATTCATACGACACGTCATATGGTAAAAGCACAATGCAGAAACCCAGACCAGCTAATGCTAATAACAGCGAAATTTTTTCGCTGTGTCCCTGAGCTTCAGATCCTTCTTTTACAGGGGATTTAAGCCTCACTCACTCCCACGGCGTTTGCTCTGCAACGCACCGTGATCCAAAACACATTGTTTAGCCGCCACAGTTTCCACTTCATGTGCATCTTGCCGCTAATCCATGTCCTTGCAGGAGGACGAGCGGAGCTGGCTGTGATCCAGCTGGGCAGACGCAGCATGTGGGTCAGGCTGTCCATGTAGCCGTCTCGCTGTGAGAGGGAATGTGTGTGTGTGTGTGTGAGAGTGTGTGTGCGCGCGCATGCCTACGCAGACGCACTGAACTGATGCAGCCAGGGAAGCCTCTGACTCTCATAATGCCGTTGGGAAGGAGAGTCCATGGCTGCTGGAGCCTGTGTGCTAGCTGTCAGCGATTGACAACAGGCACCCGTGTACAGATACCCCACACTGACTCAGCCCGAAAGCTTCAAGTGCTGTGGATTAAAGCCCACATTGACTCATCCCTAAAGCTTCAAGTGCTGTTAATTGAAGCCCACACTGACTCAGCCTTAAAGCTCCAAGTGCTGTTGATTGAAGCCCACACCGACTTAGCCCTAAAGCTTCAGGTGCTGTTTGCTGAAGCGCAGCAATCGGGGCAGTCCCAAGTAATGACCTGTATGCACTTAGCACGCATGCACCTTTGCGCCAAACACCTCCATTCACACGCACTGCAGACCCCACCACGGCAAGGTGTTCCTGAATATTGACAGTTCCAAGCAGCAGCCGCAGATCAGGTGCACACACAAATGCACACTTTTGCCCACTGCAATACTCACCGCTGTGAGGCACCAATGGATGAAGTGCAGCCCCAAGTAGCAGCCACAGTACACCGCCCACCAATCACGCAGGTCTTGCTGAATGGAGCTATCGTAGAACTGTGCAATGTACCTGAGCGGACACACACGCACACACACAGTGTGACCCTTGTATGCGCTTGTTTGAAGGCCAAGAAAGTACACGTGCGCTTGGGCGCATTGAGAACAAGGGCCTCTCACCAGCGAATCCCAATCGAATCGCAAACCGTGCGCTGTGCTCTGTGTGCTTTGCCTGCTGTTACGTGTGCTGGTGCTAAGCGTGAGGCGAGCACCCTTCACGCCCAAGTACAGAGCGAGTGTGAGCAAAACCTTCACAAGGGTGACGGCGGCAGTGCAGGGCCGCATGCCACGGCGTGCACTGTGCTTACCAGGTGATGTTGAAGCAGAACCAGAGCACCCACTCCAAAAAGCCGAAAATGCCTGCGTACGGACACAGGGGTGTGGCTTGAGCACATGCCGTCATAACGTCTGAAGTTGCACGCATTATACGTACGACTATACGTGTGTACGACTACACGTGTGTACTACTGTACGTGTGTACTACTATACGTGTGTACCCCCAAAACCTTTACAGGTTCACGTATGCCCTACTTAAGTGCGCAGGGTGAAGTGCACCCTACACTGAGTTGGCCAGAAATAAAACCATGCATGACCATATATCTGGGGAGATGTGTCTGCCAAAAGTGCCATTGATATATCATATCCTTTTTTGCCATGCGTAGCGCTGGTCGACCCTGTGTAGGAACTAAATCCTAGGCAGCATGCCCCTCAGCATTTTGTTGCATGTGTGTTCCGGTTCTGGGCACATGCAGCACACAGCATTATGGGTGGGGAGGGAGGTGCAGCTGATGAAGCTCCACATGCAGCAGCACCGCACAAGTCAGTAGCATGGACTTCTGCTTGAACAACGCTTACATTGGGTAGGAAGGCACACATACACACACATACATACACGTACACGCACATACATACACACTCCTGGCGTGTGGGCCTCAGTAACCACGTGGTGCCTGCACAGCTGCACCCAGCACTATTTCATGCCAATGCACACACAAATAGAGTCACACACCCACACAAAACTACACACACACGGACCACAGCCACGCTTGCGTTTCCTTATTACAAGCACAACGCAAACACGCGCATTTACGCGGGCACACACCCCTTCACAGGTGTGCCTTCAATCACGTGGTGCCTGTGCTGCAGCTGCACCCTGCACTTTATAAAAACACACACATTCACATGCATACACACGGGCACGCACCATACACAGGTGTGCCCTCAATGACGTGGTGCCTGCGCTGCAGCTGCACCCTGCCTCCTGCGTAATGTGCTCCTGGGCCGGCAATGGGGCCAGACTTACCGGCCAGGGCCAGCCGCCTGCTCTCGGCCATGTCCTACATGCGTGTGTGTGTGTTTGTGTGTGTGTATTTGTGTGTGTATGTTTGTGTGCTTGGTTGGTGGAAGTGCGTCAAAACTGCTTCAGCCTATCCAAGCACAGGGTCCAGCTTTGCAGCTGTCAGGATTGGTGGGTTTGAGAAATCGTACGGTTGAGGGCGCTGGGAATCAGGAGAGACCGTACGTCTGAGGGCGCAAGGATAAGGATCTGAGGTATAGGCAAGGCCATACAGGTAAGGGTTCTGGGGTTTGAGGTTCAGTACGTTTGAGGGCGCAAGGATCTGCGGCAAAGGAGAAGCACATGGATGAGGGCTCACCAAGTCTGCTCCAGCATTGTTGGTCAGCGCGCGCTCATCCAGGCCTGACTGGGTCTTGAAACGGCCCCTGTAAAGAGGGTGGATGCGTATGGATGTGTCATTAGTCAGCCTGTGTGTGGACATCCTCTCTTCCTTATTCGTCGTATGGATGTGCACTCAGGCACAGCATTTGTGTTCATCTGTACCCTACTTCTGTACAAGATGTGTATGCGTGTTGTTCCCAGGTCAGAGCTCAAAAACCTTCGCCCTTGCCTTTGTGAATGCGTGGGAGCAAACACGTTGGCTGTCTGCCTTCAATTCTCCTTTAACAAAGCATCACAGGACAAGGGAAGAAAACCTGGAAACACACTTAGATTGCAAAAATTTGTCATGATACACATACGTGGGGTTGGCAAGAACCATATATATATATATATATATGGTGTACATTCGGTATTTTTGGCAGTGAAAATACCAAATACATGGTCGTATACGGTGAATTTATCATCCGGTTCTGGCCAAACCTACACAAGTGGACACACCATGCCTGGGGGCGACCGGCCCTACAGGTTTTGTCCTAGAGCAGTTTCAGCATTGCACAGCTGCAAGCGTCAACCACCCACACAACACATGCACACCTGTCTAGTCAACACAGACCCCCCCCCCAACTTTGTAATCACGTGACCAACACACACACACGCACACACGCACATACACACACAGCCAGCACAGAAACACACACACAGCCAGCACAGGAACACACACACTTAAATATGCACCCATGGCCTTCATACACACACAAACACACACGCTTTCCCCCCAAGACCTTCACATACTAACACACACAGCCCCCCGGCCAGCCAGCACACTCACTTGCTGGCAAAGTACTTGGACAGGACGGTGTTGACAGGCTCCTTGGGCTCGTTGGTCATGAACCAGTTAGCGTAGCGCTCCATGGCCTTCATGAAGGAGTGCGTCACAAACACAGAGGACAAGTAGCGCCAGTCAAAGCCCACAAAGGCAATCACCTGCACAGCACAATTGAGAAGCAAAGGCACAGTTTCACACAAGCCCTGTGATCTTGTGTGACGTTTGTGTATATGTGTGTGTATGTATGTATGTGCATGCGATACAGTTTTGATGAGTTCGGCTTTGTGACCGGCATGGAATTAAGCTCACAAAAGCGACAGCTCGTTAAAAGCTGCTTTCTGACCCTTACCTACTCCTGTTTGTCTTTGAGAAAAGCGTTTGTGATTCAGACCCATTGCCAGGCAGCACTCGCGTACACACACACGCACACACATGCACGCATGCACATGCACACGCTAAACAGACACATATGGGCGCGCACGCACACACCCACATACACACACTGCCAGATAAACTGTCATACATGCACAAAAGTAACCTGCTGCACCTGCAGGGCCTGGCATAAGCACAGCTGCTGACATACACACAAACACACACACACACACTGCCAAATACGCACAAGCTCTGCCCTGCTGCACTTGCAGGACCTGGTAGAAGCACAGCTGCGACACAAGCACATACACACGCTCAAACATACTGCCATACAGGCACAAGCACTGCCCTACACGCTCAGACATACTGCCACACAGGCACAAGCACTGCTCTGCTGCACCTGCAAGGCCTGGTAGAAGCACAGCTGCGACACGAACACTCGGTAGTACGCACGGTACAGTGCCATCACAGAGCGACGTTCGCGGTAGGTCTTGACAAACACACGGGACTGCCAGAACTCGCTGGCAACCTGAGGGTGGGGTGGAAGAGTAGGCGTGTTGTTTGTGGGATGGTGAGAATGGTCCGGCTGTGAACAGCACACACATCCACACACACAGAAAGAGGTGCGCACTAAACATATAAGCATGAACATAAACACACAATTACACACACACAAAAAATGCACACAACGTATGTAAGCATGAATTCACATCCACACATCCACACACGCACCATGGCATCAAACATGCCCATGGCATGGCCCCTTGCAAATCCCAGGCTCGTCAGTGCCACCCAGGAGTCATTCCAGATTGCGTTGGCCACACGCGTGGGGTTCACACGCAGCTCTGCCAGTGTCTCTGTAGGTTTGTGTGTGTGTGTGTATGCTCGCGTGTATGTGCACGTGTAAGTGGCAGCATGTATGCTTAGTTGCGGGGCCAACCTAGGGGCCTCTGGTCGGCCTCAATGCAAGCGAGCGATGGCATTTATCAGATGAGCGCCCTGCAGCTGTCCACCATGCACATGAGCTCACCAATGCTTAGGCCCATGCATAGCTTGATTGAGCAACAGGCTGCCCAAATCTGCGCAGGCAATCTTACCAGTGCATGGAGTACAAATGCACCGAGCACGGGTTACACTTGAACCCCCTCATCCCATCATCGTGGATGGCCTCCCATCATCATGGATCCTTTCCTTTCTTGATAAGCATACACCACCCATGCACAGCCCCTTGTCGGGCGCAGGCTACAGCTGCCCACCATGCAAGCTCGCTCTGGTGCACAGACTCGTCATCATGGGCATCTATGATTGACGCACAGACCATGCACAGTAGACCACGATGAACACATGACCAGGCACAGCCGCTTATCAAGCGCAGGCTACAAGTACCCACCATGCACAATCTCTTTGATGCACAAGCTCTCGTTGAAGTCGTCATAACCCAGCCGATGCGCCACATCCACACCCAGGTTACTCAAGTGATCTACCTGCGTGAGCACAGAAGGAGCAACCAAGCAGCACACACACAGTGAATAAACGGGGGGGTGCGTGGTGCGCTTCTTGCAGTGGACGAGCATGCTGTGACAGGACACACACACACACAAACACACACACACACTCAGTTTACACATATACACATGACCGCACATCATACACACACATGACCACTCTGAAAGAAGGATAAACACATACGCACACATGACACATGCACACATACACACACATGACCGCTCTGAAAGCAGGATTAATACACCCTAAGGTGATTTGTTGTAGCTCCCATACCTGAGGCGAACACACAACTATGCCTGAATGCACGGAGTGCTGTTGCCGACTGCCACTGTGCGCAGAGGAGCGAGCCCCTGTGCTCGACCCAACCTAGGCAGACTACGTCCACACACGACCCATACTTAGTGTGACGTCACCGGTTTTACACCTCCACTCGATCCTTTCCCAGTTGTGCCTGCACACTAGCCACGCTCCCTGTCCTTTCCCCCTGCACCTGCACCCACCTCGTATGCCATGACATCAAAAACGGGGGTTACGATACGGTTGCAGAAGAAGCCGCCGTCTCCGAATGCCACCATATCCGCAAGCAGGTTGAGGTCCTCAGACATGACCCCCTCGTAATCCTGAACAGTCAGTGTGTGTATGTGTGTGTGTGTGCGTGTGTGCGTGCGCGCGTGTGTGTGTGTGTGTGTGTGTGTGTGTGTGTGTGACAGACAGAAGCTTGAAAGAGGTACAAGGAGAGGAGCTTGCTAGGTTGAACAGATCGCTGTGCAGGGGATCATAAATTACAAATGTTTTTGCTCTGATGCTCACGCACAGACAGAAACAGGATCACCCATATCTCATATCTCCAATTAAAAGATATTCACACACACACAAGCACTTACACACACGCACGCACACTAATACACACACTCACACGCACACGCACACACAAACACACACGTGCACACGTCAGCATCCAATGTTCATGGGGGAGCGAGTACCTTGAGCCGCGTGATGATACTGGTGATGCGCCCACAGTCCTCTGGCCTGACCCTGCTTGGGTGCAGCTGCAGCTGAGTCTGCACCTCGTGGATGATGTGCTGGTGCTCGTTACGCAGGTCCACAGCACGGCTGCGAGCACCTGGGTTTCGTAGGAGGAAGCACACCACCGAGAGGTCAGCGTCGGCACGATTAATTCGTGAGTGTGAGCACGGTTTGGTTGGCTTACAGGAGCACGGCTGCTTCATTCGTAAGTATGAGAGATATGTAGGGTTGGCCATACATTTATAGGTATATACGGTGTACATACGGTATTTTTGGCAGGGAAATCACCATACATACGGTTCTGGCCAACCCTAGAGATATGAAACATGAAACACACACACAAACTCACCCCCCTCATACCATGAGCATGCCGCTCTTCTCTGCTCATGCCCACACACCACACGAACGCACACCACACCACACGAACGCACACACACCACACAAACGCACACCACACCACACCACACGAACGCACACACACACACACACACACACACACCACGAACGCACATACACAACATCCCTTATGATAAGCACACTGCCTTCCCACAGCTCACATAATCACGCCAGTCAAGGCACCAGGACCTCACTAAAGGGTTCAACAACCCTAAACACAGCACCATCGCCAGCCAAACCTTGAAGACTCTGCTTTGGCCTGCAAGGAGGGCCCACTTTGTCTACTTAGGGTTCTGAACCGCCGTCCTTGGAGGGCTCACAGCATGCACACACACACACACACACACATACACACACACACATACGCGCACACACACACACACACTGACCAGGCCAGACTCGAGCCCCACTCACCCTCCTCCACCAGAGGCAAGCCGCTCTTCCACAGCTCATGCATCACGTACGAGTGGTTCATGCACCAGTACAGGAACCACAGTAACTCCGGGGTGTGGCGCAAGCTAGAGGCTTCCGTGTAGATGAGCAAGTACAGGGACAGCTCACACAGCAGCCCGTGCAGCACCACTGGATGGTAGTAACTGTGTGACTCCAGTACCTGTTACACACACATGCACAAACATACACACATTTTGATAAGCACGCAGAAGGACAGCTAACACGTCAACCTGTGCAAAACCAATTGTAATGTCAGGAGCTGTGCGTGCATGCACATACATATGATTGCGTGCGTGTCTGTCCTCAACATGCGCATTGCGATGAGGATGCTCAACACACAGCCCCCTTTTTTGACGTCCAGTTTTCAACACGAGCAGTGAAGCAGCGCCAATGCGGCCCAGTCTACATGACGTTGCTTGTGAGCACAACTCAGGCTGCGCCAGGGGATGCACCAGGGGGATTGACTTCAACTTCAACATGACGCGCACAGATTTGTGGTGCACGCGAGCTTGAGCAGAATCGGCAGTCACGTACAGAGACGGCGCACGTGCATACTCACAAGCGGACGTCCTTACAATGCACAGACACAGCAAAAGCAGGGCACTCACATCGTTCCGCTCCTGCGTCCTCCACGACAGGTCCACTAGGCTCGTCCATTGCTGCTCGTATGGCTGGAAGATGTTGCCGTGCAGCTCGTGTAGGGCCTTGGCAAAACGCATCTCGTCACTGCGCCACATACAGTTGATGAAATGCAGGTGGTACGCTTAAGCAGGTTTGCCGCACTCAAATAATGCCCACACGCACAGGAGGTACTTAACAGACACACACACACACACACTGCGCTTGGTCCTGCCTGCCTCCCCACCTGTCACCAGTGGAGTCACGCCTGATGTAGTTGTTCTTGCACAGCAGGGAGCTCAGGTGGTCAGACGCACAGAAAATGGTGGCGGGCACGTACTCTTGAACACTCTGTAGAGGCAGGAGGAGAACATGTGCGTGGCAGTGTATTTACAGGGGGCAAGCGTTGTGTAAGAGAGATTTAGCTACGCATACAAAATAGGTGTGAAGGATTAGACACATTTTTCACTGCCAGTAATAAATTTAAAAAGCTACTGCCTCCTCATTGTAAGTATGTGTCTGTGTGTCCTTTAAAATGTTTGTGTATGTGTGTGTATGTGTGTGTATGTATGTATGTATGTATGTATGTATGTATGTATGTATGTATGTATGTATGTATGTATGTATGTATGTATGTATGTATGTATGTATGTATGTATGTATGTATGTATGTATGTGTGTGTGTGGTGTATATGTATGTGTTTATGTGTATGTGTGCATGCGTGTAGGTGTGTGTTAGACGCACCAGGTCTGCTGTCTTGGGGCTGGGGTTGAAGGCTTGGAAGCCAAAGTGCCGGCCCACACGCCAGAGGGTGGCATGCACAACATTCTCCCACTTCTTTGATTCTAGGCTTGGCATCTGCGAGCATTTCGGGACAATGATATGCTGAGTGCTATCACAAGGAGCGCATAGATGCTGACACAAGCAAACTGCACAAGTGCGCACAAAGAGGAGAGGAGGAGGCTAATGAATTAGGTCGACAGGACAAATTCTGTGCTTTGGACAGGTGGGGAGACCACCATACCTGAATCGTAAGGTGCTCAGGTAGAATGTCGGGCAGTTTGTAAATGGCAGGGTTTTTGTCCACGCCCCCACTCTTGGCAAGGATGCCCTTCGGTGGGAGCTTGGGCGCAGCAGGGATTTGCAAGGCAGCCTCCTGCTGCCGTAATTCCATATCAGCCGCATAAGAGGGGGCAAACTGGGAAATGTTGCCAACGCTGATGGCAACGGAATCAGCTCGGGTGTCTGCCTGGCTGTGGACTGTGCTGCGCGGAGCAGGGTGGCTGTTGGGGATGGCAAGCTTGTCATTACCTGACTGCTGCTTGATCCAGGCTGCAGGCACAGCGGGGTGGGGGGTAGTTGTGAAGGTGAGCGGGAACTGAGGGTAATGCAATGCAATGCAAGCGCGTAACTGGACCAGCAAATGATGCACTTGCCTCGTTGCATATCCGTGCACCCACAACTCTTAATGTGGGCCTCTTAAGTTGGGCTTCCTCTGGCCTTATGAGGCATGCAAGCACGGTGTAAAATATCTCCCCCACACACAAACCACAGAGTTCTCCTTACTTTCTCTTCACTTTCACACTTACAGGAGACAAAGTTATTGTGCTCCGTGTCGACATCTGCGTCGACATGCTCCAGGGCGTTTTCATTGAGCAACTGCTTCTGCTGCTGCTGCTGCCTCCCTGCAGCCCTGGCTCGAGACGCTGCGTTCGAGATTGGCGCGGCCACCTTGCCCCCTCGCCCCTGCGATGGTGCGATGCTGTTGGGGCGGGTGCCGGTGTTCTGTGGCCCACGACTGCCTCCTCCGTCCTCCTTTGACATGACTGAGTCCGGCTGCTGCTGCTGGCTCGGCTGCCACTGCGACTTCGGGAGGGGCTTGCCCACTAAAGGAGACGGTTCCTGCCTATACCCAGGTCCGAATTCACTGCTCTCCCGGAAAGTGTTGCTCCTCCCGCTCAGAGCTCCGTGCTGATACTCGCTGCTGGAATTCACGGCAGCAGCATTGTGCGAAGGGGCTTCCGGGGGCTGACCGGTTTTCACACCCAGCCTCTCCCACGAATCATTAGACCCGCTGTCCCCGTCTGGTGTACATGTCTTTGAAGCTAGAATTGCTTCCAGGGTGTTAACCACACTGTTGCTGGGCAATATGGTGCGGTTGGAACGCGTATCGCTCCTGCCCCCGACAGAAAAATCAGAATGTCCGAATTCACTCCCCATCGCGTTTGCTTAGGGATCACATATTCATATTACATATTACGGGTCAAAATTCCATAAATGCAGCTCGAAACGACCGAGACCGTTACACCGTTTTAACTGAATTTTCACACATCGTGTTTCTTGCTTTCGAGAGCTGAGAGTTCTATGTGTTCCAATTAAAAAGGTTCAGTCTTCTCATTGAAAAGCTCCTCTCAATCAGAAGGGGCCTGCGCACCACCAGGAGCGAGGTCCGCTCAGATATTTTTGGAGGTTGTGGTCTCTGTCATTTTACAGAACCTCTCCTTTTCCCCAAGTCAACGATACATGTACTCTCCAAATGTCCAGACTGTATCTCATCAGACTTAGACGTCTACTTATTTTACAGTCATGCTAAATCGTCAGTGGCATGGTCAAATCGTGTGATCTTCCCTGGGATTTATGATATAATCAACGGTACACCGGCTGTATATTTGGTTGTCTGGCCAGTTTAGATGGTCCTCTTGTAACACCTTGAGCAACCGGGCAAGACTCGCCTGCTGGTTGTGGCGTTGAATGAAGCTAGAGTTATTCTTTCTATAGGTAATCTTGCCAGAGGTTTGTCTGTATGGTAATTTTAATCATTAGTCCCCATTACCCCAACGAGGATCACGTGGAGCTTGACTTCCCTGCCTATTTAGTATGTTGGAGACAAGCACAAAGCGGAAGATATGACATCATGATTTCAGCCGCTTCAACCGCAAATTTCAACTGTGGCCTTTTGTCTGACGATGCTTTTGTGTAATTATGCAATATTTTAAGACGTAGCGCTTTGGGAGAATGTGTAAGCTTGGTGTTGCAACCAATGACCATTTTTCTCTTTGTTTTCTTTGTTTCCTCTTTCTGGGACTCTATGGATTTACCTCTCTGACTGGGCCTTTTTGTGTGCAGCTATTAAAAAAGTTATATGTTACTCGGTACCTAAGTTTGGCTTTCTTTTCCTTGATCAATGTAAAGGGTGGATTTCACCTCCTGATTCATGATGTCTACCCCCTTCTCTTTCTACCTACTCCCATTTGTTTTTCCTAGCTCAACCCCCCTCCCTCCCTTCCTTCTATAACATCTGCATTCCTCTCTGTCTACAAACCATGGTGGGCTTAAAACTCATGTGGTGCTAAGGGAAAAACACCGGAAAACGCTGCACAGTCGCTTTGCTTTTTAGGGATTGTGCAGCAACACTGAGCTCAGTCATGCGTAGGTCAGGAGCCACATTCTGGCTGCACATGATCGTGGATGTAGCAGCTGCCACGCCAAGAGCGACGGCATAAAGTGCTTCCTCTTCTCTATCAAGCCATATATGGTCACCATGCTTAGGACACCCTGCCTCCCCTGCGTCACTGCTGCTGCTTTGCCTGTGGTGCTTCGTGTCTTGCTGCAGCAGCAAAGCAGCAGCAAGACCCCCCACCAGCGTGTCTCCTACAGTAGTACGTGTGAGAGCGTGTGTGTGTTGTGTATGTATGTGTATATCTGTGTGTGTTTGTGTGTTTCTGTGTGTGTGTGTGTGTGTGTGTGTGAGAGAGAGAGAGAGAGAGAGAGAGAGAGAGAGAGAGAGAGAGAGAGAGAGAGAGAGTGTGTGTGTGTGTTAAAGGGGAAGGCACAAGTCAAGCAAATGCAGTGAAGCTTTTGACAATATAATGATAATATCATGCACAAGCATACAATTACTTTTGATGCAGGCGGCACAGATGGGTAGGGAGTATTTGTTGACAGTTGCTGGCAATTGCAAACACCAAAACACTTCCTGGTTTCGAAAGTGTGCGTTTTCGACCTTGTCAGCAGGGGCTGAGTTCAGGTCAGACTTGCTATGATGAGCAACTTGCTTGCTCGCGCTTGATCTAATGTAAAGAGGATGGCCAGACATATGTGAGACTGCAACACTTATAATCACCTATAGCTACATGCTCCTTTAAACGATTCTTCACTGAGTAAATCTAATAAACCTAAGATCCTCTGAATAGCAAACGTCTTTCCAAACTTTCCTGTCCAAACCTCCACAATGTCAAAAAGGAATGCTTGAGAGATCCAATATTCTAGTTCCCTCACCTGCACCAGAACAGCTAATGATGGGGCCTGAGGGTGCCAATGCCGGCAGGTGCACGCACTCCACACCCCGCCCTCTGCTGCCTAGTGTGTAGATGGCTGCTCCACTACCTCCTAATGTGACTAGCACGTGCTGTGTTCCTGCTTACGTACCAGTGCAAGGCACCAATCAGCACTGAGACAACTCGCATATTTGAGACACTCGGTTTCATGCACACAGCAGCAATTCTATTTTGAGAAACACAGGAATGGATTAGGCAGTACTCACAAACAGGATGTGCGTAGTAGCCGACGTTGTTTGGTACCTAAACTAGCGCCATAACAAGGAGCTACAGAATTAGGACAACCCCTGCAACGTCACGTGAGTGCAGTCACACCTTGCAACAACAGCACTGCAGCGTGTTTTGCTTGCGCTTCCAACAAAGCCTCCAAGCCTGGATCATTGCTCAGCCGTCCTTCCGACACAGTTTGGTTATCTGTGCACGGGTGACAGCTACAAATAATGCCTGCTGCAGATCCCATACTCTTGCGCCCTTGTTGCTGTCGTGCCCGTGGGTGTGCGCACCATCCCTGCCGTATTGCTGCTGTGCTTGGGGCCTCTGAATTATAGCACGTCACCGCCTCTGCCATGGCTGCTAGCTCCTTTGCGTTCGGCGTGATCCAAGATAGGTATGGCAAACAACTAAGAGCCCTGCACATGTATTGTATGTGAGCGTGAATGTGTGTGTATGGGTGTGTGTATGTGTGTGTGTCAAATTATAGGAAATATATCCCAGTATGCTATCCAAGAAAGCTACAGTATTTCTAGAGTCTAGTGTCAGCAATTAACATTAAACAGTTTTCCTTGCTTAGTTTCCCTTGCTCAGTTAAAGCTTGCAGAGTGACAAGCGAGCAGCATCTTGCTTCAAGTGCATGCAGCTACTCTACAGGATGCAAGAGGAATGTTGAAAGCAATGTGCAATTGTGCAAGTGATTTGCTTTGGTTGGCACTGTAATTCACCACCCTCCTCTTTACACTCCTTATCTCACAGACTGCCAGGCACGTTTCAAGTGTTTCACTTACGAAAGTGCACACATCCTAATTGAGAGTTGCTTGATTGAAGGCAAATTAAAGATGTAGAGAATATTGCACTGACGTGCATCAACTGTTCATTTCAAGTTCACCTCAAGCTCTTGGGGACTGACACGGGCTCTAAAATGACAGGCACTCCTCTATCGTATGCTGCTCTGCATAAGAACTCGAGGCTGGTGCTCGACAAGTTGGTCTCACAGACAAGGAGGCGTCCCTGGGTGTCAGAAATATAGGATGTCTAGCATGTCAGGATGTACGTGTGTGCGTGTGCAAGAGTGTATGTTTGCATGTATGTGTGCGTGTGTATGTGTGTGTGTGTGTGTACATGTTAATGTGAATGTTTGTACGTGTGCGTATGTACGTGCATGCGTCAGTGCACGTGTATGAGCTGGTGATTGTGGTTACTTGCAACGGTTGAGTCGTTTTCAGGGTGTTTTAGGTTTTATGTAAGTTAATAAGCACGTGTGCTAGCAGCCGTTGCTTGCACGACAAGCAAAGCAGCTTATCCCTAACCTTGTACTAGGGCACCCATGCTCAATACCTAATAGGCAAAAGCTTATGAAACAGAAAGGAAAACGCCTACATTGGTGGCATCTAACACATCAAGCGTGCGATGAAGAAAAAGCCCTGGGGTGCCAGCAACTAAGAGCCCCTCACCGTCAGGTCTCATTCTACTGAACATCCTCCCCACCAATGAGAGGGTGTGTGTATCTATAAAGTAACGACCATGTAGAAAGATGCCTTCTTCTTTTGCTAAAAAGGATAGGGAAGGCAGAGGTGTGAATTTCACTTCCTTCTAGTCTGAGCTGTTAAATTTCCTCTGACCTACTCGTGAGAGAGCGGGCAAAATGCCTTGCAGCACTGTGGGCGTGAGGTGCTCCTCCACAGACCTCACGTCAGCTACGCACGAAGCGAGGTCTCCGTGCCTGAGTAATGCGTAGGCAATGTAGAGGGAGCTGGTATGGGCAAGAGTGCATCAGCTGTTAAAAGATAGGCATGAGGGTATTTAAAAACAAAGATCCCAGAGGAAGTGCTCATTTCATGGAACGCGTTTTTAAAGTTCAAAGGGGGAAATGGCTTTCAAGGGTTTAGGGTTAGGGATAGGGTTTAGATTTTAGGGGTTTTTTAAACCCTTCATTCCTCTGATGTAGTACGTACGCTCAGCTGCAAGGTACGTAAGCACAGCACGACAAATAAATTGGGTGCTTCTACTCCTTGGAGACCATTGTGAAACTGGGTGCTCGTGTGCCCTTCCCGAATATGGGGGCCAAAATCGTGCAGCCAGAGCCTGAAGTAACGTACATTCCTTTTGCACACAGAGTATAATAATGCAACGTCACCTGTCTTGTATTGCAAGCACAGTGGGTGTCTGGATCCCTTCAAGGGCTTGTACGTAGGCCGTGTTTAACCTGAGGACAGAACCAAAAGATGAGGCAAAATATTTCCTGCAAACTGTTACAGAGTAACAAAAAGCACCGAGCCCTCTTCACACGCACAAAGTCAGATGCTGTAATAGCAGCAAGGGCTTTCAGGGTATCACACACAGTGAACAAAGCTTAAAATTCCAACCAGTGTTCTAGAACCGGCTCACCTACGGAGCTGCAAGTGGCCATTGGGTACAAGAAATGCTGATTGAAAGACCAGGCGATAACCCTATCAACCACCTCAGCTGCTGTAGGCTTGCCATGATTACATCAACAACATCAACCCTCTTTTTACTTAATGGTCGTGCTCAGCCCTGGTGCCCTCCTATTCACCTAAGCTGCTGTAGGCTCGCCATGAGGGCTAGCCCTGCCACATCCCTCCCCAGCAACGAGCAACATATGGGGGCTGGCTGGCTGGGGGGCAGGAGGCTCACAATACAAGCAGCTATGTTCCTCGCCACTCCTCCCGGAGTGTGCGTGATCTGGGATAAGAAGTGCTCAAGTTTACAAGTGCTTGCTGTTAGCTAATGGCCCTCTCATTGACGCAGAACTTGGGCTTATAAATGCTGTCGTAGCACAAAAAATATTACATGCATTTGTGTTAAAATGCAAGCTTTGTGTGTCCCATGCGTGCGTGCGACAAAAGTAGATTGGATAACAAAGATAAACAAAGATAAGGGGCACATTCCTCTTATCCACCTCACCTTGCCTGGGACGGAGCTTCCCGCTTGGATAGGAACGTCTGCTGTCGCCTTCAGGAAAGCAATGTTCAGTGAGTGGGTGAGTAACACAGTCATTGTGAGCGGAAGACAGACATTATCATGGAAGTAGGCTTGATTTATTAAGATGAACCAGGGACGGCAGGGAATAAATTCCCACATTCCTTTTCATATTAAAAAGAGCAAGGACGTTATTTTTGCTATGCAAGCAGATGCTGAGTGACGTTTAAAATATCAGAAGAGGGCGCCTGATGAAGTAAAAACAGGGCTGCCTAGGATGGGGCTGGAGGAGTTCCATTCTGGTATTTTGGCCTGTAAGGTCGTAAACTATTTACCTTGCAAGTACAGGTGCATGGTGACCAAAACTGCCAAGTTCCTTCCAAATTGGAACCCAGACCTCTGTCCTCCACTTTTGCATGGTTGAAAATGGACAGAGGTTTAGATGTACTTGGACTTGGGAGGAGGCATTAGGGGAAGACTCCCTCCCTTTTGGGGAGTGCTTTAGATGCTCATAGGATAGGCGTGCCCCAATGCAATGTTTGAAATTTGAACTGAATTGCATTAAATCAAAGCACTGGAGCTTAAAAGTTGCAAATTGGGGCACGCATGCCTCATAAGCTCGGAAGCCGGCTTGAACCCAACTGTTTGCTACAATACCCTCATTACAGTTCACGTACTGCACCGAAATTCAGTGATGTTTGAATTTTGGAATCTTTTGCGTTAATTAAAGAGTTTCTGCAACAGAAACCAAGTGGAAAGACCAAGTGGTTGGCGAGACAAGCAGATTAACATGCTATTTCCCGTAGAAAGCACCTTCTCCTGTAAAGGTTGGCCTATTACATGTGCATATTTATTACATGTACGTTTCATCCTGTCACAGTACACAAAGCAACTTTACTAACGCCAGTTCTGAGCGCCCGCACTAGTAGCTTAAGCCATCAGCTTTAGCTCCAAGCTATATTGGTTCCAATTTGTAGTGTGAGTAGTTGCCCCTTGAGTGTTTAAAAGGAACTTGTGTAGTTACAAGCTTGCTCATTTGCCCCCCTCTGGCAGTTATTAAGCATTCTTTCAGTCACCATGAGCAAGCTTGCTTGTAATTTCACAACAAATGTCTTAACAAAACAAGTGTTGATAGCAGACATACTGTTTTAATGCATGACCAGGCAAGACATCGCCTTTGATATGCCTGGTGCCGTGCATGCACGTGTATCAGACACGTCTGTGTGGGCAGAACGTTTGAACATGATTACAAATGCACCTACTTATTATGTTTACGCACATATGGATGAAGGTCAGGTGTTTTGAATACGCATGCAGCGCCACCTGCTTACCTGGCAATCCAAGACGGTTCCCCCCACGATGATAACTTCACCACCTGCTTCTTCAGCCCCACACAACTGTCTACATAGCACTTGCAACCTCGAAGTGGGGCGGGAGCTGACCATTTGTTCATTAATATCGAATAAAACAGAATACTAAGAGTATAATCTGTTGTCGTGCCGCGTCTTCCAAAAACCCGCGTGCCTCTACCCATCTCGTCTATCAAACACCGCGTAATTGTTATTGGTCGTTCAAAAATCAACGGACATTCTCCGACGTGCCTCTACTGCCTGAACTGTTTTTCTCTAGACATTTAGAGCCCGCCAGGAGTTCGATAGAGGTACAGGAATGGCATGGAATAATAATATTAAAGAGGAAAAGGTGCCGCGACTTAATTCTAGTTCTCCTGGTGCCCTCCTTTTTGCTGCTGCACTTCAGCTTGTACCTGCACAAACAGAGCAATAAATGCTGTCATTTGTTAACGCTTATTTGCTTGATAAAAACAACGCAATGTGCAATAATTACAATCATCAGCCAACTTGCATATCCTCACACAATTTCACACGTGGGCTATGGGCTACGCAAGCAGATGGTTTGGGTTGGCCAGAACCATATATCACCTTTTCAAATACCATATATACCGTATGTTATAGGTATATACCGTATAAATAAGTATTCCATATATGCGGAGGAATAATAATAACTTTTCAACCGTACCGTATATACCGTATAAATAAGTATTCCATATATGCGGAGAAATTGGCACCCTTCAAATTGACCATAATAGGCTCGATTTGTAGCTCTTGAAGAGCTGCACACCTGTATCCAGTATAGTCGCACAAAAATTTTAAATTTGAAGGGCTAGACCTGTCCAAAGGCAAAAAGACCCCAAAATGGCCATTTCCAGTGCCCAACTACTCTAACCACCAAGGTTCCCATTGTGATTGATGCAAATACATGCATTAAGAGAAAGTGGTACAAAGCAAAGGGCGTGCTTAATCAATAGAGCCGCAAAGAAGAAATTAACTGCAAAGAGCAAAAAGGACTGTTCCTGCTGGGGTTCGGACCTGAGTCTGGGGTGTACAGTTTGAAATACGGTTTTGCACCGTATTTTTCAGGGATGGGTCATACGGCGTAGGCGTATTATACGTCGAATCGTATTTATCACGTATTTAACCGTATTTTTCAAATTGCTCCGTATAGTACGATTTTGGGCACTTAACGAACTTTACAGCCACAAGCCCCCCAGAAGCACTCCCAGGCCCTCTAGAGCCCCCCAGAGGCACTTCCAAGCCCTCTAGAGCCCCCCAGAGGAACTCCCAGCCCCTCAGAACGTAGCACGATCACTTGCGTATTGCTACCACAACCCAGAAGGTGGTGCCTGTAGCGTAGATGAATTGTGCAACAGCTGCATCCACACAAGCCTGGTCACTGCCCTCTTGCTGCAGGTGTCCAATGACTGTGTAGATGCTGCTGCTGATGTGCTTGCTGTAGTCCTGTGCAGGTGCCTCTCTTATCCTGCATGTTCCTCCCTCTGAGCGATAGCGTCGGCAATTTCTCCCATTGCTAGCGAGCGCTGCGACTACGCCCTGAGGATTCCTGCCGGGTCAGCTTTGCATGCTGCTACACCTACGCTGGGATTCTGCCTCATGAAGTGCTCGCGGATGCGGGGGGCACCGCTGCTGAAATCTCGAAATTCTGGCATCTGGCATCTGGCATCTCGTAAATCCCTTCTGTCCCATAACAACAACACGATGCCACTCAGGGTCTTTACCAGGAGGCATTATAATGTTCTGGAGGCTGGGGGGACAATTCGTGGTTATTGGAGGGTGGTTGGTGCAAGCCCAGGGTACCCCCCAAAATAGCATAATACGTTTTCATATTATACGCGTATTGCGTATTAATAGCGTATTATACCAAATGGGACATCTCAGAAGTCCGTATGACCCATCCCTGGTATTTTTATACGAAAATACGGTATGTATATTAATATCGTCTTTTCCCCTGCACGGTGACTGCTGTAAGCTTAAATACATATCTTTTTTGGCCCTGCGGGGTTGTGTGGGATCGGTGTAATTATAGATTTTTGGGTCGCTGCTGATCAGAGGCTCCCCGCCCCGCCCCCCCCCGACCCTCCCGCTCCACCCCCTGCCCCAGCGGCACGAGCAGCAGCAGCAGCACCGGTTGCTCCAAAGGCTCAAAGGAGATTTTTCAGCGGGACGCGCGCAGCTTCTTCAAAAAGGCAGCGACAGCCGAGCAGAAAGCAGCGCTTCAGCAGCAAAAGGAGAAGCAGCTGGCAACCGACCGAGCCAAGCTACAGCAAGCATAAGCGGAACAGGCTGAGCGGCGGGCGGAGGAGGCAGCCTCCTGGCATGCCAAAAAAAGATTCCAGTCTCACAGGTCAGCTAGGATGTGGGCGTCGTGTAGTAGAACAGAGAACAAACTCACATGCAAACAGCATGTTGGCTTTCTTTTGCCTTTTTGTGGTGTCCTCTTAAACTGTTTGTAAAGCTTATTGGTGCTGAACACGGCTAAAAGCCCTGCGGGTTTGAGCGTTAAGGGCAAATATACATATTTTGGGGGTACGGGAAGGTGCGGGATTCTACTAAGTATTTCTGAAATTTGGGGTGCGGGATGAGTGCAAAAAGGTATGGTACCAAATACGGCGTATATACGACGTACATATGCTATATAATACCTATCCATTTTTGATGCGGAAAGTACAGAATACGGATATGGATACGGCCCCCTCCCCCTGTATTATACGGCGTATATACCGCTAAAATAGTAATATACGAATCTGGCCTACCCTACACATGGTGCATGTACCTGCATCGCCGTTTGGTATAACTCTTTCCGACTGACGCCCAGATCCTTTGCAACCTTTTTAGCTGCTGCAGACATCGGAATTCCTGTCAAAAAGAAAAGCGTCATACTGATCAGGTACTAGGCCAAAAACTGGGCTGGAACATAATAAACATTTGCAGGATTCTGCAAGTCCTGTGGCGACAGCAAATTGTGCATTTTCATCATCTCAGGCGTCACTCTTTTTTAGTAGCTGCCTGTTTTGTCAAGTTAGCAGTGATTTCACTACAACTTGTACGAGGACAAGCTTGCCTAGGAGGAGCGGTAAGGGGTGCGTTTGAACGGTTGCTGCATAGGTCATTTCAACCTCACCTGATATAATGAGTTGCAGCAGCAGCGGCCTTGCCCTTTCTTGGACTGCTGCTGTCTGCACGCTCTTTGCATGCGCTGCTGGAGAGCCTCCGGGCCCTGCTGCTAATACTGCTGCTGTAGCTGGATCCTTTCCATCGGCTGGATCTCCACCCCCTTTTCTGGCAATCCAGCCCTCAAGCACAATACAAATCTCACCTGTCAAAGACATCACAATCGAACTTAGATGAAGGGTTCAGGAAGCAGCGAGTACATTTTTCAGCATGCCTTGGACAGCGAGTTGAGTGAGGCAAATATATTCCAGCATCTCACTCGCATGCCCACTATGCTATGAGCCCAATAGCAAAGATACGCCTAGGCCTGGAAAGATGGGACCAACGAGAGGATTCTATTTGCAAAGAGAAGAGAAGCAGGCTGATCAAGTAAGAAAAAATACTGTTAGACACAATTAGAGGCGACACTACCCTAACGAATCTGGAAAAGACACCCACTGGCTATGACTGTTTCACACTTTTAAAGGGCAAACCTCTCATGCATGTGTACGGATTTTGTGTTTTGTCAGTGCATACCTAAATGGCAACAAAGTGCTTACAAGTGTGAGTGCAAGTGCATTGATGTCTTTGGCAGGTGACCACGAGTGTATCTGCAAAAGAACCCACCACGCGGCTCCCTTTTTGTGAATTCCTCCAGAGCTCCTTGCAAGGTTGACCTGCGGAACATGGATCGGCGTTCAGTAGACCACAGCTTCAGGTACACCACGTAATGCAAATGCAAGGACAATCAGTCTCTTTGACATATACGAAGCTGTACCTAGGTTGTCTGTATCTCACTCATAGCGGCAAGTTGTTAGCAAATGAGAAAAGCCGACTTAGAGTTTGCAGGGAAAGAGTAAACCCAACATTTTGTAGCGTCCTTTAAACCATGGCCATATATACTGACTATCAAAGGGTCTGTAATTGCATCTTCTGCCAGGGTCTGGATTGTTATCACACCGTGCAAAGAACATCTATTACGTACTAAACACATTATCGTGAACGTATACACATCGTCATGATCTTAATATCATCATGTATATGTGTGTAACATGTAGTAGATGTCAATGCTCACCGATAGAGTTCCTCATGGATTTTTGTGAGCTCCCGAGCTATGCACACCCGCCTGCCCCCCCCCAAGACATCTACCATATCTGCAAGTACCTGCATGCGCGATTGTGGAAACCATCCAGTTTTTATTCATCCAGCATCAATAGGAACAACTAACATACTGAGAAGGTTCAGACTTGGGTGGCACTTTAAATTACTTATTCATTCAGAAAAGAAACCTGCGTTCACGTAAATGGTATACCTAGGCAGCAAGGTTTCTGTGGAGCACAACACATGAAACCTAAACTAACACAAGGCTACGGCACCTACCTTCACGAGTCCGTGCGGAGGTGCGTAAAAAACGAGTGTCTCAGGGGCTTGTCTCAGCTCAGACAGCTGGGTGCGCCGAGAAACTGGAGCCAATACCGTAGGGCATTTCATTCTTTTTATATTGATCACATAGGAGGAAAAAGAAACTTTCAGTTGTCAAATTTAGCATGACAAGATTAAATAGTACTTTTATGAGATCACAAGGCAAGGTCAAGGATGAGTTGATGAAACATATGAACATATGCATGGATGATGGCCTTGTATTCTGCTTGTGTGCAGACGAGCCTTTGGCAATGATCAGCTTAACTTTTTGATCTGTTATATTTTTGAGTGTGATTTGTAAAGGAACGCAAAGAGTCTATTCTGAGTCTTTGCATGGAAGCTAGCACCCGGTGTCTTACAAGAGACACAACAGGATGTACGCAAAACGCACATCTCATCTCCTTCAAAAAACACTTCCAGCACAGCCAGAGCCCATAAACCATACCTACAATTCCATTATTCTACACAGCTGCTGTACAGGTGAGATGAAATAACTGTGGTTTGTTTGCTCACCTGTTTTGGGACTAAGAAATCCGTGAAAGGTGAATGAGGAGGTAGGGAGCCCAGAGGCTACCAGGGCACACACAAATGCACACGCTCCTACGGTAGCAACGTGTAATTGCAAAAAGGTTGGGTTCACAACGCTGCTCCTACCCCGGACATCCCCAAGGGCATGAAATGCCACACTTGTAGGCTTGGCCAAAACCGTATATAAACACCGCATATTACCGTATATTTGGTGACTTCCCTACCTAGATTACCGTATATATACCGTATATATATGGTTCTGGCCAACCCTACATACTTGCTGAGCGAAAGTCAGGAAGTAGCAACGTGGATGAGAGAGTGGGACGCAGCAAGCCAATGTTAAGGATGATGGCATATCTGCCTGTTAGAGTGAAAAGTTGCACCACTTTGCTACACCGAGCCCCCCGTCCTAGCAGGATCATGAACGTGCTTTTATACCAGAGGAGTAGCTGTTCATAAGCAAAGCGTGTTTGTGCTTACAGAGAAGCCAGAATCCGGGCACGGCTACCTGGGAGTGGCATCACTTGTATGCCAGCCTCAATGGCGGCTACTATCAAGTTGTGGCCTGGGTCAGATATCCCAGGCATTCCCGCATCTGAGACCATCGCCAGGGACTGCGCGCATGTTGTGTGCATGAGTGGTCGTTTCTCTGCTCAAGACAAAGCGTGCAATTGTGCTTAAGTATTAGCTCATCTAGATCTGTGATTTAAGCATGACAAGGTATTAATACTGACAGCTGCATAGGGCTCGTTTGTTGGATAACCTTATAAGCCGTACTTGAATAATGGGTTATGCTACATGAGACCGGGGCCACAGAAAAAGGGAACCGCTTCCACAAAACATATAGCTTGTTGTTAGGTAGAGGCCACGTTTCGCTCTCACATGAGGTAATAGAAACCTGGCCAGCGTAGCTGGTAGGTTATAATATAAACTTGTTTAAAAGGCGGTGGGTTGACTTGAGCACCGAAGCACAGAACATGTTGTCGCTGAGTACATAGGCCCTCCTTCATTGCAACCCTAAACACCTCCAGGGGAAAATGCCTGAGGAGACATCATCCTACCAGTACCTGCCCCTCTCGTAACCTCTGTATCACCCCAGCTTCACGTTGCTTTTCGTTGTGGTCGTGGCAGCTCATCATTTCAGCCTTCAGCCCAAACGCGTTGAGCAGCTTCCGGGTGTGCCTGCAGCCAGCCGGTCAGACCGCATACACTGACAGTCCTTGCAGCGTGATACAGGCGTGCGCACGAGCAGAAGAATGTAGGGGGGCAATGTAAGCAATCATTCAAGTGCAGCATTTGCCCTGTAGATCAGCACCAAAAATTGGCTGAAACGCTAAAACTTCTGCGTGACAGATACGTAGGGTTGGCCAGAACCGTATATGTACGTATATATACACCGTATATTTGGTGATTTCCAAGCCAAAAATACCGTATGTACACCGTATATATATGGTTCTGGCCAACCCTACAGATACGGCGTTTTAAGGCTGTACCTTGTGTCCTCTGCAAGGAGGAGTGAGCTGGAACGGAGCACTGTCAGGGCCCTGAGGGTAATGTCCTGCAGATTTCCTGTTTGTGTATGTGTGCGTGTACTTTTGTGAGTGTGTGCGTGTGCGTGTGCGTGTGTGCGTGTGCGTGTGTGTATGTGTGTGGGGGAGGAGGGGGGACGTGTGTTTGTGTGTGTGTGTGTGTGTGTGTGTGTGTGTGTGTGTGCGTGTGCGTCTGTGTATGTGTGTGATTTGCAACTTGGTAGAAGGAATACACTGCAGCAGAAATGTTTTCCAGATGGTCCCACCAATTGGCGTCGGCACAACGTAAAGGCCAGGGTCAAGAAGGGCTTCTCTTCCCAGCCCCACGCTGTTGAGTTGCTGAGCTCCATGGCCTGGGCTCTCCCCCTCTGACACAAAGTCACCCTCATCCTGCGACTGTGACGCCTCTGAGGCGGCAGCCTTGGTCTGGAAGGAAGCTGCCACTGGCCAGGCAAATTGAAAGCACACGCTTGACAAGCGAACTGGTCTCCAAGGAACGCTTAGTGACCTGGTGCACAGCCCACTCTTCAAGCGCCTTGCCTGGAACCTGGCTTGCAGGCAAAGCAAAGAAGCCATGGCCCCTTACATTGAAACTTTACATTCCTAAATCAATTTTGGACCCTGCTTATCATCACAATTAAATGATTATGGCAGGTCAAATGAGTTGCGTACTCATCAATTAAAGCCAGTCTGCCATGATAGAGCTGTTTCAGGTGTTTGATGCACCTACAGATGTCCTGCACCAGGAGAAGCAGCAGGTCAAGTTGCTGCTAAGCACAGGCGGAGTCCACGGACCCGAAAAATTGAGGTAAGAACAGGCCGTGACAGCTTAGATTATCCATGCAAGCATTTGGCGCAACCCAAAACATACAAGCATTTGTATACACACTCAAGCACACACGCACACACGCACAACGCACGCACACACACACACACACACACACACACACACACACACACACACACACACACACACACACACACACACACACACACACACACACACACACACACACACACACACACACACACACACACACACACACACACACACGCAAACACACACACACACTCACACAAGCACACACACACATACACACACGCACACGCACAGAGGGACATGCACCCAGAAACACACGTGCACACACGAATGAGCAAGGCTGAATGAATGTACAGGTTTTAAATGTTGCAAAGACAAAAAAAGGGGCGAATGGGCAAGGTTTTGGAGGGGGGGTTCACAAAATGCTATTCTGCATGCACACTTCCTTGCCAGTCATGCAGCATTCCTTTAACTTAATTACTTAGGTTGAAGCAACTTCGCGATACCATTCAGCAAGAGCTGAATGAACGAGGAAGCTCTCAATCTCTGCTACAGCAGCTGCTTCCAGTCATCGAGGTAGGTTGCATTGCACGCGTGGTGTGTGTGTACGTGTATATGTGTGTGCGCATGTTTGCGTGTGAGTATGTGTGTGTGCGTATCTGTGTGTTATGGTATGCATCAATTTCAGGACTTTACCAGCTGCTGCGTTTGCTGTGTCTGCTTGATGTTCAAGGTCCTTCACGCCTCCTCCCTGTCCTTGCCAGCACTGGTAAAGAAACGGCCCTTGTCGTGGCTTTTCACTTTTTTCACTCAAAACAAGTAGTCGACCTAAGTTCACTGCTAGCACTGCTCACAACTAGGGCTCGTCAAAGTCGCACAGAATTGGTGTACACAGAGTGTGTTTAGCCAGGCATCCTGTAACTATGTATGGCCGTGGTCACACAAGTCTGCCTATACGTCTACAACATTTCTACACACCACAGCAACTGCTGTCACTTACGTTTCTGTAAGGACACACTCACAACCAACGGCTCCTATTCGTTCCTCTGATGAGGGGAACAGTTTCACCGCCTGTGTATGTTTCCTCATTTCTTTCTTGACCCCCTTGCTATTTTGTGCATGTGCCTGCAGAACTCTACGCCTGAGACATGGGCCGCAGGTCCCCCTCCAGAGCTTCTCCTTGCTGCCGCATCTGGGGCGTCCTCTGCTGTACAACAGGTAAAAACACTCTGTACCGCCCTGAATGGCGTTACCATCCTGTTGTGTTGTGTGTGTGTGTGTGTGTGTGTGTGTGTGTGTGTGTGTTGCACATGTGTGTGTCACTAGCAACCCCTTAATCCTCTGCACTCTGCACGTAAAACGTTGGCAGTTTGCCTCCTTGTTCTGCACCCGTTTCTCCTTTCCGTGCCCTTCACTCTGTGAGTAGACGTTTGTGCCTGGACTACCGATCTGGACATTTATACAGTACCTCTGGACATTTAAAGAGTAGAGGTATACGTATATGTGCTTGTACTTGTCACCTCCATCTCATGTCTCCCTTTTGCTTTAGAAAACAAACGTATAGGAATAATTGCTGCCCTCTCCACCTCAGCAATTCCCCTCCAGCAATCTTGCCAACTATTTTCTGCACCCACACCCCTTTGCACACACACACACACACACACACACCACACACACACGCACAAACAAAAAAACACATACACACATGCTAACAAACATACACGTGCAACACATCACACCACAACACACACAGGAGCTGCTGGATCTGGTACAGGCAGGCCAACGCATTGCTGCACTGAAAGCAGGCAAGCCCCACCAGCAGATGCATCTTGATCACCAGGAGCATGAGCAGCATCAGCAGCAGCAGCAACAGCAGCGGCGCCTTCTGCCCTCCACCTCCGGCCATGTGGCTACAGCACCCTTGGAAGGAAGCATGGCCAGCATTGCAGGTGGTGCTGCTGCTGTCGTGGGCAGCTCTGATGGTGGCGACGCTGGGTACAGGGCCACGTGGCTACAGCAGCAGGTCCTTGAGGGCAGCAGTTCGGCAGGGGGAACAGGGGGGGCAGCTGCGTGGCTGTGTCAACCTGGCGGCGGTGGTGGTGGTGGTGGTGGTGGTGGTGGTGGTGGTGGTGGTGGTGGTGGTGGTGGTGGTGGTGGTGGTGGTGGTGACAGCAACAGCAGAAATAGGGGGGGCCCCCACAATAGGCTTGACAGCCACCGCAGCAGCGGCAGCAGCAGCAGCAGCGGCTGGCAGCAGGACAGCTCTGCTCCCCTCAGCTCTCCGGTCTGTCGCAGCTCATTGTTTGGGGATCATCATCAGCAGCAGCAGCAGCAGCGACCTCTGCAGCAGCAGCAGCAGCAGCAGGGCACCAAGCAGCGCAGTCCTCGGTCGTCCCGCCCCACCTCTGCCTCCCTCCGGCCTCCTTTGGCATCTGCCCAGCAGCCCCAGCAGCAGCGCACTCCCTCGCTGTACCGTGCATTGCACCACGCAGGGGACCAGCAGCAGCAGCAGCAGCTCGCCTTTCAAGCTACTGACGCTGCTGATGCTGATGCTGGTGCTGATGCTGGCGCCTGGGAGGGCTGCAGGCTTGGCGCAGCACAGCAGGCCCACGGCGCAGGGCTGCCCCAGGCTGAGATCTGTGACAGCAGTACAAAGTTGCGAGCACCTTCATCTCATGCTACAGCGCCAGGGGAGGGTGAATGTGATCGTGGGGGAGGAGGGGTCTTGTTGGCTGGGGAAGATAGTGAGGTTGCGATGAGTGGGGGTGAT